>Ga0111538_10002274_pt1 | contig 27075 bp, 25 predicted proteins | sample SoiMethybrSBSTD1_FD_79669 | JGI IMG/M metagenome (GOLD analysis project Ga0111538, IMG submission 79669) | Bulk soil microbial communities from a Populus tree surrounding site in Tennessee, USA - Soil MetaG P. TD hybrid SBSTD1 (version 2)... | ecosystem: Environmental > Terrestrial > Soil >...
CAGCACGGTGGGTAGGTACCGCAGCACCTCCAGTTCGCGCTCACTCAGGTCGGTCATCGGCGAGTTCACCGAGACCGGCCGCTGCGTCTCGGTCTCGGCCAGCATGTCGGCGACGAAGCGCGAGTTCTCCTTCACCAGCCAGCGCTGCCGCTCCAGCAGGGCGACCAGCCGGCGGTCGCCCAGGGTCAGGAACGGGCGGCGGATGCCCTCCCGGTGGGCGATGCGCACCGCCGTGGCGAGCGCGTCGACCGACCGGTTTCCGTAACCCTGGGCGTCCGCGACCAGGGCGGTGACGGTCCAGGCCCACACCGCGACGAGGTTGCCGGGGGCCGCCGCCCGCGCCCGCCCGGCGAGCGCCTCGGCCAGGTCCAGGTTGCCCTGCGCGAGCTCGGCGCGGGCCAGACACACCGTCTCGGCCGGCAACAGGGTGTTGGTGTGCCGGCCGTAGCGGTTCGCGACGCCCTCGGCGTGGCCCGAGGCGAGGTCCAGCTCCGACTGGGTCAGCAGGTACCACCGCTCCGCGGCGGGCGCCACCATGAGCGGGTCGACGTCGCGGCGGGACTGCCGGAGGACCAGCCGGGCGGAGTCCAGGTCGCCGCGGGCCATGTACAGCCGCGCCTGGGTCATCGCGGACACCAGCACCTGGGTGGCCTCGGGGTCGGTGCGGTGTGCGTCGAAGCCGTGCTGGAAGGCCCGCTCCGCTTCGGCGAGGTTGTTGTGCTCAAGCTCGACGAGCGCCAACGCCAGGTGCGCGGCGACCACCTGGAGGGTGCCATCCGCACCGCGCCGCTCCGCCAGGTCACGGGCGTGAACGGCGTGCTCGTACGCCTCCCGCAGCGACCCTCGCATCATTGCGAGCAGAGCCAGGTGCCCGATGGCGTTGATCTCGACGAGGACCAGGCCCGCCGAGCGGGCGGCCGTCGAGCCGGCCCAGAGGTACCTGTCGGCGTGCACCTCGTCGCCGCTCCACAGCAGGCCAACGCCCTTGTTGTTGAGGGCGATCGCCCGGTAGTGCAGCAGCGCCGGCAGCTCGTCGAACGGCACGGTGGCGAGCCGGGCGAGGATGTCGGTGTTCGTCGCGATCAGGCAGCCCATGTCGCCGTGGACCCGGCACACGACGGCCGAGTGGATGGTCAACAGAGCGATCTCGAGGGGCGACGCCGGCCGCTCGCCGTCGCCGTTCATCCTGGTCCGGGCCAACGCGAGCTGCTCGGGGATCGCGTCGTAGTTGCCCGCGTCGTACAGCAGCAGCGCCGCGCAGACGGCGAGCTCGGGACTGGTGGCCAACCGGTCCGGCGGGATGCGCCGCAGCACGCCGACGAACGCGGTCCGGTCGCCCGACACCATCAGCGCGCTCCAGCTCACCGCGAGCCGCGCCACGAAGCCCCAGTCGCGTCCGGCGGCCGCCTGCCGCATCGCCTCGATCACGGCGCCGTTGTCGGTGTACCACCGAGCGGCCAGCCCGTGCAGCTCCGCCACCAGCTCGGGCGATTCGATCTGCAACCGGTTGCTCAACACGTCCTTCAGCAGCGGGTGGTAGCGGAACCAGCGCGAGTGCGGGTCGAGCCCGTACACGAACGCGTTGGACCGCTCGAGGTCGTCGAGGATCCGTTGGCTGTAGCGCTCACCCGTGACGGCGGTGGCCAGCTCGGCGCACACCTCCCCGAGAACGCTCGTGCGCAACAGGAATGCCTGCACGTCGGGCGGCAGGACGGCGAGGACCTCGCGGCTGAGGTAGTCGGCCACCGCGCCGCGGTCCGCGGCGAAGTGGTCGATCCGGTGCCGCTGTTCCGGCCGGTTCAGGAAGGCGGCGGCGAGCCGCAGGCCGGCGGGCCAACCCTCGGTGCGCTGCAGGAGGGCGGTCACCTCGTCGTCGGACATCCGCAGGTCGTGCCGGGCGAACAGGCCGGCCGCCTCGTCGGCGCGGAACGCGAGGTCCTCGGTCCGGATCTCGGTCAGGTCTCCGGCCGCCCGGAGCCGGTGCAGCGGCACGACCGGCTCGGTCCGGGTGATCACCACAACCCGCATGCACTCCGGCATGTATTGGAACAGGTGGGCGAGATCGTCGAGGACGGTCCGGTCGTCGATCTCCTGGAAGTCGTCGAGGACGAGGACGGCGGGCTTCACCAGGTGGTCGAGGGCCTCCAGCACGCGAAGCAGGACGGTGTCGGCCAGGCGGGGGGCGGGTTCCAGCTCCGCCAGCGCGCTACCCGTCGGCACGACCCCGGCGGCCCGCAGCGACGCCGCGACGTGCGTCCAGAAGGTCGTCCGCTCGTTGTCCTCGCCGCTGAGGGTCAGCCACGCGACCGGGCCCGGCGTGGTGGCCGCCCACGACGCCACGAGGATCGTCTTGCCCCATCCGGCGCCCGCACAGACCAGGGTGACGGCCTGGCCCACGCCATCGTTGACGAGCTCGACGAGCCGCCGTCTGTGCACGAGTTTGCTCGACAGCCGCGGACGGGCGAGCCGGGTGACGGGTTCGCTTTGTGGCGGCGGCACTGACGAGACCCGTGAACCGCTCAGCGTTTCCTGTTGGCCGCGGCTGCCCACGGCATTCCGAACGTGCCCATCCAACTCGGCCCCCTGTCGCACGACGGCGCGCCCGAGTGGCTCGCAGGCCGGACAGCCAAACCCACTTACCGGTAAGTGACCCGATTGGCGGGATCTCGCGACGCGGCTGCCCTGTCTCCTGCCCGCGCCTGAAGGAATCGATTTCCGATGTGCTGCTTCCGGCCAATCCGCCAGCCGGAACCCGGCCGTGATGAGTCGACTGGAACCTCCTCACGTGCGGGTCCGCGGTTCGCCGGCGGCCCCCGGCGCGACGTCACAGAGCTCTACCGAATGGACCAGAATATCAACTTATCGACGCCGACCGAAGAGCTGTATGCAATCGCAACGCTGACTCTTGGCCGACTTCCCGGCGGCCCGGCACCGCCGGCTCGACAAATATTGTCTGGGAAATGTTTCCCCACAGTGGGAACACGTACTTCATCCCGCGTGGGTGAATCGGCCCACCGACGGCGGCGGCATCCCGTTGACCGCGAGGTGAGCCCAGACGATCTTGCCGTCGTCGATACGCGTGCTGCCCCATCGCGCGGAGTGCTCCTGCACGAGCCGCAGCCCCCAGCCGTGCTTGGCCAGCGCCGGCGCCAGCAGGCTGTCCAGCACCAGCCGGGGTCCGGCCGGGCTGCCGTCCTGAACCGCGATGCGCAGGAACCGGCCGTTCGAGGCCACGGTGACGACGAGCGGGGTGCGGGCGTGGACGACCGCGTTGTTGACCAGCTCCGACACGACGAGGCGAGCGGCCGTCCCGAGATGCTCCATCCCCCAGGCGGTGCAGCCGTCGTGGACGAGCCGCCGCGCCTCCGCCGCCGCCGACACCGTCGGCTCCAGGCGCGTGTGCATCCATCGCAGGTCACCTGCGCGCACCGCCGCGATCGCTTCGTCGCGGTTCGCGTGGACGGTGAGCACCGACCGGTACAGGGCGAGATGGGTTCCGACGTCCTCGGCGCAGCCGCACACCAGTAGCGGTACGCCGTACTCCTCGCTGGCCCGCTGCGCACTCGCGGGAAACACCGCCAGCAGGCTCGATCGAGCCGATGCCATCTCCTGTAGGTCGAGGATCAGCGCCGTCGGGCACTCGGCGGCGAGCGTGTGCACCTTGGTACGCAGATCCGGCGCAGTGGCCAGGGTGAGCTGGCCGACCAGCGACGCAATGGTCGCGCCGGTGCCTGTGTCGCGATTCGCGTCGACGATCATGGCGGGTACCAGCTTACCTAGTCGCGTAACGCGAGCATTGTTGCACGACATCGACGCAGGGTGCCGATCCTCCTACGCGGAGGATGTGCGCGGTTCATCACTCCGGCACCGTTGACCGGGCCCAGCCGAAGGCTCGACCCGCGAGGAGGACCGCCATGCACAGAAGGTACGAGGTTCGGGTGCGCGGATTCCTCAGCCCCGCGCTGCGCGCGATGGCGGGCGGGATGCGATCGGCGTACGTGCCGCGCCAGACGACGATCAGCGGCCGGCTCACGCCGAGCGCGCTGAGCCAGTTGCTGCGGCGCCTCGACCAGAGCGGCGTGAAGCTGATCCACCTCAACCGCGCCGACATGTGACCGCGTCGGACCGGGCGGCGGGCCGTCATCCGCACCGGATGATGCGGTGTGCGCCGGCCCGGCGACAAGCTGTCACCTGCTTCAGGAGCTTCACCGGCTTCATCGCGACGGGAGGCGGTACGCAGATGTCGATCGGACCCGTGCAACTGCTGGTGCTGGGCTTCAACCACCCCGATTTCCACGGCGAGATCCTGGCGGAACTGGAGCGGCTACGGCTCAGCGACACGATCCGCGTGATCGACGCGTTGGCGGTCTACAAGGACAGCGTCGGCGAGATCGAGGTCGAGCATCTCAGCAACCTCACGACCGAAGAGGCGATCGAGCTGGGCAGCAAGGTCGGCGCGCTCATCGGTCTCGGCATCGGCGGCGAGGACGGGGCCGTCGACGGCGCCGAGCAGGGCGCGACCGCCGGTGCGAACGGGGTCGAGGTGTTCCACGACGAGGACGCGTGGGACGTCCTCGCCGAGATCCCCAACGACTCGGCCGCGGCGCTGCTCCTCATCGAGCACCATTGGGCCGTTCCGCTGCGCGACGCCATCGCGCGGGCCGGCGGGTACCGCCTCGGCGACGGCTTCATCAGCCCGCTCGACCTGGTGGCCATCGGGATGCTCACCGCCGAGGAAGCCGACCGGCTGCAGGCAATGGAGGCGCCCACTACCGCCTAACGGTGCGGGAACGGCCACGAGAACCCCGGAGGTCAACATGTTCAGGTCACGTAGGGTGGTCCGACGCACGGGCCGGCGGGCCGTGCGACGCGTGCGGCGCCGGCGCTAGCCGGGCGGTGCCCTGTGTACGACGACATAGTCACAGTGACGCCGGACGAGCAGTTACCGGCGGAGGTGCCGGTAACTGATCGGCCCTCGGTGTGGAACGTGATGGTCGGTGCCGCGGTGGGTGCGAAGGACGCCGCGGCCCTGCTGGCGAGCGCGACGCGCGGCGCCAGCCAACGCACCTGGCGCTCGTCCGACGTCGCCGCCTCGGTCCGGACCCGGCTGAACTCCACCGCCGAGCGGGGCGCCACGGCCCAGGCCAACGGCCGGCGCAGAATCGGCGAGATCATCGACGAGCTGGCCACCACGCTCGCGACCGCGCCACTGGTCAACCGGGTGGTCGACGCCCAGGTCGACCGCATCCTGCGACCGGTTGTCCGTACCGTTCTCGACGACGTGCTCGAGCTGCTGGAGGCGGAGCCGGAGCGGATGCAGGGCGTGGTGCGCGGCCAGCGCGAGACCATCGTCGACGAACTCGTCGACCGGGTCCGGGCCGGTGCGGCGGCGGGCGACGCCGTTGTCGACCGCTGGCGCGACCGCGTGCTGCGGCGCGCGCCATCCCAGGTACCCACCCCGGTTCAGGTACCGGCCGCGACCCTGTGAACGGGTCGGCAGTGTCGAATCATGCGGGATTCGTCTCGCGAGCCGTCGCCTACCTGATCGACGCCCTGCTGGTCACCGCCGGCGCGATCGGCGTAGCGCTTGGCACCGTGCTCGTCGCGTCGGCGGTCGGCGGCCCGGTCCGCGACATCGCGGACCGGGCCGTCCCGCTCGCCCTCGCCGTGCTGCCCGCGGTGCTCGCCGCATACAACTGGTTCTTCTGGGGCCTGGCCGGCCGCACGCCAGGGATGGCGCTGCTCGGCATCCGGGTCGTGACGGTCCGCGGCGGCCGGGCCTCGTGGTTCGCGTCGCTCGTGCGGGCCGTGGTGCTGGCCTACCTGCCGATCGGCGCCCTGTGGTCGCTGGTGGACCGTCGCGGGCAGGCCCTCCACGACAAGCTCGCCCGCACGATGGTGGTCGCGGCCGCCCGCCCACCCGCGGTCGCAACCGATCAGCCTGGCCGGTCGAGCACCGCCGTCTCGCCGGTCCGCCAGCCGCAGCCGTCCTGATCGCGCCTCCGCACGGTGACGGTCCGGTCGTCGACGCTGATCAGCGTCCACGACCGGCCCGCCCCGCGGGTGCGTCGGCTCGTCGCCGTGCCGGCCACCACCTCGACCAGCCGGTGCTTCCGGTCGCCCGCGACCAGCTCGACCTCCCTGGCCAGCGGCACGTGGGTGTGTCCGGCGAGCACCAGGTCGACGCGCGCCGCCACGATCGCGGCCTCGAGCCGCCGGCGCCGGACGAGCCGGTCCAGGCCGCCCACGAACGGCGGATGGTGCAGGGCCAGCACCCGCACCGAGCCGGCGGTCGCGGCGCCGAGGCTCTCGACCACCGTGGCGATCTGGCGACGGGTGACCCCGCCGCTCTTCCACCGCCACCGCGGCATCGAGTTCAGGCCCAGCACGGTCAGCCCGGGCGGCGACACGACCGGATCGAGGTCGGCGCACAGGTGCGCCCGGTACCTGTCGTACGGGCGCAGCAGCCGGTCCACCGACAGGAGCGGAACGTCGTGGTTGCCGAGCACGACGAGGCGCGGCGCCGGCAGCCGGGCCAGCAGTTCGGCGGCCTGACGGAACTCCCGGCGCCGGGCCCGCATCGTGCAGTCGCCGGTGACCACGGTGAGCGCCGGCCCGGCGGCCGCGACGTCGCCCGCCAGGGAGTCCGCCGCCGCCGGGTCGTGCGCTCCGAAGTGGAAGTCCGACACGTGGGCGATCACCGTCGGCACGGCGGCTCCCTCCAGTCACGGTGGCGGAAGCGTCGCCGCCGGGTCTTCGCGGCTGCATCCTCCCGCCGGGATGAGGCAGCGCGGGCCGCCGCCATGGACCGTCTTATCAACACTGTCCCCCACGCCGCCCGGTCGCGGGAGGAGGGAGAACCGTCGTGACTCGCGGAACCAGGAGCCCGGGCGGGCCGATGCCGGCGGGGCTGGCCCCGCCCGCCAGCCGCCTGCGGCACCCGGCCGAGATGCCGTTCTTCGTATTCATGGTCGTACTGAACGTCCTGATCATCGGGCTGATCATCCAGGCCGCCGTCGTCCTGCCGTACCTGCCAGAGCGCTACCACGACTCCGGCTGGGCGGTCGCCATCCGCGGCGCGCTGATCGGCCTGCTGCTGCTGGTGCCGATGCTCGTCATCGTCCGCGAGACGCAACGGGCCGCGACCCGCGGCACCGCCGTCGAACTGTCCCCCCAGCAGTACGGCGACCTGTACCGCGTCGCCGACCAGTTCGCCCACCACCTCGGGCTGCGGCGCCGGCCGCAGATCTTCCTGGCCAACGGCAACGGGTCGCTCAACGCCTTCGCCGCGCAGGCCACCGGGTACGACTACGTGGTGCTCTCCAACGAGCTGTTCGTGAACCTGTACAACAACAACCGCGACGGGCTCCGGTTCATCCTCGGGCACGAGATGGGCCACATCCGGCTGCACCACGTCGCGCTGTGGTACCAGATCGCGGTGGCGTACTCGGAGCGCATCCCGCTGCTCGGTCCGTGCCTGTCCCGGCTGCGGGAGTACTCCTGCGACCGGCACGGCGCGCACCTGTCGCCGCTCGGCGCCACCGGACTCGTGCTGCTCGCATCCGGCCGGTACACCGAGACCGACGTGAACATCGACGAACTGGTGCGCCAGGGCCAGCGGCTGCACGGGTTCTGGGTCACGCTGGCCATCCTGCCGCGGTCGCACCCGTTCACGGTGCGGCGGCTGGAGCGGCTCTACCAGCTTGGCCTGTTCGCCGCCCGCGTGCGGGGCGCCGAGGCCGGCACGCACGTCTGATCCGCGACACGGCACTGCCCGCGGCCGGGACGACCGGCCGCGGGCCTTCGTGGGAGGTCAGGGTGCCTGGGGTTGGAACCGGCCGCGGCACCGGTGCTCGCCCTGATGTGCGCGAGGAACAACGGGGCGGACGCCGAGCGGCTCACCTCGCGCAGGTTCGCGTCGCTCCACGCCGGCCCGACGCCACGGAACAGCGTCGGTGCCGGCGCGTCGATCCCGTACCAGCCGACACCGAAGACTCCGTTCTCACACGCCGGCTTTGACCTGGATGGACCCGCGGTCGGCCGCCTCGGCCAGGCCGGCGTGGTCGCGCTCGACCCGGTCGGCGTACCGCTCGGCGAACTCGAGCAGCGCCTCGTCGAAGGTGTCGTCGTCGCCGAGATAGGCGGCGATCGCGAAGCGGTCGCCGGTGCGCGCGTGGGCCCGCGCGAGCACCCAACCGCACAGGCCGCCGTAGAGCCGCAGCGCGGTGGGGTCCATCTCCTCCACCACCGCCGAGCCCTTCCAGTCCCGCAGCTGGCGCACGTAGAAGTCGCGGCGCCGGCCGTCGAACCCGTCGATGCTGTGCCAGCCGAGGAAGATGTCGCTGGTCGCCTGCATCAGCCGCTGTCCGGCGACCACCCGCTGGCCGTCGTGGCGGTAGCGGGTCAGCGGGCCGCTGTCGGTGACGTGGGGGGCGAGCACCGAGGGGTGCGCCTCTTTGACCTGCAGCAGGAGCGGGTCGTTGTCGCCCCGCCCGTGCATCAGGACCATCCAGCAGCGCGTGCCGACGCTGCCCACACCGACCACCTTGAGAGCCAGATCGATGAACTCGAACGCATCGAACAGGTACCGACGATCGGCCGCGAGGGTGTCGCGGTAGTTGCGCAGCAGCCCGCGGATCCGGTCCTCCTCGGCCTGGCGGTCGGCGCCCGGCCGGAGATCCTGCAACGGCACGATGAGCGGCGGGTCCGGCAGGATCCGCCGGTGTCCGTCGACCAGGCCGGTGAGCTTGTTGAACGCGTGCAGGCTGTCGTGGGTGCGCGCCTTCTCCTGAGCCTGGCTGAACCGCTTCCGGCGCGCCTTGGACAGCTGGCTGGTCAGCACCGGGCCGACCTCGTCGAGGTCGGCGTGCGCGTACCAGACCGCCAGCTCGCCCATCCGCGCGAACTCGGCCATCGCCCGTCGGTACCCGCCCACGGCGGCTTCGACGATGCCGGCGCGCAGCCGGCGGCTGAAGCCGTTGTCCCGCGCGGCCACCACCAGGCTGGTGGCCAGCCGCTTGACGTCCCACTCCCAGGGACCGGGATAGGTCTCGTCGAAGTCGTTGATGTCGAAGACGAGGTGGCGCTCCGGCGAGGCGAAGGCCCCGAAGTTGGACAGGTGGGCGTCCCCGCACAGCTGGGCGACCAAACCCGACGCGGGTGTGGCGGCGAGGTCGGTCGCCATCACGGCGGCCGCGCCGCGGAAGAACGTGAAGGGCGAGATCAGCATGCGGCCGTAGCGGATCGGCACCAACTCGGGCATCCGGTCCTCGGCCTCCGCCTCGAGCACCGCCACCGGGTCCGGCCGGTCGTCGGCCGGCAGCCAGTCGCCGTGGCTGGCCAGCGGCACCCGCTGTCGGGCGGCGCGCCCCAGCTCGACACTCGCCGCGGGATCCCGTCGTTCCCGCGGCGCCGGAACGTCCGCCGCCGGTAACTCAGCCGCGCTACGGCCATCGCTCTGGCTGATCATCGCCGGCCTCCCGCGGTCCCGGTGGCCGGACCGGCCCGGCCGATCGGGGCTTCACCAGGTCATCGGAACCCGTTGTGAAGTGCATCATCCGGGGCAGGTGACTTTCCCGAGCCGTCCCACGGTCGGTCGCGGGTCACCGGTCGTCCACGGGAATCCACCCTCCGGAAACTACGGGGAGTGAACTATCCGATCCGTGCGATGCAGTAGTCACCCGGCGCATACCAGGCTGTGCGATGACAGCTGATCCGCCACGGCCTGGGGGCGCTCATGACAGTCGATCTTGTTGTGAGGGGTTCCGCCACGCCGACACACGCCGAGGATCCGCTGCTGGCGTCCAAATTCGCCATTCCCGAGCCGCCGATGTTCATGGTGCCGAGGCCGCGGTTGATCAGACAGATCCCGACCGAAGGCCCGGAACGGATCACCGTGGTGACCGGCCCCGCGGGCAGCGGCAAGACGCAGCTCGTCGCCGCCTGGGCCAGCCACGTCCCGGCGTCCGACCGGGTCGTCTGGATCTCGCTGGAGGAGGAGGACGGCGCCGAGCACATGTTCTGGACGTACGTCCTGGAGGGGTTCCGGCGCGCCGGCCTGACCTTCCCCTCGCTCGTCGCACCGGCGTCCGCCACCTCGATCAACCATTCCTTCCTGGTCCGGCTGGCTGCCGGGCTCGCCGACGTCCGCGGTCGTATCGTGCTGGTCCTCGACGGCGTGTCGTACCTCCGCGAGCCGCAGTGGGCCGCCGACCTCGACTTCGCCGCGCGCCACGCCGGCGGTCGACTCCGCCTCGTCCTCGTCGGCCGCTGGGACCCGCCATTGCCGCTGCACCGGTACCGGTTGGCCGGCACACTGTCGGAGATCCGCCGCCGGGACCTGCGGTTCTCCCAGCAGGAGGCCGTCGACCTGCTCACCCTGCACGGCATCAACCTCAGCGCCGACGCGATGGCGTCGCTGCAGGAGCACACCGAAGGCTGGGCCGCCGGGCTGCGCCTGTTCGCCCTCGCGCTGAAGGGCCGCGACGACGCGGACACCGTGGTCAACCAGATCACCGGCACCGAGGCGACGATCGCCGAGTACTTCACCGGCGAGGTGTTGCGCACCCTGCCCGCAGACGTGAGCCGATTCCTGCTGTACACCAGCATCCTCGACACCTTCACCGCCGCCCTGGCCGAGGCGCTCACCGGTCGGTCCGACGCGGCCAACATCCTCGCCGAACTCGAGCGCGAGAACGCGTTCGTGCGGTCGACGCCCGACCAGTCGGGCGGCTACCGGTACCACCGGCTCTTGGCCGAACTTCTGCGTGCCCGGCTCGCGTGTGAGGAGCCGGAACGCATCCCGCAGTTGCACCGGCTCGCCGCGCGCTGGTTCTCCGAGCGCGGCCAGGTCGTCGACGCCGTCTACCACGCGGTCAAGGCCGGCGACTGGGAGACCGCCGCCGCGGCGGTCGTCGCGAACCACGCGGTGGGCACCCTGCTGATCGAGGGACGCGGCGGCCGCCTGGGCGCGCTGCTGCGCGACATGCCCGAGGACCTCGACTGCGCCGAGGCGGCGCTGTTGACCGCTGCCCTCACGCTCGCCGACGGCGACGCGAAACGGTGTGCGGATCACCTGGCCCGCGCCGAGGACCTGTTCATCGCCCACGGCTGCACCGGCAGCGACGAGATGGCGCTGGCCGGGCTCATCGTCGAGGTGCGGCTGGCCGACGTCGGCCGGGACGTCTCACGCATCATGCAGGCGACGAAGGTGGCCGAGGCGCTCCTCACCCGGGTGCCGCCCGATCAGCTGGACCGGCACCCGGAGCTGCCCCTGCTCGTCCTCGCGGCGAAGGCCACCGCGCAGAGCTGGACCGGCGACGTCGACGCCGCCGCCGCGACGCTCACCGAGATCGCCGCCCAGGCCGGCGCCGGGTGGGAGCCGCAGCGCATCGACGCGCTGCAGCACCTCGCGCTGATCAGGGCGCACCAGGGCCGGCTCAACGCCGCCGAACGGCTGGCCCGGGAGGCGCTCGACCTGGCCAACCAGTGCGGGCTGGCACCGGAGAGCCGGCCGGCCGGCGCCCTCGTCGCGCTGGCCTGCGTCGCCGTCGAGCGGTACGACATCGAGGCCGCCACCCGCCATCTGCGCTCCGCCGCGCCCAAGGGCATCGTCCCCGCCGACGGCCTGGCCGGCGCGACGTTCGGCCTCGCGAAGTCGCGGCGCCTGCAGGCCCGCGGCGAGCGGCGCGGCGCGCTCCAGGCCCTGCGCGACACCGAGACCAGCGATGGTCCGGCACCGCCGGCATGGCTGATGCGCGAGATCACCCTGAGCCGCGCCCGTCTCCTGATCATGATGGGCTCCCCCGACGACGGGCTCGCGCTGGCCGACGCGCTACCCGGATCCGCCAACGCGGACGTCGCCCTCGTGCGGGCCGCCGCGGCGCTGGCCCACGACGATCCCGGGCGGGCGGAGCTGATCATGGCGCCGGTCACCGAGACCGTCGGTGTCCGCACGCCGGTCGCCGTGGACGCGTGGCTCCTGATGGCGACGATCGCCGTCCAGTTGGGCGACGCGGGCCGCGCCCGGACCGCCCTGGGTCAGGCGTTGCGCCTCGCCGCCCCGGAGTGCCAGCGGCGCGCCGTCTACCAGGTGTGGGCGCAACTGCGCCGCGGCCTGCGCGACGACGCGGAGCTGGCCGAGCAGTACCGGGCGCTCGTCGCCGGCGACGTGCCGGCGGGCCCCGTCCATTCCGCGGCCGCGGATCCGCAACAGCTTGTCATCGTCGAGGCGTTGAGCAAGCGCGAGATGGAGGTCCTCGGTGGGATGGCGGCCATGCTGCCCACGGAGGAGATCGCGGCGTCGATGTACGTGTCGGTGAACACCGTCAAGACGCACGTCCGGAGCATCCTGCGCAAGCTGTGTGCCTCGCGCCGCAACGAGGCAGTCCGTCGAGCCCGGGCCCTCGGTTTGATCTGAGTTCACCGACCTGTCACCCGTGCGGGATGAAGCACGCCGAAACCACGCTTGGCATGCTGACCCGGCAAGGGAAAAGGGGGCCGGTGATGACGTTGATACCGCCGTCCGAACGCCCGGAAAGCGGCGACCACGAGGAGCTGAAGCAGGCCTTAGACCAGGTGCGGCGGGAACTCGCCGAGCTTCGGCAGGAACATGGCGCGCTGGCCCGCCGGGTGAAAGCGGAAAAGAGCCTGCGGCCGTGGCAGATCGAGTTGCTCAAGCTCCAGGCGCACCTGGAAGAGAACCGCATCCGCATGGTCGTGTTGTTCGAGGGCCGGGACGCGGCGGGCAAGGGCGGCGCGATCCGGCGGGTCACGCGGTACATGAACGAGAAGCACTACCGCGTCGTCGCGCTGGGCAGGCCGACGGAGGAACACCGGTCCCAGTGGTACTTCCAGCGGTACGCCGCCCAGCTGCCTACCGGCGGCGAGATGGTGTTGTTCGACCGCAGTTGGTACAACCGGGCGATCGTCGAGCCGGTGTTCGGGTTCTGCACACCCATGGAGTACCGGGACTTCATGTACGGCGTCACCGGGTTCGAGCGCGACCTCGTCCGGCAGGGCACGGTGCTGGTCAAGCTCTACTTCAGCGTGACCCGCGGCGAGCAGGCCCGGCGGTTCGCCCGCCGGCAGACCGACCCGCTGCGGCAGTGGAAGCTCAGCGAGGTTGACCTGCAGGCGCAGGACCGGTGGGACGACTTCACGAAGCGCAAGTACTCGATGCTCAAGCGGACCAGCACTCTGACCGCCCCGTGGCTGATCGTCCGCTCGAACGACAAACACCAGGCCCGGCTCAACGCGATGAAGGTCATCCTCAACGCCGTCGACTACAAGGACCGCAACCTGGACCTCGATTTCACCCCCGATCCACGGATCGTGCTGTCCGGGGCCGACGAGATCGCGTTGATGGATGACGACCGTCGACGCAGGGGAAAGTTCACATCTTGAGTGCCGGTCGGCGGGAGGGTCGCGGTCATGAGTGATGAGACCGAGCAGACATACCAGGTGCGGATCGCCGGTGAGGTCCCGGCCGAACTGCTCCAGGAAGTGTGCGATCTGGCGGTCACCGTGGAGCCCCCGGAGACGGTGCTCTACGGCGCACTGCCCGACCAGTCGGCGTTGTTCGGGCTCATCACCCACCTGCACGGCCTGGGCCTGCAAGTGATCGAGGTCCGGCGGCTGGCCGAGGCCGACCAGCCGGGTCAGCCTCCGCAGTAGGGGTCACCGGATCAGCGGCGGTCGCTACCGCGGCCGCCGCTTCGGCGTGCCGCCGCAACTCCGTTGAGATCTTGGTGTCCGGTGGCCCCTATGGGGACCACGGGGCTCCAAGATCTCGAAATACTCAGCCGCCAACCGGATCGGCGGCCGCCGGCTTCGCCGGGTCCGCGGCCGGGCGGTCGTGGCCGAGCATGTCCCGCCAGGCGAGCAACTGGTCGTGCACCGCGTCGGCCCCGACCAGGTCGGCCTCGGCCGACCACCGTGCGGGGTACACGAGCAGCGGCCGGTTCTGCCAGCCACCGAGGCCGCCGTGCGAACCGGTCAGCTCCTCGAAGGCGGCCACCTCGTCGGTGGCGGTGTCCAGCGCACTGTTGATCACGAGGTCGCCCACGTGCGGCAGCCCGTCGTGGCGGCGCACGTCGTCGACGGCCCTCGGGCCGAACGGCTCGAGCGGGTCGTCGCCCTCGACCGTGCCGTCGTCGAGGAACCGGCACCCGGACGGACCCAGCACCACCGCTCCGCGCCGACGCGTGCGCACCATCACCCAGCCGATCCCCGGGTGTCCGGTGAGCCCGGGCAGGAGCCGTGGGTGCAGCTCCACGATCTCCTCCATGGTCTGCCGGCCGGGCTGGTCGGCGAGGTAGACCATGCCGAGGTTCCCGGACGCGACGACAACGATGCGGGCCGCGGTCGGCCGCGCGTCGGTTTCCTCCGGCGAAGCCCCCGCAAGCGCGAGCCGCAGGGTGTGCGAGCGCCCCTGCTGCTCGTCGGACCCGGTGGCCACGACCTCGGTGGCATTCACCGCGGTGAGCCGGGTGACCAGGTCGTCGAGTCCGTACCCGTACTGCTGGAGGAAGGTCGCGCCCTGGCTCTGGCCGTGGTCGGACAGCACCACGATGTGGTACGGCCGGGGTGTCGCGGCGGCCAGCCGCTCGAGGGTGACCAGGACGCCGTCGACGCCCTCCAGCGCCGCCATCGCCTCCGGCCGTCCCGGCCCGGCGTGGTGGGCGATCTCGTCGTAGTCGACGAAGTCGCAGAAGACGACGGGCGTCCCGCGCATCATGTGCTCGGCGATGATCGACAGGTTCAGGTGCCGGAGCAGCACGTTCGTCAGCCCGCGCAGGGCCACGTACGAAGCTGTGCGCGGCGTGCGCGGCTCGACCCGCCGCAGCCGTTGCCGGCGGGCCTGGTGCAGCTCCTTGACGATCTCACCGGCCATCAACACCAGCGAGTGGGACAGGCCGAACGGGTCCAGCAGGTATGAGGTGAGGTAGCGGGTCGGCCGGGCCGGCCCGCGCCGGGCGCCCACGGTGCTCATCGTCAGCAGGCTCGTCGCGGCACCACCGGAGAACACGTTGCTGACGCTGACGCCGCCACCGGCCAGCAGGCCGCGCCCGTTCGACATCCGCTCCTCGACCATCGCGCTGTCGCGCGGGCGGTTGGTCACCACCAGCCGGCCGGGATCCTTCTCGTACCAGCGGAACGCCGGCACCTCGTTGCTGGCGCCGTGCAGCAGCCCGGCCTGGCTGGCGGGCGTGGTGGCCGGCAGCTGCGCGTGCCACTCGACGAGCGTGTGGCTGCCCGAGCGCAGCCATCGGCCCAGCGTGGGCAGGCTGCCGGTCCAGATCGCCCACCACGCCAGCGGGGCCGACAATCCGTCGACCTGGATCACGACGAGTCCGGGGACCGTCGTGGCGGGCGCCGCGGCGCGCCGCCGCCGGTTCACCCGCATCAGGTGGGCGGCCAGCACCGACACGTCGCCGGCCGTCAGGAACCACAGCCCGACCGACACCATCGCGCCGTACAGCCACGACGCCCAGAACACCGACCAGAAGCCGTCGTCGTGAACGCCGGGCGTCACCGAGATGGCCAGGTACACGAGCAGCGCCTGGGTCAGCAGCCAGCCGAGCACGACACCGGCCCAGCCCACCCGCGTCATCAGCGCGACCAACAGCGGGCGCAACACCGCGCCCAGCAGGCCCACGACGACGGCGGCCAGCAGCACCGGCCACCCGCCATCGGCCGAGATGCCGGGCACGAGCAGGATCGTCAGGCCCAGCGCGACCCAGTTGAGCGCGACGACCACGAGGACCCGGAGCAGCCGCCGCTCCCTCACCGGCGGGGCGGGAACATCGGCGCTCATCGCGTCGGCTGCTCGACGTCGTGGATCGGGTGGCCGAAGCGCGCCGCCGGCGGCGGCGCCGCATGGTCGACGGCGTGCTCCGCGGCCCTTTCCATCCGCGGACCGAACCTCGTCGACAGCGGGCCGGCGCTCAGACCGTGCGCGACGACGCTCATCAGCACTGCGGTCACGATCACGGCAATGGGCGCATCGGCCGCGTCGCCCAGTTCCTCGATCGCCAGCAATGCGAACACCACGGACGCGAGGCCCCGCGGACCGAACCACCCCATGAACAGCACTGTCGTCCGGTCGAAGCCGGTGCCGACGAGCATCAGCGCGACCGGCACCATGCGCAGCAGGGTCAGGCTCGCGATCGCATAGAGCAGGATCCGCCAGTCGAGATGGTCCAGCATCAGCGGCACCGCCAGCGCGCCGACGAGCAGCCACACCAGCAGCGACGCCAGGCCGGCGGTCTGCTCGACGAAGAAGATCTCCGCGGGGCGGCCTCGGCCGGCGAAGTGTCCGAACGCGATGCCGCCGAGGAACGCGGCGATGAACCCGTTGGCGTCCAACGAGACGGACGCCGTGTACGCAAGCAGCGCGAGCGCGAGCACGGCCGGGCCGGCGAACTCCTCGCTGATCCAGTTCCGCCCACGGGCCCAGCGCACGAGCCACCCGCCGGCGGCGCCGATCGCGACCCCGACCACGACGCCCACTACCAACTGCACCATGGCCTCGAGCGCGGCTGAACCGCCTGTACCGCCGTGGTCGTGCTCCGCGGCCGCGCCGGCCAGGGCGACGAGCACGACGGGCGTGACGATGCCGTCGTTGAGCCCGCTCTCGACGTTGAGGATCCGGCGGACCCGGACCGGCACAGCCGGATGGGTGACGACCACGGCACCCAGCGCTGCGTCCGTCGGCGCGAGTGCGGCGCCGACGAGCAGCCCCAGCCAGACGTCGAGCCCGTCGACGAGGGCCCACGCCATCAGCCAGCCCAGCACGACGGTGAGCGGCAGCGCCAGCGCGAGCAGCCGGGTGTAGATGCCGGCGTCGGCCCGCAAATCGCGGACGCCGACCCGGGCCGCGTCCGAGAACAGCACCCACACCAGCGTGGTCTCGGCGAGGAGCTTGACGATTTCCGGCTCCAGGTCGCCCGACGGCAGGGCGAACGACAGCAGGAACCCGAGCGCGACGAACGCGATGGGTGCCGTGACGTCGGCCCGTTGCAGCCGCGCCGACAGCACGCCCCAGCCGAACACCGCCGCCGCGATGACGGCGATCACCCCGGATGTCACGCCTCACTGCACCGCAGCGGCGGTCCGCGACGGATCCTCCCAGGTGGATGAGGGCCCGCACGGCGCCCGCACGCCGCCCGCACGCCGCCCGCACGGCGCCCGCGGCGCCGCGCAAGGCCCGTCGCGCAGCCCGCCGCACAGCCCGCCGGGCGCCCCCGAGCCGCCGGACGGTCCGTCTCATCCGCCGCGGATGGCGCGCCCGGCACCCGCAGCGGGTGAGCATGCCCTCGTCGGAGCGGTGGGCGCGCCGATCACGAAGCGGGCGTCCACCGGGTCGGCAGGAGCCATGGAGGGTGGTCGGGCAATGCGGTTGCTGCTTCTCATCGCGTCGCTGCTGCTCCTCGTCGCTCTGGCAGCGCAGTTCATCGGCCGCCGGCGCTTCTCCCGGGCCAGAGGCGGATTCCGTTGCAAGGCGCGGCTTTCCGAGGGGCGCAGCGTGCTCTGGCCGCGCCTGCGACCACGGTGGACGCGCCGTCGGCTGCGGGCCCGGTGGATGGGCGACGAGCTTCTCGTGCGGCGCGGCCGGGTGCTGATGCGCACCGTGCGGCTGCCGGCGAAGGTGCGCGGCGACGGGATCTACCTGCTCACCTGCCTGGACGTGACACAACTCGGGTCCCAGCCGATCGCCGTCGAGCTGGAGATCTCGGACGGATCCCGCATCGAGGTCGTCGCGCGCAGTTCGGCCCGGCTCGACCTCGTCGGCCCATATCTCGGCGCGGCCCTGCAGGGCCTGCCCCGAGCACCCGCTCCCCGTCGCCAAACGCCTGGTGCGGGGTCCTGATCGATCCGGACGGAAGGTGGATAGGACATGTCGGACACTCAACAGCGGCCACCCAGCTACTCGGACAACTACGCCGGGGACGGAGTGACCTCGACGCAATCGGAACCGACCGCCTGGGTCGGAATGGTCATCTTCGCCGGCACCATGCTGCTGATGCTCGGTGCGCTGCAGGCGATGGAGGGCCTCGTCGCGATCTTCCAGGACGATTACTACCTGGTGACGCGCAACGGAATGATCGTCAGCCTCGACTATACGGCGTGGGGCTGGACGCACCTGATCATCGGCCTCATCGCCGTGGGCGTCGGCATCGGCGTGTTCGCGGGTCAGATGTGGGCCCGCGTCGCGGGCATCGTCGTCGCGGCCGTCAGCATCCTGGTGAACGTCGCCTTCCTGCCGGCGTACCCCATCTGGATCATGATCGTGATCGGGATCGACGTCCTGGTGATCTACGCGCTCGCGGTGCACGGCAAGGAGATGAAGTACCGCCACCGCTACTGAGCCCGGCACCCGTCCCGGTACCGGCACCCGACGATCCTGATGGGAGTGCGCGGTGGCCCACGGCACTGCTCGACCGTTCCGGTCGGCGCCCCGGATCCGGGGACGGGTGAACTCGACACGGTCGGCCCTGGCGCCGCCCGCTCCGCTGCCGGCCGCCCCGCCGGTCGTGCCCCGCGGCGTGATTCTGCTGCTGGGCATGGCCGGCGCCGTGGTGACCATCGGCGGCATGCGGGCGATCTCCGATCTGCTGGGGCCGCTTTTCCTGGCCCTGATGCTCACCATCACGGTCAGCCCGGTGACCGACCGGCTGCGTGCCCGCGGCGCACCCACCTGGCTCGCCGTGCTGGCCAGCACCGCGTCGGCATACCTCGTGTTGTTCGGCCTCATCGGCGCGCTGATCGTCTCGGTGAGCCGCCTCGTCGACCTGATCCCCTCGTACCAGAGCCAGCTCGACGCACTCGGTGACGACCTGTCCGAGGCCGCAGGCGCCGCCGGTGTCGGCTCGCAACCGATCCAGGACGCGATCGACAAGGTCGACCCGAGCGCGGTGTTGTCGGCGGTCGCGGGCGTGCTCAGCGACCTGCTCGGCGGTGTCGGGACTCATCTTCCTGGTCGCGGCGCTGCTGTTCATGTGCCTGGACGCGGCGTATTTCCCCCGCCGGCTGCTGGCGGCCGCGACGGACCGCCCGAGCGTGGTATCGGGTCTGCGCTCGTTCGCGCAGGGCACCCGGCGCTTCCTGTGGGTGACGACGGTCTTCGGGCTCATCGTGGCGGTCATCGACACCATCGTCTTGTGGGCGATGGGCATCCCGTTGCCGTTGCTGTGGGGCCTGCTGTCGTTCATCACCAACTACATCCCGAACATCGGGTTCGTGATCGGGCTCATCCCGCCGGCGATCCTCGCGTTCCTCGAGGGCGGCACAGACCTGATGCTCGCGGTGATCGTGCTGTACAGCGTCGTCAACTTCGTGATCCAGTCGATCATCCAGCCCAAGGTCGTCGGTGACGCCGTCGGCCTGTCGACCACCGTGTCGTTCCTGTCGCTCGTGTTCTGGACGTGGGTGCTGGGCCCGGTCGGTGCGCTACTGGCCATCCCGCTGACCCTGCTCGCCAAGTGCCTGCTGATCGATATCGACCCGACGACGCTGTGGATCCGCCCGCTGATCTCCGCCAGCACCCCGGATGCCGACGTCGAGGTGGTGCAGCCCGGGCGCCAGTCGGATCGGCAGTGAACTGGCTCGCGCCCATCCGGCAGGCCGTGCAGCGAACCGTCGGCGGCGCGATGGAACGGTGGCCCGCGCGGATCATCATCGGGACCACCGCCGGCTTCCTCCGGGTGCAGATCTTCGACCGGGCCATGACGATCGCCGCGCAGGCCTTCACGTCCATCTTCCCGACGCTGATCCTGCTCAGCGCGTTGGCCGGCCGCAACGCAAGCGCCGAGGTGGCCGACGTCGCCGACCTGCCCGAGGCCTCCCGGCAGGTCCTCGACGACGCCCTGCGCGGCGGCGGCCTCGGCGCGTTCGGCGTCGCCGGAGCCGTTGTCGTGCTGATCTCGGCGACCAGCCTGTCGCGGGCGCTGGCAAGGGCCTACGCCATCATCTGGCAGCTGCCCAAGCTGCCCAGGGGTCTCGCGATGAGCTGGCGCTGGCTGGTCACCGTGCTCCTGCTGGTGGTCTTCCTCATCGGCTCGCGCCTGATCGGTTGGGTCACCGGGCAACTGCCGTTGTCCGACGCGTCGTCGGCGATCATCCTGCTGCTGGCCGACGTCGGCATCGCCGTCCTCGTCCCCTGGCTGGTCCTCGGCGGTCTGGTGCCACAGCGCCTGCTGCTGCCCGGCGGCTGCGTGTTCGGCCTGGTCATGCTTGTCCTACGACCCGTCGGCGCGGTGTACCTCCCCCGCGCGCTTGCCACGAGCGGCGAGCGGTACGGACCCATCGGACACGCGTTCACCTACGTCAGCTGGCTGTACGTGATCTCCTTCGCCCTGCTCGGCACGGCCGTCCTGGGCCAGGTCCTCGCCGAGGACGACGGCACGATCGGCTGGCTGGTCCGCGGCCCGCGCCCCCGCTTCGTCGTCCGCGAGCCCGGCCTCGACCCGGACGTCGACACGGATGGCGGCGCTGTGCTCGTGCACCCGGCCGAGCAGGAGCACGGCCCGGACGTCGGCGTCGGTGGGCCGGAGCGGGTCGACGCCCCGGGGCCACAGCCGGGCGTGGTAGACGGCGGCGACCTCGGCGGCATACACCAGCGCCCGGCTGACGAGGTTGAGCAGCGCGAAGATGGCGGCCACGACCGCGAAACTGCCGTAGACCGGCCCGGCCCTGGTCGCTAGCACGGTCAGCAGCGCCGCGCCCAACTGCAGCACCAGCGCCACGACCGCCGAGCCCAGCGCCGCCGCCGGCGCCAGGGCCGTCCACCGCGCCGGCCGGTCCAGTAGCAACCGGCCGACCGCCATCAGCACCATGAAGACGACCACCGCCGATCCCAGCCCGGCCAGCCACCGCCCGGACACCGGCAGCCAGTCCACGGCCGTCACGGCCACCGTCAGGGCGCCGACGGCGACCACGCCGATCAGCAGGATCACCACCGCCACCACGGAGCGCAGCATCCGGACGACGACGCCGGCCCGCAGGCGGTACGGCACGGCGGCGATGTGGTTCAGCGTCCGGTCGGCGGAGTACACGACGCCGGTCGCGGTGAACACCAGGCCGATCACGCCGACGGCGAAGGCGATCCGCGACGTGGGCAGGGTCGCCAGCGAATCGTCCACAGTGGACTCCAGGCCCGCGGGCACGATCGCGTCGACCAGTCGCGCCCGCAGGTCGGCGTTCGCGACGAGCACGCGGGACAGGAACGCGACGCCCAGCAGCAGCAACGGAAACACGCTGAGGAAACCGTAGTAGGTGATGAGGGCCGCCTCGCGCCCGCCGTCGTCGTCGTAGTACTTGCGCACGACGGCGTACGGGAACGCCAGCGCGCCGTGCCGGCGCTGGAGGCCGTCGATCCGGGCGACGAGCGGCCGGCCGGACGCGGTACCCATGCGCTGATGGTGACCGGATCGACGAGACTCGGGTTCACCCGAGCGGGATGAGGTCGCGCGGCGGCCGATCGTGGATCGTCGGATTGCCTGTTACCGACCGGCGGGAGCCGACGATGACCGAGATTCCGGCTACGCAAGGCAATGACGCGACGGGTGAGGCGCCGGCCTGGCGGACGGCGGTCACCAGTCAGCAGGTCGTGATGCGCGAGTCCGGCCTGTTCCCGTGGTGGTCCGTGTTGGGGCTCGGCATCCTGTCGGTGCTGCTCGGCATCGTCGTGCTGGCCTGGCCGGAGGCGACCCTGCGCGTGATGGCGGCACTCGCCGGTGTGTGGCTGGTGCTCGGCGGCCTCATCCGCATCTTCACCGCGTTCATCGCGTCCGGCGGAGTGGGGCGGCAGGTGCTGTCGGGCATCGTGGGCGTGGTGCTCGTGCTGGGTGGGGCGTTCTGCCTGCGCAACATCGTCACGACGGTGTCGTTGCTGGCCGTCGTCGTGGCGGTGACGTGGCTGCTGAGCGGCATCGCCGAGCTGGTGATGGCGTTCGAAGCCAACGGTGCCAACCGGAACTGGCTGCTCGTCATGGGCATCGTCTCGCTCGCGATCGGGCTCATCTTCCTGCTCGCCCCGCGCCTGTCGCTGGCGGCACTGGTGCTGACCACCGGCATGGGATTCATCGTCACCGGCGCGATCCAGGTCGTGTTCGGGTTCAACCTGCGCAGGCACCGCGGCGACGTGGATTGACGTTACCCAGGGGGTAATGGGGTGTCAGGCGACCGTCCGCACGAGCGGTCGCCTGACATTCTCTGCGTCCGCGCCGTCAGGCGGTCTCGGTGGTCGGCGAACCGCTGACGCGCTTCTCGACCACGCCTACCGTTTCCACCGACTCTGCCGAGTCTGCCGGCTCTGCCGGGCCTGCCGACTCTGCCGGGCCTGCCGACTCTGCCGGGCCTGCCGACGTCCTGCGCACGACGCGCTCCGTGTTCGCGCGCGCCCAGTCGACGGCCTGCTGGAGCTGCCTGACGCCCGGCGTGGCGTCCGGCCCGCGCTGGCTTATCCGCCGGGCCAGCACGACGACGGCGTACGCGGCTGCCAAGCCACCGACCGCGCCGATGGCGACGTATCGACCGGGCCGCACCCGCGGGGTCAGGTCCTCGCCCCGGTAGACCCGATACGCGAGCGCCGCGCGGTGCCCGGAGTCGCGGGCGTTGCTCCACGCCCGGCGGCCCAGGTCGCCGCCGGCCTCTGCGGCGCGGCGACCCGCCGTGCCGAGTGTGCCCCGAGTGTGCCGGGCGGCGACCATCATGGCGGTCGCGATCCCGGCGAGGGCGGCCAGCGGTTCGATGTCCGCCCGCGCGTTCTCCTTGCTTGCCATGCTCACACCTCCGTTCCTTCCGTGGTCCCGTGCGAACGCCGGCCGCTCCATCGCGGCTCGACCACTGTCCATTCCAGTTGCCAACTCGCCATCCGCCGACGGTGAAGCGTTCGCCGGATGACCAGCAGGAGGCTGGAGTAGACGGCGGCGACGCCGAGCGTGACGGCGAGACCGGCGCCGACGGCGGCGCCGGCCGGGGTGCGGCCGTGCGTCGTGTCCACGATGTCGCCGTGGACGTCGGTCCAGATCACGATCACGGTCCCGGCGTCCGCAGCCGTGTCCGTGACCACGTCGCCCGTGCGCTGGTGACCGTCCGGCGCGGTCCAGCGCGCCCGGGCCGGCACCGGCCACCCCGCCTCCTCACCACGCACGTAGGCGAGACCGACGGCGTCCTCCAGCAGGACCGCGTCGACCGGGTACAGCCGCCCGCGCTCGCGGTCGGTCGTCGCGAGCACGCTCCGGTAGGCCGCCGTGCCGGCCCAACCGACCAGTACCGGACCGCACAACACAACGGCGCAGGCCAGCGCCAATCGGAGCCAGGCCTCGACGCGGTCCGTGCGGCGGCGCAGCGGATTGTGATCCAACCCGAAACGCCGGGCGAGACGGCTCATCGGCGTCGCCCCCTCACGCCTCCGCTCGTTGGCCGGTGGACAGTGCGAGGTGCCGAAGCCGCGTCCAGTCCATCGCCGCCCGCGCCGGCCGGGCGGCCGGTCGGTGTCGCGGCACCCGGACGCGCAGCGCGCCGGGCCGGATCGAGCAGCGGACCGGCGTCGGCATCAGGATGGCCTCCCCGTCGATGCCGACGGGGATCGACAACGCGTCGGACTCGATGGTCACCTCGCGGGCCGTAATCAACTTCAGCGCCTTCGATCGCATGCCGCGCATCAGGCGCACGGCGTCGGCCGCGCTGTCGACGGTGACGGCGAGAATTCCGAGCACCCCGATGTCGAGCCGCTCGCGGTTCCCCAGCCCGGCGATGTCGCTTGTCGCGTACGGGTTGTTGCTCACGAGGATGGCCTGCGGGCCCGTCGCGACCACGCCGTCGGTGCGCAGCGTGAGCCGTGGCCCCCGATGTCCGACCAGCAGATCGGGCAGCATCTCGAGCGTGGTGCCCCGCTTGTCGTCGCGATAGTCGGCGCTCTGCACGACCGAGGCGTAGGCGCCGAAGGAGGCGTTGTTGACGAACGTGCGGTCGCCGATCAGCCCGAGATCGATGCGCATCTCCACGCCGTCTGTCAGGGCGTCCAGGCAGGTCGACGGGTCCTCCCGGTCCAGCCCCAGGTCCATGGCGAAGTGGTTGCGGGTCCCCGCCGAGATCACCAGGAACGGGATCCCGGCCTCGGCGGCCACCGCGGCGACGAGCGCCTGCGTGCCGTCACCACCGGCCACGCCGAGCAGGTCGGCGCCGTCGGCGACGGCCTGGCGGGCCAACGCCGTGACGTCCTTCGTTCCTGGTCCCGAGAGGAGCGCGACCTGGGCGCCGAGCGCTGTCGCCCGCCGGACGAGATCGAACTTGTCCACCTTGCCGCCACCCGACCGCGGATTCATGATCAGGAACGGGCGACGGGGCGGCGGGGTCTCGAACAGGGTCGGCCCGTCAGTGGTGGATGCGCCGGTGAGCGCCGCGCGCCCCGCGATCCCCGCCGCGATCCACAGCACGGCGCAGACGATGACCACCCACAGCAGGCCCGCCCGCACGTACATGACCACGACGACCGGCAGCGCGGCGATCGCGAGCACGAAGCCGAACCAGCGCACCGCGGCCCGGTGCGCGAGGAACCACCACGCCCCGGCCAGGGCGATCGCCATTCCGATCGCGCCGACGATGAACAACCCCAGCGCGCCACGCACTCCGGCGACGGCGAGGAGCAGCACCACGGCGGCGGCGACTGCGACGAAGGCGAGCCGGGCGAGCCAGCGCGGCGCGGCGCCGGGTGCCGTCGCGGGCTCGGGTCGGACGACCGCTCCGCCGCTCATGATCGGGTCTCGGTGTTTCCGACAGCGCCGGTGGTGATGTAACGGATCGCCGTTCGACCGTGCACCGCCAGGGCGTAGAGGGTCACGACGTCGAAGGCGATCACGAGCACGCTCCACGCCGGATAGGCGGTGATGAACAGCAGGTTGAGCACCGCGCTGGTGAGGCCCAGCACGATTCCGGCCCCCCGGCTCCAGGCCCGGCCGGTGATGATCCCGTATCCGACGGCGACGAACACCAGACCGATCACGACGTGCGCCAGGCCCCACGCGGTGTAGTTCATCGGCACCACCAGCTTGTCGCTCGCGACGACGAAAACGTCGTCCGCGAACAGCGCGCAGAAGCCGACCAGCGCCTGGATTGCGCCGGCCATGATGGCCATCAGCCCCGCGAAGAGCACCCAACCGATCCACCGGACGCGAGCCGCCACACCGCCGCCGGACTGAACCCGAACGCCGCTCACGGGGTCGCCTCCCTCCGGTCGGCGACGCGTTCGCGAAGCACTGAGTTGATGGTTCCCTCGCTACGCTCGCTCACGGGGTCGCCCCCCTCCGGTCGGCGACGCGTTCGCGAAGCACTGAGTTGATGGTTCCCTCGCTACGCTCGCTCACCGTGCCACTCCCCTCGCCTGGAGGCATGCGCCGGGCCGCCGCATCGTCGCGCCGGACCCGGCACTGCCAGCGTCGAACCAATGGCCGCCCGATACGTCATCCGGCGCGAATGATGTCGCCGGCCCGCGCGGACCGCATTGTTGGCCGAGGTGACGACGGGAGGACGGAAACCATGAGTGATTCGCTGACGCTTTCTAGCTCCTCAAACGGATCGAGGCTCCTGCTGGCCAGCGCCGCCCTCATGGCGACGGCGGGAGTGGTGGGCATGGTGGGTGTGGGGATCGCCACCATGGCCCTGGTGTCGATGGCCCGGCGCCGGATCAGCGTCATGGAGGTTCCCCCGCGCGAGATCGCGCGCAAGCAGTGGCGGCAGGCCCGGGCGGCGGTCAGCGCCGGCGCGGGCGCCTGGCGCGAGAACGCCGCCGCGTAGGCTTTACCCACAAGGAACGGATGCCGGCCCGTGTGCGGGCCGGCATCCGTCCTGATTCAGCGGACCGCCCTGCGGCGGCGGGCGAGAAGCCTTCGGAGCTCCTCCACCCACAGCACAACCGAGCCGGCGGCGACGCACAACCTTCACGATCGCCAGTTGCGCCACGCCAACGGCTGTCACGTGGTGCGCGCGAGGACCGCGAGTTGCCGGGACACCGACATGAGGGCGTAGCCGATGAGCGCGATCAGCACGCCGAGGCCGGCGGCCATCGCGGCAACGCCGAAGGAGACGACCGACGTGAAGAGCGACGCGCGCAGGAACGACGCGTTCATCACCGTGGCACGAGCCGGGTCGTCGCGGGGAAGCTCGGCGTAGGTCTTGCCGCCGCTGGCCTCCAGGGCATGCTTCTCGATGACCTGCGCCTGCGCATAGGCGGTCAGCGGCCCGTCGACAGGCTCACCGGCGAACCGGTCGGCGTCCTCGGACACGGTGATCTTCTCGTCCGCGAGCTGGTTCTGCACGGTGACCCACGTCGCGACCCCGGCGACCAACAGGATCGCGCCGGCGACGACCAGCAGGATGCCGAGAACACGCACCGTGCGCGCCGCGCCGGACCGGCGCGTGACGGGGTTTGGTGTCTGATCGGTGCTCATCGCTACCTCCGGGTGGTGGCCTTCCATCGGCCGGGACGAACTTCACGGAGCGAGTGAACTGCCGCGAGCCTCCCGGCCGGTGCGGTCACAGCCATCACCCACCGCGAATGAATCCTCCGCGGGATGACGAGTGGTCGCCACCGCCACAGAGGATGGTCGGCGACCGGGGTGGGCCCCGGGTCGCCGACATCCGCCCTACAGCGGCGGTTTCAGATCGTTCGGGCCGCCGTAGTCACCGCCGGGGGTGACCACCGTGCCGGCCTTGCCGTTGAGAATCAGCTCCGCGTCGGAGAGCGCGCCGATGCCGGCCAGGTCGCCGGTGAGCTCGACGAACCGGCACACGGCTTCGACCTTGGGGCCCATCGAGCCGGCCGGGAAGTCCTCCCGGCGCAGCGCGGCCGGGGTGGCCCGCAGGATCGGCTCGGCCTGCGGCGTACCGAAGCCACGCATGACCGCTGGCACGTCGGTGAGCAGCAGCAGCGCGTCGGCTTCCAGCGACTCGGCGAGCACGGAGGTGGCGAGGTCCTTGTCGACGACCGCTTCGACTCCTTCGAGGTGGCCGTTCTCGTTGCGGATGGCGGGAACGCCGCCGCCGCCCGCGCAGACCACGATCGCGCCGGAG
>Ga0111538_10002275_pt1 | contig 27074 bp, 37 predicted proteins | sample SoiMethybrSBSTD1_FD_79669 | JGI IMG/M metagenome (GOLD analysis project Ga0111538, IMG submission 79669) | Bulk soil microbial communities from a Populus tree surrounding site in Tennessee, USA - Soil MetaG P. TD hybrid SBSTD1 (version 2)... | ecosystem: Environmental > Terrestrial > Soil >...
CGCCTTTTTCGTCGAAGCGATCTTTCTCGGAATCTATTTGTACGCTTGGGATCGCGTGCCGCGTGCGCTGCACTTTTTTGCCGGGATCATGGTGTGTCTGGCCGGCGCTGCGTCAGCGGTCTTCGTCGTGGCGGTGAACGGTTGGATGAATTCGCCGGCCGGATTTCGCCTCCAAGACGGAAGGGCCGTGGACATCGATCCCATCGCCGGAATGTTCAATCCGGCCTGGGGACCGGAAGCGATTCACATGACGATTGCGGCCTATCAAGCGACGGCGTTTGCGGTCGCCGGGGTGCACGCTTTTCTCTTGCTGCGCGATCGAAAGAATCTGTTTCACCGCCGGGCGCTGGCCATCGCGTTCAGCGTGGCGGTGATTTCCGCGGTGATGCAGCCCGTCAGCGGAGACAGCTTGGCGCAGTTTCTGGCGCGGAATCAGCCGGTCAAGCTCGCGGCGTTGGAAGGACTCTTCCATACCGAACGTGGCGCGCCGTTGCACATCGGCGGCGTGCCGGACGAGGAAACGCAAACGATGCGCTACGCATTGAAGATTCCGCGCGGGCTGAGCTTTCTCGCCTTCCGCGATTTCGATGCCGAAGTGCGCGGCTTGGAGGAGTGGCCGCCGGAGAATCATCCACCGGTCGCGGTCGTGCACATCGCGTTTCAGATCATGGTGGCGTGCGGCGTGGCGCTGTTGGGAATTGCTCTCTGGGGTGTGATTCTCGTGTGGATGGCGCGGCGCCGGACGAGAACGTGGAGTCTTCCGCAGCATCCACTCTTTCTTCGAGCGCTGGTTGCGGCTGCGCCACTCGGCTTTCTCGCCATTGAAGCCGGATGGACCGTCACCGAAGTCGGCCGCCAGCCGTTCATCATTCAGGGAGTCATGCGCACTGCCGAGGCGGTGACGCCGGTTCCCAATCTCATCATTCCACTCATCACGTTCACGTTGATCTATCTCTTCCTCGCGTGCGTCGTCGTGTATCTCTTGTTGCGGCAATTCCGGATGAGCCCACGCATCATGGCCGGCGATTCGCCGCGAAATCGTGCTGCGGGAAGGGAAGCTCCAGCTCGTGCCCACTGAAGTCGCGACCGGAACGGCGGCGGCGAGCTGGACAGCCGGCGTGATGTTCTTCGCGCTCATGTTGTACGCGATCTTGGGCGGCGCCGATTACGGCGGCGGAGTCTGGGATTTGTTGGCCTCGGGACCGCGAGCCAAAGAGCAGCGCCGCTTGATCGAGCAAGCGATCGGCCCGATCTGGGAAGCGAATCACGTTTGGCTGATCTTCGTGATCGTCATCATGTTCACCGCGTTTCCACCGGCCTTCGCTGCCCTGTCCGTCGCGCTGCACATCCCACTGACGTTGATGCTCTTGGGCGTGGTGATGCGCGGGACTGCATTCACGTTCCGGCATTACGATCGCCAAGCCGGCGATGTGCAGCGCAGATGGAGCCGGATCTTCGGTACGGCGAGCACCATCACGCCGGTCACACTCGGCATGTGCATCGGGGCCGTGGCGACGGGAGAAATTCGCGTTCAAGATGGCGTGGTGACGAGCGGATTCCTGCATCCTTGGTTGGGACTCTATCCGTTCATGGTGGGCCTGTTTGCGCTCGCGTTGTTCGCCTTCTTGGCGGCCGTGTTTCTCACCGTGGAGACGGACGATCGAGCTCTGCAGAACGACTTTCGCAAACGTGCGCTGGTGACGGCCGCCGTCGTTGGAATGCTGGCGTTGGCGGTCTTTCTCTTGTCGTACCGCGCAGCACCCGGAGTTCATGCAGGTTTGGTTCGCCGGCCTTGGTCGCTCGGCCTGCACATTGTGACGGCGATCAACGCGGTCGGTGCCATCGCCGCGCTGTGGAAGCGCCGATATCGATGGGCGCGCATCTTTGCCGCGGCGCAGGTCGCGATGATCTTGGTGGGTTGGGTGCTGAGTCACTTTCCGTACTTGGTTCCCCCGGACATTTCGATACGTTCCGCCGCAGCGCCGGAAGCGGTCTTGAGGGCGGTCCTGTGGTCGAGTGCGGTCGGAGCGGTGATCTTGGTGCCGTCTTTGTACGCGCTTTTTCGGATTTTCAAGTTCTCGCGCCGCCCGGCGTGACGCAATCTGCTTCCTTCCCTTTACCCGTAATGTCCTTGGCGCAGACCGCCTCGGTGGATCGTCGAAAGGCGGCCTTTCATCAACCTCGAGAGATCGTTGAAAGCGAGAAGCCATGAAGAAGAACTCCGTTGCTCACTTCGAGATCTATGCTGATGACCCCGATACGCTCGGTCAGTTTTACAAAAACCTGTTTGATTGGAACATCGATCCCATCCCGGGAATGGATTACCACTGGATCAAGACGGTGGACACGGACGCGAAGGGAGCGCCGACCCAACCCGGAGGCATCAACGGCGGAATGATGAAGCGGCCAGAGGGATACAACGGGCATGCGTGGATCAATTACGTCAGCGTGGATTCACTCGATGCCTACGTCGATCACGCTCAAAAACTCGGCGCGAAAGTGATGAAGAGCAAGACTCCGGTACCGGGAATGGGATGGTTCGCGATGTTGGTCGATCCCCAGGGAAACGAGTTTGCTCTCTGGCAGACGGATTCCAGCGCCCAGTAAGCACCCCCCCATCCCTTCGCTTGCATGAGCGGCCGCCGGTGCTCACAATGTGTTTCCATTCCGCCTGGAACGAAACACAGTGAGGGTGAGCGCCGATGCGTGCATTCATCGCGATTGGAATTCTGCTGATCGCGCTGGGAGGTTTGATCCTCGCCGGCAAGCTGACCTACAAGACGTCCGAGCAAGTGGTCGACGTCGGGATTCTGAAGGCCGAAGTACACGAGAAGAAGTCCCTCCCCGAATGGCTAGGTGGCTTGGCACTGATCGCCGGAGTAGGTTTTCTCCTCTACGGAAGACGGGGTAGTCAGTGAAATCGGATTTGGGGAAACCATGAAAGTCGGAGTCTTGGGTTCCGGTGATGTCGCCAAGTCGCTCGCAGTAGGTTTTCTCAAGCATGGCCACGAAGTCATGCTCGGAACGCGCGCACCCAACAAGCTTGCGGATTGGCTCGCGAAGAATCCGAAAGCAAAGAGCGGTGGATTTGGCGATACCGCCCATTTCGGAGAAGTCTTGGTGCTGGCGGTCAAGGGCGCGGCGGCTGAAGATGCGCTCGCCCAAGCGGGGTCCTCGAATTTGGCCGGGAAACCGGTCATCGACGCGACCAATCCCATCGCCGATGCGCCGCCGGTGAACGGAGTTCTAAAATTCTTCACCAACTTCGATGAATCTCTGATGGAGCGTCTTCAGAAAAAATTCCCCGACGCGCACTTCGTCAAAGCCTTCAATTCCGTCGGAAACGCCTGCATGGTGAATCCGCAGTTTCCCGGCGGCAAGCCGACCATGTTCATCTGCGGAAACGATGAGATTGCCAAGCAGACTGTGGGGCGAATTCTGGATCAATTCGGATGGGAAACGGCCGACATGGGCAAAGTCGAAGGGGCGCGAGCCATCGAGCCGTTGTGCATCCTATGGTGCATTCCCGGTTTCCTGCGCAATGAATGGATGCACGCCTTCAAGCTCGTGAGACCGAGCGCTTGACCCAACTCAGTCGGAGCAGGAATTTGGAGGGGCTCCGCTCAATCTTCGATTGACCGCTCGCCGTCATTCGCTTTCCATACTTCGGGGATCGTTTCCCTCCCAACTCCACATCGGTCCCCGATTTCGAGCAGATGCCCACACGTCGTTACGAGCCTCAGCTCATCTCGGCACTGCGTGCCGGCTATTCGCGTGTCGACTTCTCACGCGATCTCGTTGCCGGAATTCTGGTCGGCATCGTGGCTCTCCCGATCTCGCTCGCGTTCGCGATCGCTTCCGGAGTACGGCCTGAGCAGGGTCTCTTCACTGCAATTGTCGCCGGTTTCCTGATCTCCGCGCTATCTGGAAGCCGCTTCCAAATCGGCGGGCCGACCGGCGCGTTCATCGTCATCGTGTACGCGATCGTGCAGAAGCATGGCTACGACGGCCTCGCGATGGCGACCCTTCTGGCGGGATTGATCTTGATCGCCATGGGTGTGGCCGGATTGGGAAGCGTGATCAAGTTCATTCCGTATCCGGTGACGATCGGGTTCACGAGCGGAATCGCGTTGATCATCTTCGTCACGCAAGTGCGCGACTTCATGGGCTTGCGCATGGACAGCGTGCCGCCGGAGTTCCTCGAGAAAATCCTCGCCTATGGACGCCATTGGGAGAGCGTGAATCCTCACGCGGTCGCGATCGGAGCGCTTTCGATTGCGATCATCTTGTTGTGGCCTCGGGTCAGCCATCGCCTGCCGAGTCCTCTCATCGCGATTCTGGCCACCACCGCAATCGCCCACGCGTTGGGTTGGCCGGTGGAAACCATCGGCAGCCGCTTCGGGGAGGTGCCGGATCGCTTGCCGCTGCCGTCTTGGCCGCACATCGATTTGAGCACCGCAGGTTCGCTCCTGCGGCCGGCCCTGGCCATCGCAATCCTGGCCGGGATCGAATCTCTCCTTTCCGCCGTCGTCGCGGACGGCATGACCGGCACCCATCACCGCTCGAACATGGAGCTCATCGGACAAGGCGTGGCAAACCTGGCATCGCCTCTCTTCGGGGGGATTCCCGCCACCGGGGCGATCGCTCGAACGGCGACCAACATCAAGAACGGCGCGCGCACGCCCATCTCTGGAATGGTGCACGCCGGTACTCTCCTTTTCATCATGCTGTTCTTCGGGAAATGGGCCGCGCTGATTCCCATGTCGAGCTTGGCCGCGATTCTTGTCATCGTGGCTTACAACATGAGCGAGTGGCATCTCTTCGTAAGGTTGTTCAAAGCGCCGAAATCCGACGTCGCCATTCTGTTGACGACGTTTACGCTGACCGTGCTGATCGATCTCATGGTCGCCATCGAGGTCGGTGTCGTTCTCGCCGCACTTCTCTTCATGCATCGAATGTCGAATGTTGCTTCGGCGGAATTCCTGCGCCAGGTGCCGGCCAGCGAAGAGGACGACGAGGATGAAGTTCCGGGCTCACGGCACGTGAGTGCGAATGAAATTCCACCCGGCGTCGAAATCTTTCAGGTGTCGGGTCCATTCTTCTTCGGTGCCGCCGACAAATTCAAGAGCGCACTGCGCCGGGTGGAGAAAACTCCGAAGGTCTTGATCCTTCGCATGCGCCAAGTGAAGGCAATCGATTCGACCGGCCTTCGGATTCTGGAAGATCTCCAGGGCAAGACGAAGCACGAAGGGACTCTGCTCATCATGTCGGGAGTGCATTCGCAGCCCATGGCCGCCATGGAGAAGATCGGCCTGCTGGAGCGCGTCGGGAAAGAAAATGTGTGCACGAACATCGATGACGCATTGAGGCGGGCGAAGGAGGCCCTGGCGAAGTCCGATTGACGGCGAGTCGAATGCATCCAAGAATCGTGTTGCGGTCCGAGATGGCGATGGCTTTGCGGAAGCCGCAAAAAGGAGGAAGGTATGAACTGGTACGTTGCAGTCCTGAAAAAGTATTCAGACTTCAGTGGTCGTGCGCGCCGGAAAGAATATTGGATGTTCTATCTCATCAACACGTTGATCAGTATCGTCATCGCCGGCATCGACACCGTCTTCGGTCTCGGATACCAAAGCGGCGTCACCGTTCTGTATTGCCTGTATTCTTTGGCCATTCTCGTTCCTTCGATTGCCGTCACGTTTCGCCGGCTTCACGACACCGGGCGTAGCGGATGGTGGTGGCTGATTGCACTGGTGCCGATCATCGGCACGATCATTTTTCTGGTTTATATGGCATCGAACAGCGAGCCGGGTGACAACCGGTACGGCCCGAATCCAAAGGCGATGGCTCCTGCTTGAAGTCGGTGCATGGCGGAAAGCTCGATTCGGACGTATGAAGGGAAGAGACCGCCAATCTCGTGGGTGCATGGAAGGAAGTGACATGGCAACGAAGCTCGAGAAACCGCTGAAACGTGAGCTCGAGGTGGACGGTGAAGCCTACGTGCTCGTCATCTCCCCGGAGGGACTCAAGCTCACCCGGAAGGGAAGACGCAAGGGGCAGGAGCTTTCCTGGAAGGATCTACTGAGCGGAGATGCTGCGCTGGCGACGGCATTGAATGCCTCATTGAAGCAGAATCAACCCACTTCGTGATTCTCCGCCGCGCGCAGGCGGCAACGTTTACGCGCGCACTTTCGACGCGAACTGGGCGACGGTCGGACGATGGCCATTGAAGTCACTTCTTTGAGACCGGAGCAGGAGCAAGAGGCCGCGCAGCTCTTGGCTCGTGCGTTCGTGACCAATCCTCTTCACGTGGCCGTGTTCGGCGACGGCGCATTAGCTCCAACGAGACGTTCTTCCGCATGGGACTTGCGGCGATGAAGGGACCGAAGCTCGCTGCGCTCGAAGGAACGCAGCTCTTGGGGATGACTCATTTCATCGGATCTCCCGCCTGCCGTTTCCCGGCGTCCGAAAAACTTCGCGTGTTTCCGTTGATGGTGAAAGCACTGGGCCTGCGGACGACGCTCAAGCTCGTGGACTGGCTCTCCTGCTGGGGCAAGCACGATCCGGAGGAAACGCATCTGCACCTGGGACCCATCGGCGTGGACCCCGAGGCGCAAGGCCGGGGGGTCGGGCGCCTTCTCATGGAGCAGTATTGTGCCGAGCTGGATCGGAAGGGTCTCGCCGGCTATCTCGAAACGGATCGGCCCGGCAATGTCGAGTTCTACAAAAGATTCGGCTTCGAGGTGATCGGGAAGGCAACGATCTTGGGTGTGGAAAACTTTTTCATGAGTCGCGCGACAAAGCGCTGATGCTCACGCCCCGTCCGACTTCACGCAGCGAAATCCCAAGTGGTTCGTGCTCGTCGTGACTTCTCCCTTTCCTCGCGTACCCACCATGTAGCGTGTGCAGTACTGGTCGGTGCAAAGAAATGATCCGCCGCGATGCACGCGCTTCTTTTCTGCCGGCTCCGCGGGATCGAATGGCGTGTCTGGTCCTTGCGGATTGCGCGCGACCGCGCCGGCGATCGCGATTTGTGCGTACGTGTCGGGGCGATACCAATCGCTGCACCACTCCCAAACATTGCCGCTGATGTCGGAGAGCCCGTACTCGTTCGGCGGAAATTGCGCGACCGGAGCGACTCCGGCATAACCATCCTCGGCTGTGTCGCGAATGGGAAACTCTCCTTGATACGTGTTCGCCATGAACCGACCGCCGGGGCGGAAATCGTTTCCCCACGCATAGAGCTGTCCCGGCTTGCCGCCGCGCGCCGCAAACTCGAACTCCGCCTCCGTCGGCAATCGTTTGCCGGCCCATTCCGCGTAGGCGACGGCGTCGTCGTAGGCAATGTGAACAACCGGAAACTTTTCACGCCCTTTCAAGTCGCTGGAAGGTCCTTCGGGATGTCGCCAGTCGGCACCCTTCTCGTAGCGCCACCAATTGTAATGATCGTCGAGCGACACAGGAGCGGAGGGAGCCGTGAACACGGTCGAGCCCGCGACGAGATTCTCTGCCGGCGCATCGGGGTATTGTTCTTTCGTCGGCGTGCGTTCCGCGATGGTGCGATAACCCGTCGCCTCGACGAATCTTGCAAACTGTTCGTTCGTCACCTCGGTTGCATCCATCCAGAAACCGTCAACGGAAACGCGGTGAATGGGCTGGCAGTCGGCGGTCACTCCGGGAACCGCACAGAGCGACTCGGCCGCGGCATCGCTGCCCATTGAAAACTCGCCGCCGGGGATCCACACCATTCCCTCGGGTGCTGGAGTGCGCGGCCGGTTTGTATTCTCGACCGTGGGCAGAAAGGCGGTGGCGACGCGCGCCGGCTCCACTTCATGGGTCACGATCGGTTTGAAGCGCAGCACGAGAAAGACGAGCGCCGCGAGCCCGGCGGCCCAAGCCAAGCGCTGGAATTGTCGCGCTGCATGGCGATTGCGGTTCAAACGGAATCCCCCCGCCCACATCATGCCACGAGCGGGGCTTTCGAACAGCCGGCACGTTGCAGTACCCTATTCGGCCCTCCGCAAAGGGAAGGAGACTCCAGTGCGACTCAGTTACGCGATCGTTTTCGTCAGCGATATGAAAAAGTCGGTTTCGTTCTACCGTGATGTTTTGGGAATTCCTCTTCGATTCGAGTCGCCGGTTTGGTCCGAGCTCGAAACGGAGGGCGCAACGCTCGCGCTTCACATGAGCGATTCGGCCAACGGAGAAAAGGATCCGCAGAAAGTGCCCGCCGGAAGATGCCGCCCCGGATTGCGAGTCTCCAATCTGGATGAGTTCCATAGAAGAATGGTCGAGAAGAAAGTTCCGTGCGTCCAAGAGCCCAAGGACATGTTTGGCGTGCGGATCGCGCAATACGTCGATCCCGATGGCTTGGCGATTTCGGTGAGCCAGGACGCATCCTGATCCGGCTGGAGGCGGCAGCAACTCGCGACGAGCTCGGAACGTTGACGATCGCACTCGCGCGACGTAGTTTCTGAGCTCGTCTCGACCCCCGCGCGATCCGTCGTTCCCAATCAAGGTTTGGTCGATGTCCCGTTCGAGCATTTCTCGATTGGCCGTGCTCGGTCTTGTCGTTGCCGGCTTACTCATCGCATGGAAGCTCTACGAGCGTGGAATCGCGCTGCGCACTTCGCGCATCGCGGAGGAGATCCAAGCGAGCCTCAAGAGCCGCAACTTGACGGACGATGCACCGTGGCGCGACCGCCGTACGCTGACCTTGCTGCGCAAGTTCTATGTCGGGCGCAACATGCGTCCGGCGTGGACGTCGGGGCGAGGCTTGAACGGCGAAGCGCGGGATCTGGCTGGGGTCATCGGCCGGTCGGAGGAAGACGCGCTCGATCCGGAGAATTATGGATCGACCAACCTCGCCCAGCATTTGAGCGAGAAGACGACCGATCCCAAAGCGTTGGCCGAAGTCGATCTGCTCTGCACGATCGCCGCGCTTCACTACATGTCGGACATGTTCGACGGCCGCATTTCTCCTCGCGCGCTCGACGCGAAGTGGGTGACCACGCCACGCAAAGGCGATTTGGATTCGCTGCTCACCGATGCGCTCGATCATGGCAGCGTCAAGAAAGCGCTTCTGGACTTGGAGCCGGAGCACGATCAGTACCGGAAGCTTCGCGAAGCGAGAGCCCGCTACGCGAAGATCGTCGCCGAAGGAGGATGGCCGGAGCTCCCCTCGGGAAGCCCTTTGAAGAAAGGAGACCAGGATCCGCGCGTGGGCGTGCTGCGCAAGAGGTTGGTGGCTTCAGGCGATCTCTCCACCAAGCAATCGAATGCCGCCGATGCGGATCTCTTCGATGAGGATCTGGCGCAAGCCGTGGAGCGTTTTCAGAGACGCTATGGAAAGGATCCGGACGGCGTCGTCGGCGAAACCGAGCGCGCCGCATTGAACGTCTCTGCCGAAGAACGGCTGCGTCAGATCGAGCTCAACATGGAGCGCTGGCGCTGGCTGCCGAAATCATTCGGCGATCGGTACCTCATCGTGAACATTCCCGAATACTTCTTGCGCGTCATGGAACAAGGCAAGCAGGCGCTGGAAATGCGCGTCGTCGTCGGAAAGGTCGACGATCCGACTCCGGTGTTCAGCGACAGCCTCAAATACATCGTGATCAATCCGGATTGGAACGTTCCCGATTCGATCGTTTTGGAAGAAATCATTCCCGCGATGCAAGAAGATCCGGAATATCTGGTGAAAAACCACATGCGGCTCTTTACCAGCCGCGAAAAAGATGCCCCCGAAATCGATGCCGACTCGATCGACTGGTCGGATAGCTCCAGTACGAACCGAATCTTCGTCCGGCAGGACCCCGGGGAGGAGAACTCCTTGGGACGCGTGAAATTCATGTTTCCCAACCAATTCGACATTTATCTCCACGGCACTCCCGCCGGGCATCTCTTCGCCCTCGAGGATCGCGGTTTCAGCCATGGCTGCGTTCGGGTCGAAGATCCGATCACTTTGGCCTCTTACTTGCTCCGTGGTCAGGAGGAAGGTGATCCGGAACGAATCCGGGAAATGATCGAGAGTGGGGAGACGCAAACGCTCCATCTCGAGCATCCGATGCCCGTGCACATCGTGTATTTCACGGTATTCGTCGAAGAAGACGGTGCCGTGGGATTCCGCGAGGACATTTACGGAATCGATCGCGAGCTCATCGAAGAGCTACGCGGAGTGAAGACGAAGCAAGCGCGGCACGTGAGCTAGGAACGTAGGGCGCTTCGTCTCGCGATTTCGAAACGATTGGAGGATTGTCATGGCAGATACTCAGATCCAAACCGGAAGCGGCAATAGTGCTGTTCCCATCGTCGCCATCATTGCTATCGGCGCACTGGTTCTCTTCTTCGCTTGGTTTTTCTTGATCCGCGGCGGAACTGCGCAAACTTCGCCGACCCAAACGGAACCTGGGGCGCCGCCGCCTGCCAAGAACGACAGCGACATCGACATCAAGGTCAATCTACCGGATTCAGTCATCGTCAAGTAAGCTCTGCGGACTTTGCGTTGGATTCGCGTTCGCCGCCACATGGTGCGCGGAGGCGAATCCTCGCGAATCCGGGGTCACGCGTGAGCTTTGACCTTTTCAACTCCATCGCGATTCTGGAGCGAGCACCGGCAACGTTGCGCGCACTGCTGCACGGCTTGCCTTCGGCGTGGGTCACACTGAACGAAGGGCCGAACACCTGGAGCGCTTTCGACGTCGTCGGCCACCTCATTGACGGCGAGGAGACCGACTGGATCCCGCGCGCCAAGATCATTCTTGCTCAGGGAAGCAATCGGCGCTTCGAGCCATTCGACCGCTTCCGCCATCTTTCGAGAAACCGGGGACGCCGGCTCGAAGATCTTCTCGAAGAATTCGCCGCGCTGCGCAAAGTAAACTTGGAAGTGTTGCGCGCGTGGAATCTGACCCCGGCGCAGCTTGCCCTTGAAGGAGAGCATCCCGAGTTTGGGAGAGTGACGCTGGCCGAGCTCGTGGCGACTTGGGTGGTGCACGACCTGGGGCACTTCGCCCAGATCACGCGCACGATGTCGAAGCAATATGCCGCGGACGTGGGCCCTTGGCGGGCGTACCTTCCGGTACTTCACCGGCGCTGAGCTCTTCAGCGAAGTCCTCTCGCAAGGCTGCAAGATGGGCTCATTCCGACCGGGGATGAATCCGATCTTCCCGGGAGGGTTCTCGAGTCGAAGGAGGTGTGCTTTGCAATACACCGACCGGCAAAAGATGGAATTCAAGGAAAGTTTCGCGCAACGGAGGAAAAAGCAGCTCCTGATCGCGGCATTGATCATTCCGCTCGTTCTGGTCGTCGTGTTCTCGGAAGATCGGGGTGCGGGTACGGTCTTGGGATACTCGTCGGACGTCTTCGGTCCGGTTTTCTTTGTGGGCGTGGTCGCTGCACTTCTCTTTTCGTTTCGCAACTGGCGCTGCCCCGCATGCAGCAAGTACTTGGGCCGCAGCATGAATCCGAAGTTCTGCCAAAACTGCGGCGTCGAGCTCCACAACTAAAGCGCGTAAAGCGCGGCCGGGCGCGATGTCCGGCCGCGGCATCCTTGCGCATCGTTCCGCCGCACCCGCGGCATTGGCAATTCTGCTGCGTTTCGGCATGATGAGCCGATGCCCGCCACCATCGAGCGCCGTGAGCTGATCTCTCCTCTCGCGCAGTCTTTGATTGCGACGTTGAATCGAGAATTGTCCGCGCAATATCCCGAGGAAGGCGCCAACCACTTTCGTCTCGACCCCGAAGAAGTTGCCGAAGGGCGCGGCGCATTCTTGGTCGTGTTCCTGGATTCCGAGCCGGTTGGTTGCGGCGCGGTGCGTCGAATCGATACCGAGACCGCGGAGCTCAAGCGCATGTTCATTGCCATCGGCGCGCGTGGGAGGGGACTGGGAAAAGCACTGCTCGTGGAGCTCGAGAACGAGGCGAGGCGCTTGGGCGCTTGCCGCTTGGTTCTGGAAACGGGGCCGCGCCAGGATGCCGCACTGGCCATGTACCAGAGCGCCGGATTTCGCGAGATCCCGTCGTACGGCGAATACATCGGCTCTCCGATGAGCATTTGCTTCGGCAAAAATCTCGAAACGTGAATCGCACGCCGCCGGCGATGGAGGCTTCATGCTGTACATGATCATCGAGCACTTTCGAGAAGGTCCTGTCCCCGTGTACCGCCGGTTTCGTGAGAAAGGGCGCATGGCGCCCGAGGGTCTCCGCTATGTGAACAGTTGGGTGACCACGGATTTGAACAAATGCTACCAAGTGATGGAGTGCGAGAATCCCGACCTCATTCGACAGTGGATCCAGAATTGGGAGGACCTCGCCGACTTCGAGATCATTCCCGTGGTCACGTCCGCACAAGCCGCCGCATCCGCCGTGGCGGTGGGGCCCGCTGACCCCTCGAAGCAATGAGCAAAGTCTTCCAACCTCGCCACGAAGCTTTCGAGGAGCGGGTGCGCCGGAGCTTTGCCCGCCAAGCATTCATGAGCACGCTCGGCGCGACGCTGGAGCGAGTGCAGCCGGGCGCGGTTCTCATTCGTCTTCCGTTTCAAAAGAATCTCACGCAGCAGCACGGCTATCTCCACGCGGGAGCCGTCGCGGCGATTCTCGATTCCGCATGCGGTTATGCGGCCCTCTCGCTCGCGCCGCCCAAAACCACCGTGCTGGCGGTCGAATTCAAAATCAATCTTCTGCGGCCGGCAGTCGGCCGCGAGCTCTTTGCCCAAGCAACCGTGCTCCGCTCGGGACGAACCCTTACGGTTTGCCAAGGGGAATGCCGCGCGGACTCCATGGAGACGGATCGCATCATCGCCGTCATGCAGTCCACGATCATGTCGCTCGAGGAACGTGATGGTTTAGCGGAAGAGGTCGAAGTGGCTCAGTAGCCACCACAAGACGACGAAGATCAAGACGGTCGAGAGGCAGCCGCCTCCCAGTTTCTTTGCGCCCCAACCCGCCGCCAACATTCTGAGGAACTTGCTCATGAAGGTCTCCTTTGGGAGGACATCGTTTCACGATCCTGGATCTCGACGGAGGGGACGGAAGAACCTGCAGGAATACTACGAGCGAAGTGGCCGAATGGTCGGTGCCCGAGGATGGAGGCGATGCTAGGATGCGAAACATGCCGGTCTTGACCCAGACCACACTGCTTCTCGTGCTCTCCAACATTTTCATGACGTTCGCTTGGTACGCGCACCTGCGCAATCTGGGACACCGTCCCTGGATCATCGCGGCGCTGGCGAGCTGGGGAATCGCTCTCTTCGAATACCTTCTTCAAGTTCCGGCCAATCGCATCGGGCACTCGCAAATGACGCTCGGGCAACTGAAGATCCTGCAAGAAGTCATCACGCTGACCGTCTTCGTTCCGTTTGCCGTTCTGTACATGAAGGAGCCGATCCGGCTGAACTACCTTTGGGCGGGCTGCTGCTTGTGCGGAGCGGTCTACTTCATGTTCCGCCGATGAACTTGATGTTGCCGGCTTCCGGGTCCAGAATTGGTCTGGTCCTTCAGGAAACCCGGAAGTGAGCTCTTGAGATCTCGAGCTGCGTACGCCTTCCTTGCATTGGCGGTCTTGCTGGCCTCCTGTGAGGACGACGATTCGGTCGCGCCTCCTCTTTCCGCAGCACGCCAGCCCTGCTTTGAAATGTACGTCTTGAACGGCGAGACCTGCGAGCCGCAGTTGATTCTCGATCCCCAATGTCTCGCCGACGCCGTTTCCTCCGAGGACTTCGACATCCGCTGGGACCTCGAAGGGGACGGGGAATGGGATACGGACTTCTTGAATCTCGAGCCGATCCGTTACCGTCCTCCAGGATTCATTCGCGGTTTCTGGAAAGCGCGATGCGAGCTCAAGGATGCCGCCGGGCGCGTGACGTCCGCCGAGGACTCGTTGGACGTGACGCCGCTTCTGCCGCACGTCCCGGACATGAAAGTTCGAGTGTTCGATTTCCCCAGCGAGCCCGTGGTCGGTGTCCACTATGCGATCCAATTCTGGTATCGATGCTGGGTCGATCAGAGCGCCACGGTCATCCTGCGCCTTCGCGACGGAGAAAATCCCCCGGTGGACCGGGAAATCGAATGCGATCCCGAGCTCCGCTGCCGCTCGACGATCTGGTTCGTCACGTTCGACAATCCGGGACGGCACGTGGTGACGCTGGAGATGGATCCCGACAACGTGTTCGCGGAGTATGATGAATTCAACAATGTCGCCGCCGCCGTTTTGATCGTGCAGAGCTCGGATTCGGACCGCGCTCCCGATTGATGGGCCGGCGGCATGAGTGAGATCTATCAACGCATCTATCGCGTGGTTCATCGAATTCCGGCCGGCCGGGTGGCGACGTACGGACAGATTGCGCAGCTCGCCGGCCTTCCCGGTCATGCGCGCCAAGTCGGATACGCGCTTCACTCCGTTCCCGACGGGCACTCGATTGCCTGGCATCGCGTGATCAATGCGCGCGGCGAGATCAGCGCAAGATCCGACTCCAGATCGGAAAGGCTCCAGCGCGCTCTCTTGGAGCGGGAAGGCATCGTGTTCGACGACGAGGCGAGAATCTCTCTGCGCCAATTTGGTTGGCGGCCGCGCAAGAAATGAGCGAAGCAAAGGAGGCGTTGTGAATCTTCCCGTCACCGAGGGTTGGAGAACTCTCCTCTGGAACCAATATGGAGCGGCCATCGACACGTTGGAGAACGCCATCCGCGCCTGCCCGGAGGACTTGTGGGGCAATCCAACGCGCATGCCTTTTTGGTATGCCGCCTATCACACGCTCTTCTGGCTGGATCTCTATTTGTCCGGTGCGATCGAGGGATTCGTCCCGCCGCCGCCTTATGGATTGGAAGAATTGGACCCCGCAGGAGTTCTTCCTCCGCGCGTCTATGCCAAGGAGGAGCTGCTGCAATATCTCGAGCATTGCCGCGAAAAGGCCTTCGCCGCAATGGGTGCCCTGAACGAAGCAAGCGCATCCAGAACGTGTCGCATCGGGCGGGGCGAAGGCACTTATGTCGAGCTGCTTCTCTATACGATGCGCCACGTTCAGCATCATTCGGCACAGCTCAATCTCATTCTGCGCGAGACGATCGATTCGGCGCCGGGTTGGGTTTCCCGCGCCAAGCGTCACGCCGTGGCTCCCTGAATCTGCGCCAACGCGCGGGAGGTCATCATGTCCATTCGCCCGGTGAAACGACTCATCAAGAGCAAACCGACGATCGAGGGAGCCGGAGTTCACTTGCGCCGGGCTTTTGGTTTTGGCAACACCGGCGACTTCGATCCTTTTCTCTTGCTGGATGATTTTCGCAACGACATTCCCGAAGATTATCTCGCCGGGTTCCCGTGGCACCCGCATCGCGGAATCGAAACGATCACCTATGTTCTGGCGGGGAACGTGGACCACGGCGACAGCATGGGAAATCGAGGAACGATCTCGGCCGGAGACGTGCAGTGGATGACGGCCGGAAGAGGGATCATCCATCAGGAAATGCCCAAGGGAGATCCGGCCGGGCGCATGCACGGCTTCCAACTGTGGGCCAATCTTCCCGCTTCCCTCAAGATGACCGCGCCCCGTTATCAGGAAATCAAATCGAACGGCATCCCGGAAGTCATCGACAACGACGGCACGCGGGCGCGCATCATTTGCGGAAGCTTCTGGGGATCGAAAGGCCCGGTGGACGGAATTGCCGCCGATCCGGTGTATCTCGACGTATCCGTCCCGCCACGGCAGAAAAAGAAACTCCCCGTCGAAACGAAGAACCATGCCTTCGCCTATGTCTTTGCCGGCTCCGGAAAGTTCTGCAATGCGTCGGAGCCGTTGGCCGTGCCCACGGAAGGAGTGGGCTGGGCGGATACTTCGCTCGCCGAGGCGGCGGACGATCGCTCGCTCATCCTCTTCGATCGCGGCGACGAGGTGGTCGTCGAAGCGGGAGAAGAGGGAATCCGCTTTCTGCTCATCTCGGGGAAGCCGCTGCAAGAGCCCGTCGCGTGGTACGGACCGATCGTGATGAATACGCAGGAGCAACTTCAGCAGGCGTATCAAGAGCTGCGCGAGGGAACGTTCTTGAAGGAAGGCGGAAGCGGGCAATGACGAACAGGTCCAAGTTGGTTCGAAGCGTCCTGGTGCTAGGCCTCGTTGGGATCTGGGCATGCTCCAAGGGTTCCGATTCGGAATCTCCGGCCACGAGCTTTTCCCTAGAGAGCTTCTGCCGTCACTGGGTTCATTCCGTCGAAGAACAGCCGAGTCTCTCCGGGCCTGACGAAGTCTATCGTCCCGACGCGTCCAGAGAATTTCCGCCCAGCATGTATCGGAATCACTACATCTTCGAACGCAGCGGCAGCATGCAGTATCTCTGGCCGTCTCCCTCGGATGCGCATGAGATGCGCCCCGGCACCTGGAAGATCGACGCACAGCAGAACGATGTGATTCACATTCAAGAGGGCGACCAGCAGCTCACTTATCAGGTGCTCGAGGTCACCCCGGAGATCCTGCGACTTCGCCTTCTCGAACAGTGATCGCCGCGCGACGCCTGGTTGGGCGCAGAACAAATTCCGGCGGCGGGGAAAGCCCATCGTCCGCTACAGTTTGCGGCTCATCGCGCAGGAAGGCATGTTCCCTCGAAGCGCTGGTTCCCCCCCGAAGTAGAAGAGGAGATCGCCATGAAGCACGGAGCACGCAATCAGCTTTCCGGAAAAGTCACCGGCATTCAAAAGGGTGACATCATGTCCTTGATCAAGTTCGAGGTGACCGCTCCCGCCAATATGGCTTCGGTGATCACGACGGAGTCCGTCGGCGATCTCGATCTCAAGGTGGGAGATCAAGTGCAATTGATCGTGAAGGCGATTCACGTTCTTCCGATAAAGCCGTAAAAACTTCGCCCCCCTTCCCGTCATTGGTCGAGGCGACGGGAGCGGTCTGGAGCTCGAGATGAGCATGCGATATCTCGTCGATGACGTCGAAGCCGCGCTGAAATTCTACGTCGACGTTCTGGGATTCACCGTCGCGGAGAAATGGGGGCCGGTGTTCGCCATCGTGGAGCGCAATGGGCTCCGACTTTGGATCAGCGGACCAGGGACTTCGGCCAGGAAAGCGATGCCCGACGGCAGAGAGCCTGAGCCCGGCGGATGGAACCGTGCCGTGGTGGAGGTGGAAGATCTCGCTGTGCTCGTCCAAGAGTTGAAGAAGCAGAACGTCACCTTTCGAAACGAGGTCCTCCAGGGTCCGGGAGGAATGCAAGTCTTGATCGAAGATCCCTCGGGGAATCCGTTGGAGCTGTTTCAGCATCGCTGAGGGAAGCATGAAATCCGCACCACTCCCGCGCGCTGGACAGACGCTTCGTCGCAAAGCGCTGCAGTATCCCGACGCCTACGAAGAGTTTCCTTGGGGTCATCACGCGATCAAGGTTCGCGGGAAGTCGTTTCTCTTCATGGGAACGTACGAGGGCACGTTTTCGATGTCGGCGAAGCTTCCTCATTCTTCTGTCGTCGCGCTGAGCCTACCGTTCGCCAGTCCCACCGAGTATGGTTTGGGCCGAAGCGGATGGGTCACGGCGCGCTTTGCGATCAAAGCGAAGGTTCCGGTCGATCTCTTGGCCGAATGGATCGAGGAAAGCTATCGGGCGATTGCGCCCAAAAAGCTCATTGCCCAAATGGACGGCGCACCGGCCACAGCGGCCAAAGCAAAACGGAAGAAGCTGCCGGCGTGATGCTGCACGCGCTGCGCCTTCTTTGGACCCTGCCCACGAATCTGATCGGGCATGCGGTGGGACTCGCCGTCACTGGCGCGCGGCCAGTGCGCACCGGCTCGCAAGCGGCGCCGGGGTGGCTCTATCTCTTGCCTTCATCCTGGAGAGGTGCTTTCGGGGCGATCGCGCTGGGCGATGCGGTGATCGTGGCTCCGGAGCTTCTGCGCGGCGAGCGCGGGCGAATCGTTTTGCTGCACGAGCTTTCCCACGTCCGCCAACACTCTTGGTTGGGGCCGTTCTATCTTCCGCTGCATGCGATCGCGCAGATTTGCAGCTTCGTTCTGTCGATCGTGCGTCCGATCGCTGGCGCTTCGCGGATTCACGCTTACAATCCGCTGGAGCAGCACTTCTTGTGCGTTCCGTATCACGAGATCTGCCGTCCGCCGGAGAGAACGGAGCGCATCGAACGACTCTTCGCCTGGTTCGGAGTGTGACGACGAATGACCATGAAGCTCGACGCAGACGTTCAGCAGTTTGTTTACCGCACAACGGTACGCAATGGCCGTCCTCCGCGCGCCCAGGATGTTGCTGTCACTCTCGGCTGCGCTGCGAGCGAAGTGCTCGATGCGTTTCGCCGTTTGCGCGAGCGAAAGCTTCTCGCTCTCGCTCGAGAGAGCGGCGAGATCACGATGGCCCCGCCGTTCTCAGCCGCGCCGACTCCCTTTCACGTGGTCACCGCCGCTCAATCGTATTTTGCGAATTGCGTCTGGGACGCGTACGGAATCCCCGCGGCGCTGCATCACGATGCGCGCATCGAGACGAGCTGTGCGTGCTGCGGCGAGCCCATGCGCCTCGAAGTGCACGGCGGCGCGCCGGTGCCGGCGAAGGGAGTGGCGCACTTCGCCGTTCCCGCGGCTCATTGGTGGGACGACATCGCCTACACATGAAGCACGATGCTTCTCTTCCGGTCGGAGGAGCACGTGGATCGCTGGTGCTCCGTGCATGGGATTCCTCGACGCCCGGTCATCACTCTCGAGCAGCTCTGGGAGCTGGCGGCTGCGTGGTATTCGAATCGACTGACGCCCGAGGCGCGGCGTCCGATGGGCGCGGAGATCGACGCGATCTTCCAAAGAATCGGGCTGACCGATCCGTTTTGGAAAACATGAAGGCGGCATCGTGATCGAGATTCGGCCTGCGGTTCTCGCCGATCATGGCGTGCGCTTGGAGCCGCTTTCCCCCGAGCACGCGCCCGGATTGGCCGCCGCTTCGGCGGACGGGAATCTCTCCGAGCTGTGGTTCACGTTCGTGCCGGATCCGCAGCAAACCGCCGAGTACATCTCCGAAGCACTCGCCGGCCAGAAGAACGGGACCATGCTGCCGTGGGCGGTGCGCGAAATGAACGGCGGCGCAATCGTGGGAAGTACTCGCTATCACGACATCATTGCTGCCGCGGATCGAGTCGAGATCGGCTACACCTGGTACGGCAAGAGCTGGCAGCGCACGTACGTGAACACGGCCTGCAAGTTGTTACTCTTGAGCTACGCGTTTGGGGAGCTCGGCTGCCAAGTGGTCGGATTTCGCACCGACCATTTCAACTTCGCGTCGCAGCGCGCGATCGAAGCGTTGGGAGCGAAGAAGGACGGTGTGATTCGCCATCATCATCCGCGCCGCGACGGCAGCGTGCGCGACACCGTTCTCTACAGCATTCTCGCCAGCGAATGGCCCGATGTGGAAAGACATCTGCGCCAGCGCCTCCAGCGTCACTCCGGCGAAGGCAAGCTCTGAGGCTCCGCGCGCATCCCGATCCGCATCGGTTGCATCTTGCCGTAAGTCAGCGATCGCCACAGCCATTCCGCCGGACCGAATCGATAATGTCGCAGCCAAATCCGGCTGAGCGCGATCTGCGTTGGAAGCACCACTGCCCAGATCGGAATCAAGAGGCTGGGCCCGAACTTCCCCATGAAATGAGGGCCGGGCAGGAACCCATAGAACAGAAACAAGCCGATCGCAGTTTGCGAGAGGTAGTTCGTGAGCGCCATTCGACCGAACGGCGCCAAGATGCCCAATCGTTCGCGCCACTTTGGGACCTGGTACAGGAGCACGATCGTGCTGGCATAGAACGCGGTGAATCCGAGAAAGCCGAGCTGGTTGGGAAAGTCCAAGGACGACAACCACGCGGGAATCCCATGCGGTCCGCCTTCGGAGGAAGCGGCGAAGAGAATGTTGCCGACGAGCCCGACAGCGAGACCGACCCCAAGACAGCGCCGGAAGAACGGAATGTGGGCCGCAGGGTTTTGGAGCAGCAGCTTGCGCCCCAACCAAAAGCCCAAGAGAAACCGGCCGAACACGGCGATCTGATAGGCGCCCTGCGTGGGGGCGGTGTTGAGCTTCCAATCGTATTCCCAATTCAAGTGCAGCACGTCGAGATAACTGCTCGACGAGAACGCGTGCAGCGCTCGCGCATTCAAGGAGCGATCCATCGACGAGAAGATTCCGGGCCAGGGCCAGAGTCCCAGGAGGTGTCCCCAAATCGTGGGAATGACGACGCTCGCGGCAATGCCCCACAAGAGAATGGTTCGTGATTTCGAGCGAATGAAAAATGGGAGCAGCAATCCCCATAGGGCGTAGAAGCGAAGAATGTCCCAACACCAGAACAGCCAGCCGTGCACTGCGCCGATGACGAAGAGCCAGCCGACGCGGCGCAGAAAGATCGATCGAAACGGCGCGGCGCGCGCCGTCGCCCGACTCAGTTGCACCGAGAATCCCAAACCGAAGAGAATCGAGAACAATCCGATAAACTTGCTTTCGACGAAAAGTTGGAGGAATGCGCGCACCCATGCGTCCATAGTCGCGGTGGGGAAGGCCTGCTGCTGTTCCGGCGTCAAATAGACATCGCCGGAGAAGAGCGGAAGATTGGCGAGCATGACGCCGGAGAGAGCGAAGCCGCGAAGCACATCGATCAGCTCGACCCGTTCCCGGGCTGCGATCGGGATCATCGCTTCCCCGGGAATGGTCGCTTGCTGTGAGCGAGAGGTCATGGTGGTGTCAGTCTAGGAGAATGCCCGGCGCAAGCGCGAGAGATTTGGGGCATGATTCTTCCCCGGAGGGACTTGCGTGGCGGTCTCCAAGATTCCAGAAATTCGCCGGCCCACTCGTTCCGAGCTTCTCGCCGCTCGGGGGAAGACGGTGCCGGATGTGATCGCCGAGAATTTGCGAGTGTTGTTTTGCGGGATCAATCCCGGGTTGTACTCGGCGGCGACGAAACATCACTTCGCGCGGCCGGGAAATCGATTCTGGCCCGCGCTGCATCAGTCGGGTTTCACTGCGCGCCTCTTGCGCCCCGATGAGGAAGAGCAATTGCTGCCGCTCGGCTTTGGCATCACGAATCTCGTGGCCCGCGCGACGGCCGGGGCGGACGAGCTGTCGCGGGAGGAGCTGGTCGCTGCACAGCGAAAGCTTGCGTCGAAGGCGAAGCGTTTTGCGCCGCGCTTCGTCGCCATCTTGGGAATCGGTGCCTATCGCGCGGCGTTCGAGCGGGCGGACGCGACCTTGGGATTGCAGGCGGAGCTGCTGTCCGGTTCGCAGATTTGGGTGCTGCCGAATCCGAGTGGCCTGAACGCGCACTATTCACTGGCCGAATGCGCTCGCCTCTTCAAGAATTTGCGCCGTGCAGCAATGCGCGCGAATGTGCGCCGCGCGGCAGTGCGCGACCGCGGGAGATGACGATGCCGCCTACAATTCGAGTTGCCATTGTCGGGGACTACCAGCCTTCGGTGATCGCGCATCGCGCGATTCCCGAGGCGCTGCGTCGCGCCAGCGATGGAGATGAGCGGTTCGCCGGCATCTGGGTGGAAACTGCGGACTTGGCCGCAGATCCTGCGCAGCAGCTCGCGTCGTTTCATGGATTGTGGTGCGTGCCGGCCAGCCCTTACGTAAATCCGGACGGTGTGCTCAACGCCCTTCGTTACGTGCGCGAAACGGGCCGGCCGTTTCTCGGAACGTGCGGAGGTTTCCAGCATGCGCTCTTGGAATACGCGCGGGCCTTTTGGGGAATTGCTTCTCCCGCGCACGCGGAAACGGAACCCCAGGCGACCGATCCGGTCATTGCTCCTTTGGTTTGCAGTCTCGTGGAAAAGAGCGGTGAGCTTCGCTTCGTTCCGGAGTCGCGCCTAGGGGCATTGTACGGAGCCGCGGCCGCGGTGGAGGAGTACCACTGCAGCTATGGATTGAGCGCGCGATATCGCGAGCGATTGCGCACCGGGCCGCTGCGGGTGAGTGCCGTCGATCCCGACGGCGAAGTGCGCGCGGTCGAGCTCGATGGCCATCCCTTCTACGTCGCAACATTGTTTCAACCGGAACGCTCCGCGCTCGCGGAACGCGATCATCCCTTGATTCGAGCCTTCGTCGAGGCGGTGCGCGAGCGAGCCCGCGTCAGCACGCTCACGCGTTCGAACCATTAGGCAGGCGAAGAGCCATGCGCCCTCTCCTCTCGCGCGTGGATCACCTCGTCTTGGCAACGCCGGATGTGGAAGCCACCACGAACGACCTGGCGCGAGTGCTCGGTGTGCGAGCGGATCCCGGCGGACGTCATGCAGCCTGGGGTACGCGCAACGCGGTGATCGCGCTCGGCGATTCCATCTATCTCGAGATCTTCGGGCCCGATCCGGCGGCCGTCGCTTCGCCCGGGGACCACGCACGTCCATTTGCTGTGGACCGGCTTCCCGCCGCGAAGCTCGTGACGTGGGCCGCAACCGCGCCGGATCTCGAAGCGCTCGTGACGCGGGCGCGAGAGCACGGGATCGATCTCGGAAGCGTGCAAACGCGCGGCCGGATGCGGCCGGACGGAGTCGAGTTGAAATGGACAATGACCGACCCGCTCGCGCCGCGTTGGGACGGCATCGTTCCGTTCTTCATCGATTGGGGAGACACGCCGCATCCCGCGGCGACTTCCACGCGCGGCGGCGAGCTTCTGCGAATGAGCGCCGTCCATCCGCGCGCGGAGGAAGTCCGCGCGATTCTGCAAGCGCTGGAGCTCGATCTTTCGGTCGAGGAGGGGCCATCGCCGGAGCTGGTCGCGACCATTCGCACCGCCGGCGGCGCCATCATCGAGATCCGTTAGGAGGTGAGAATGGGAAAAGGTCGACTGGAAGCATTTAGCGACGGGTTTTTCGCGATCATCATCACAGTCATGGTTTTGGAGATCAAGACGCCGCATGAGCCCAATTGGCAAGCGCTGCAGCCCTTGATTCCGGTGCTCTTGAGTTATGTGCTGAGCTTCATCTATCTCGGCATCTACTGGAACAATCACCATCATCTTCTGCAAGCCGTGCGGCACGTGGACGGGCGCACTCTCTGGGCGAATTCCCATCTCCTGTTCTGGCTCTCTCTCGTTCCGTTCGTGACCAGGTGGATGGGAGAGACTCATTTCGCCTCGCTGCCGGTGGCGTTGTATGGCGCCGTGCTGTTGATGGCGGCCATTTCCTACACGATCCTCGCCATAGCGCTCGTCTCTTGCCATGGACGAGACTCGACGTTGGCGCGAGCCATGGGGCGCGACTTCAAGGGCAAGGTCTCGATCCTTTGTAACATCGCCGCCATCCCACTCGCGTTCTTCTACACTCCTCTTTCCGGCGCCTTGATTGTTCTCGTTGCCTTGATTTGGCTCGTGCCGGATCGCCGCATCGAGCGAGCGGTGACCACCGCCACGGAATGATTCACGAGGATCAAAATGACTTCTCCGTGGAAACGAATTTCGCTCCGACCATCGACCTGACGCTGGCCATCGATTGAGTCGCTCGCCGGCATCCCATCAAGAGGTTTCGCCATGCCTACGTTCGACGTCTCCAGCCACTTCGAGAATCGCGCGCCGGAAGTTCGCGCCGTGTACGACCGCATCGTTCGCGCGGCGCGCTCGCTCGGCGACATCCAGGAAGATGCGAAGAAGACTTCGATTCACTTGGTGCGCAAGACGGCGTTCGCCGGGATTGCCGCGCGCAAGTCGGCTTTGATTCTGACGCTGAAGTCCGGAGCGGACATCAAGAGCCCGCGCGTTGTGAAGCGCGAGAAGGTGTCGGCGAAGCGTTGGCATTGCGAAGTTCGCCTGGAAAAGCCTTCCGAGGTCGATGCGGAAGTGAAGAAGTGGCTGAAAGCGGCGTACGAAATGTCGGGCTAGCCGACCAGAACGCGGCGCCGCGTTTGCGGAGAAACCCGCTCATCCGGCGTCAGGATGCCTTGGAAGTTGAGTGGGTCGGCCGCGGACACGGTGACCGGCTCGGCGTCGCCGCGGCGGCGGATGGCACGCAGCAGCTCGACAGCTTCCGGAAGCGCGTACTGTTCGCCGGAGAAGCGCGTGACAAAGCGTCCGCCGCGCACGTCCCCCTTGAGCTCCATGCGGCGCAGCACGCGCAGAAGATCACGCCAAGGAATCGGAATCTTTTCGCGCTCAATCGTCTGGCGGAAAACGACGCCGGTGCGGCGCAGCAACTGCCGCACGACTGCTTCCTCATCGGGAGGTGCCGCGCTCCCTTCCTGACGGAAGAAGCTCCACCGGCCGATCGTCGCCACGGGCCGGCGCCTCCGCCATAACGGGACGATCAATTGGCGAAGCCCGGCAAACGCATCACAGGTGATCATTCCCAGCGCGATCAGCTCGGCGAGTCCGGTCTCCACCTGCGACGGCAAGAGCTTCGCGACGCGCGCAATTTCCTGCGGGAAGAGCGCGCCGCGTTGGCCGAGTGCATCGTGTAATGCGGCGGCAGGAGAAGAAAGCCGCTCTTTGGCCGGCGGTCCGGAGAGCGCAGTCCAATTCTCCAGATCTTCGCGCGGAACGAAGCAGATCGGTGTCGTGCGAATCGGGCTGGCACCTCCGCCCCACAATCTTCCCCAAGCGATTTCCCCGGAGAGCGTCGCTTGGTCGAGCCATTCTCTCCGGTATCCACGCACCCGAAGGGGAAGCACGCTGGCTTCCCATGCGGCCGCGGGAATCTCGAAGCCGGCGAGCTGGCGCAACACTTCGACCACGCCGCGCGGACCTTCGAGCCGCGCCTCTTCTTGCACATGCTGCCAAGCCGTCAAAAAGCGCAGGAATTCCGCGGCGCTGACCGGAGAGATCTCGCTGCGCAGGCGATCGATCGTGTAGCGATGAATGCGCGCCAAGAGGCGGCGATTGCACCAACCTTGCTGTCCATCAAAGCGGGTGCGCAGAACGATTCCCTGTGACTCCAATTGCAAGAGCAGCGGATCGTCGCTCACGATCGGACCCAACGCTTCGAGACGGCCGCGCAAGACGGAAAGCGGATCTCGCGGAGCTTCGGCCGCAAACCATCGATCTCCCACCAGCTCAACTCGATCTTGAATGCGCAGCTCTTCGAGCCAGCCGGACCACGAGCGCGACTCTTCGACGGTGACATAGCCCATCCACAAAAGCGCTTCGTGGACTTCTTCGGCGCTTTCCGGTTGCGGCCATGCTTCCTCGCGAACGCGTGCGATCGCTTCCGGATCCAGCGCACCGATTCGGTCCGCATCGCGCGCATCGAGCGTTCGGCGGGAGGCGACCGCTTGCGTGCGGCGCTCCTCCAAGGGCGCATCGTCCAGGAATGCATAAGGCTGCGCGGCGAGAATGCCGCGGGCGAATGCGGACGGCTCGGCGGTGTCCACCGCTTTGCGCTCGATGGATCCGTCGCGCAGCCCCTGCAGCACCTCGATCAGGCCGTCGACGTCCATCGCTTCATACAAGCAATCCTCGATCGTCTGCCGGACGAGCGGATGATCCAATGGCACGGGAAGATTCCCCGGCGGCAGGTTCTCCGGACAGGCGACGACTTCCGGAAAGGCTTGCGCGAGAAGATCGTCGGCGCGCATGCGGATGAGCGGCGCCGGCACCCGTTTTCCATTGCGAGTGCGCGCCAGCAAGAGTGCGCGGGTGACGTTCCATCGCCAGCGATTCGTGAACATCGGCGTATCCAAGAGTGCCTGGGTGAGAACCTCGCGCGCCGTGTTGGGATGCAGAAAGTTGAACATGTCCTCGAGCGGGAAGCTGGTTTGCGGCCCCAGCGAGAGCACGATCGCTTCTTCGTTCGCCGCCGCCTGGAGCTCCTGTCCGAATCCCCGGCAAAACCGTTTGCGTAGAGCGAGGCCCCAGGCGCGATTGATGCGCCCGCCGAACGGTGCATGAATCACGAGCTGCATTCCTCCGCTCTCGTCGAAGAAGCGCTCGGCGATGACGCGCTTCCCGGTGGGCAGCGCTCCCAAAGCCTTCACGCCTTCTTGCACGTACTCTTCGATCTGGCGTGCGCCGCCCTCGTTCAACCCTTCGATGGGAGTGGGAAGAGCACCGGCAAACGCTTCGCGAATGGAGCCGATGGCGGCGGAGAGCTCGCGGGTGCGCGAGGGAGCTTCGCCCAACCAAAACGGAATGGTGGGAAGCGCACCGGCCGCATCGGCGACCCACACGTCGCCGCCGCGCGAATCGACACGCAAGATGCGCCACGACGTGTTTCCCAATTGAAAAACGTCGCCGCCATTCGATTCGATCGCGAAATCTTCGTTGAGCGTGCCGACCAGCGTTCCTTCGGGTTCGAGACGCACTCGATAGTCCGCGTTGTCGGGGATGGCGCCTCCGCCGGTGATGGCGGTGATGCGCGCGCGGCGCGTCGCGCGCAATTTCCCATGAACTCCGTCGCGGTGCAAAAGCGCGTAGCGACCTTGCGTGTGCAGCGCGACGACGGATTCGAATTCGGATCGATCGAGCGAACGGTAAGGCCATGCTCGGCGCACGAGCTCGAAGAGCGGGTCCTCTTCCCAAGTTTCGGCAACGCAGGCGGCAACGATTTGCTGCGCGAGGATGTCGAGAGGCCGTCCGGGTTGAGGGGTGCGGTCGAGCTCCCCGGCGCGCACCGCGCGCAAGAGCGCCGCCGCTTCCAGGAGCTCGTCGGTGGTGAGGGGGAAAATCCGACCCTTCGGAGTGCGGCGCAAACCATGTCCGGCGCGCCCAACGCGCTGCAGCAACGTGGCAATCGATCGCGCCGCGCCGACTTGGATCACGAGATCGATGTCGCCGATGTCGAGCCCCAGCTCCATCGAAGCCGTGGCGACGAGCGCGCGCAGCTTGCCGTGCTTCAAGCGCTGCTCGGCATCGAGCCGGCGCTCTTTGGAAAGGCTTCCGTGATGGCAAGTCACTTCATTCTCGCCGAGGCGCGTGGTCAAACGCGCCGCGAGACGCTCGGCCATTTTGCGCGTCGAAACGAAGATCAAGGTGGTGCGGTGCTCGCGAATCAACTCGGCCATTCGCTCGTAGATTTCATCCCAGGTTTCCTGCGAGCACACTGCGGACAAGGGCGAGGACGGCACTTCGACGGCGAGATCGATCTCGCGGAGATGACCGGCGTCGACGAGCGCGCACTCGCGCCCCGCCCCCACCAGAAAGC
>Ga0111538_10002276_pt1 | contig 27073 bp, 19 predicted proteins | sample SoiMethybrSBSTD1_FD_79669 | JGI IMG/M metagenome (GOLD analysis project Ga0111538, IMG submission 79669) | Bulk soil microbial communities from a Populus tree surrounding site in Tennessee, USA - Soil MetaG P. TD hybrid SBSTD1 (version 2)... | ecosystem: Environmental > Terrestrial > Soil >...
GTGCAGGCGCGCCGGCGCCGCGCGGAATCGCTGGAACGGCAGGTGGCAGTCGTGCTTGCGGAGAAAGCTCAGAAACCGCTTGTAATCCTCGGACGGCATGTTGAACTGCTGGACGAGCAGCCGGTAATTGCCGTTCGTGCTCTCGAGCCCCATCTGAATGATGCGGCGGAGATCGGTGCGCGTGAGATCGCGCGACATGAAGATCGGAAACACGACGGACCAGAACGATTCGCCGTGCTCGAGCATCATCGTCGCCAGCTCTTCGGCGCGGGTGTTTCGCGTCACGCCGTCGCCGTTGCCGTTGGCGGCGTGCGCCGACTGGACCGCGACCGACCGCACGACGTCGGACGGCAGATCGGCGTGTCTGATGAGCTGGCCGCCGGTCTTCAGGACCATGCGCTCGACGACGTTCTTGAGCTCGCGAATGTTGCCGGGCCAGCGGTAGGCGATCAAAGCATCCAAGGCGTCGGAGGAGACCTCGGACGCGTTCACCTTGTGCTGACGGCAGTAGTAGTTCAGGTAATAATTCACGAGGAGCGGGATGTCCTCGGTCCGCTCGCGCAGCGGCGGGATGATCAGGCGAATGACATTGAGCCGGAAATACAGGTCTTCACGGAACGCGCCCGACGCAATTGCCGCCGCGAGATCCGAGTTGGTCGCGGTGATCAGCCGGACATTGACGCGCGTGTGCGACCGGTCGGCGCCGATACGCTGGATTTCGCCCGATTCGAGGAAGCGCAGGAGCACGACCTGCATGCGCGTGCTCATCTCGCCGACTTCGTCGAGAAAGACGGTGCCGTTTGGAGCCGATTCGAGGAGACCGGGCTTGTCGCGATAGGCGCCGGTGAAGCTGCCGCGGACGTGGCCGAACAACTCCGACTCGAGCAGTGAATCGGGCAGGCCGGCGCAGTTGAGCGTGACGAGAGGCGCCGACGCGCGCGCGCTGCGCTGATGAATCAGGCGCGCGACGACTTCCTTGCCGACACCCGTCTCTCCGGTAATGAGCACCTTGGCGTCCGACCGCGCCGCGCATTCGAGATCGGTCTCGAGTGTGCGGATCGCATCGCTGCGACCAATGAGGCGCACTTCCGGGTGTCTCACGGGAACCGACAAAATAGACTTTCCTCTCTTGATATATCGGTCAGTCGAGCCCGAAGGCGACTAAAATCTGAGGCACGCGATACTACAGGGATCGGGCGAGCCCGTCAATGACGAGTCTTGTAACGAGCCCGCAATACTCTGAGGCTCAGGGACTTACGCAGTTTCAATCCCGTAATCGCGTCGGACTACGGAACCTTTCAACTTCCTGCCGGAGCTAAAAAGTCTCGCAAGGCTGAGACTTTCTTCGCCCTAAGTCACCCTGGGGCGCACTTTCGGGGTGACTAGTTTCGACCTGCACCACGGCCCGCTAACGTACAAGCGGCATCGTATCAACGAAATAGCCCGATACCCCACGCCACCTGTCCGGGCGGTGGCCCGTTTGCAAGGATGAGCACCCTTCGCTGCCAGGCAGGCTGCATCGATGAGGAACAACGGAAACGTTCAGCTGATAGGGACAAGCCAGGCGATTACCGACTTGAAATCGGAAGTCGAGCGAGTCGCTCGGTCAGATGCCAAAGTACTCATTACCGGAGAGAGCGGGTCCGGTAAGGAGGTTGTCGCTCGCGCCATCAACGACGCGAGCGGCCGCGCCCAGACCTTCGTGCCGGTCAACTGCGCAGGCATCCCGGAAACCCTGCTCGAGTCGGAGCTGTTCGGCCACGTCAAAGGCAGCTTCACCGGCGCCTACCGCGACAAGCCGGGCAAGCTCGAGATGGCCGATCACGGCACCATCTTCCTCGACGAGATCGGCGAGATGACGCTCCGCATGCAGGGGCTCCTGCTGCGTTTCCTCGAGACGGGGGAAATCCAGAAGGTCGGCGCCGAGCGGATGGCCAAGGCCACCGACGTGCGCGTCATGGCGGCGACCAACAAGAACCTCAAGGACCTGATCGGGCAGGGGCTGTTTCGTGAGGATCTCTTCTACCGCATCAACGTCATCCACCTCGTGGTGCCGCCGCTGCGCGAGCGCCGCGAGGACATTCCGCTGCTGATCGATCACTTCCTGAAGAAGTTCACGTCGACGAACGGCAACGCGAGCAACGGCAATCAGCACAGCCCGGTGCGCGCGATCTCGCCGGAAGCGATCGCGGTGCTCTGCAATTACACCTGGCCCGGCAACGTGCGCCAGGTCGAGAACGTCATCGAGCGGATGGTCGTTACCGGACGCCGCGAGATGGTGCAGGTCGACGATCTGTCGCCGGAAATCCGGACGTCCACCGGGGTCAACGCCCGTCCGGCACGTGAGCGGCGCCGGACCATCGCCGACGATTTGTTCAAGAAGCTGATCGACGAGCGGGAATCGTTCTGGACGGCGGTCTATCCGCTCTACATGAATCGCGAAATCACGAAGGCCAACGTGCGCGATCTCGTGCACAAGGGGCTCGAAGAAGCGCGCGGCAACTACAAGATCGTGCTGCGGCTCTTCAACATGGAAATGACCGATTACAAGCGATTTCTGAACTTCCTGCGGAAGCACGAGTGCCAGCTTCCGTTCAAGGACTATCGCTAAGCGGGAGCCAACGACAATGTATCGGACGATTCAGAGGGTTTCTGTTTCCATTGGCGCGGCAGCCGTCGCGATCGCGTTGACCGCGACGACGTCGGCCGCTCAGGCGTCGAAGCCGACGCAGTCGGCAACGTCCAAGCCGAACGGGCAACCGGAGACGCCCAAGCCGGGCGCGCCGGCTGCGGCGGCGGTCCCCGTGCCCTCGGACTACCTCATCGGACCCTCGGACATCCTCACGATCCTGTTCTACGCGCAGGACCCGATGCTCTCGGGCGATGCCATCGTCGGGCCGGACGGCCGGATCTCGAGGCTGATGATCAACGAGATTCAGGTGGGCGGACTGACCCTCGAGCAGTTGCGCGTCAAGCTCACAGAAGCCTATGCAAAGTTCTTTGACGATCCGACGATCGTCGTGCTGCCGAAGCAGATCAATAGCCGGAAGGTCTTCATCACGGGCATGGTGTTGAAGCCGGGGTCGTACGACCTGCTCGAGCCGATGAATCTGCTCCAACTGCTCACGCTTGCCGGCGGCCTGCAGGAGTTCGCGGACAAGGAACACATCGTGCTCGTCCGCAAGCAGCCGCTGCAGAACGGCAAGCCGGACATCACGGAGTTCAACTACAACAACCTGTTCGATCCGAAGAAGCTCGACAAGATTCCGCAGTTGAAGCCCGGAGACCAGGTCGTCGTCCGTTAGTCACATCGTGCGCATATTCTCCTCCTCGGTTCTCGTCGTCATGCTGGCGCTGGTCACGGCGCGGCCGGTGTGTGCCGCTCCGGATCAGAACCAGACTCCGCCGCCGCCGAAGCCGCCGGATCAGGGCCAGGGCCAGACTGGTCAGGGACAAGGCCAGGGTCAGGGCGGGCTCGGCCTGTGGCTGGGCCGGCCTCAGTCCAACCGGCCGTATCGCGGGTTGTTCGGCGGGGGAATCGGCGAGACGGAACACCTGCTCACGCTCGGAATGAATGGCGGCGGCGGGTACGACTCGAGCGTGTTAATCGACAGCCATCGGGATCCGACGGCGCCTTTGGTGTTCGTCCGTTCGAACAGCGGATTCGCCGCGGGCTCGGCGAACCTCAACTACTCGTTCAATCGCGGGTCGGTCTCGTTCTGGGGATCCGGCGGCGGCGGTGTGGCGTACTATCCCGTGCTCATCTCCAATAATTTCGTCCACCGGTACTTCGCCGACACCGGCGGAAGCTGGAAGACGTCGACGAACACCCAGCTGAGCGGCAGCTATTCGATCACCTTCCGGCCCATCCAGCACCTGGTGTCGCTGCCGGGAGGCGCGCTCGGAGGCGCCCTCGATCCGAATCTCGATCCCTCGCTCGGTCCGGGCAACCCGTTCGACAACACCGTTGGCGGCCAGGGGGAGACCTACCGCAGCGAGAACGGCCACGCCGACTTCTTCTACCGGGCCGGCAAGCGGCTGGGGTTCTCGTTCGGCGGAGGCGGCTGGCGGATCGTCGCCCCGGATCGCTTCCACAATTCGAGCACGACCGAGTTGTCGGGGCGGGTGACGATGGGGCTGACGCGGGATGTGGCCCTCTACACGGGCTACCGGTTCGCGACGCACCGGTTCCCGCACGAGCTCGGTTTGCTGGGGTACCACACGCACAACTTCGACGTCGGGCTCAATTTCGCCAAGGCGTTGTCGCTCACGCGGCACACGTATCTGAGTTTCGGCACAGGGACGTCGGCCGTGTCGGACGGCAGCCGGACGCAGTATTCGATCACCGGCAACGTCCAACTCACGCGCGAGCTGGGCCGGACGTGGCAGGCGTCCGCGAACTACTCGCGCGACGCGCAGTTCGTGGAGACGTTTCTGCAGCCGGTCTTCTCGGACACCGTGTCAGGTACCGTGAGCGGGTTGTTCAGCCGCCGGCTGCGATACGACGGCGGCGTGTATCTGACGTACGGCAAGGTGGGATTCGGCGGTCCGTCGAACGGCTACAACACGTTCTATGTCACCAGCGGCATCGGCATCGCGATCAACCGCTACATGAACGCCGGTGCCCGCTACTTGTACTCGCGGTACACCTTCGACAACGGCGTCGTGCTGCCCATCGATCTGATAAATGTGACCGATCGCCACGGCGTGAACGTCTATCTATCTTCCTGGCTCCCCCTCTACACTCGGACGAGGAGACCCTGATGCTTCCGGGCAAAACCTACACGGTTGAAGACGTCCTGCGCATCGCGCGACGGCGGATCTGGCTGGTACTGGTGCCGTTTGCGATCATCGCGGCAGGGACGGCGGTCGTCGCGCGCAAACTTCCGGACACGTACAAGGCCGACACGTTGATTCTCGTCGTGCCGCAGCGCATTCCCGAGACCTACGTCCGCAGCACGATCACGATGCGGATCGAGGATCGCATCCAGGCGATCAAGCAGCAGATCCTGAGCCGGACCGTGCTCGAGGAGACGATCAAGAGATTCAATCTCTATCCGGACGAGCGCAAGGCGGGCGCGATCATGGAAGACATCGTCGGCAAGATGCGGTCCGCCATCATGATCGAGCCCATCAAGCTCGGCGACGCGTTCCGGATCAGCTACACCGGCCGCGATCCCGGCACGGTCATGCGGGTGACCGAGTACCTGACGAACTCGTTCATCAACCAGAACCTGAAGGACCGCACGACTCTGGCGGAGGAGACCAATCAGTTCCTCGAGACGCAGCTCGAGGTTGCGCGCCGCCGGCTGCTCGAGCAGGAACAGAAGCTCCAGGCCTACAACCAGGCGCACTCGGGTGAGCTGCCGACGCAGCAGCCGTCGAACCTTCAGGCCATCTCGAATCTCCAGATGCAGATCCAGGCGGTCCTGAACCAGATCTCCGCCGACCAGGATCGGCGCCGCGCCGTCGAGCGCGACATTACGAATCTGCAGACCCAGATCCGGCTGTTTCCGCCGGTGGATCCCACGCCCGTACAGGTCGGTACGCCCAATGTCGCCCTGGGTACCGCCTTGCAGCGTCTGAACGCGGCCAAAGCGCAGTTGGCAGCCTTCTACGCGCAGAAGTACACGGACGAGCATCCGGAGGTCAAAAGGCTCAAGAAACTGATCCAACAGCTGCAAAAACAAGTGGACGATGAGGCGCTCAACCAGCCGCTGGATACAAAGGGCCAGTCAAAAGCGATCACGCCGGCGGAGTACGCGAACCAGAAGCAGCTGGAAGCCCTGAACGACGAGCTCGAGACGATCAATAAGCGCATCGAAGCCAAGACGGCCGAGGAGAAAAGGCTTCGAGCGATGAGCGACGGCTACCAGTTCAAGGCCGACATGGCGCCCGCGCGGGCGTCGGAACTGGTCGAGCTGACGCGCGACTACGCCACGCTGCAGGGCCTCTACTCGAGCTTGCTGGCCAAGAAGGAAGAGTCGAAGGTGTCGGCCAACCTCGAGGCCCGCGCGATCGGCGAGCAGTTCAAGCTGGTCGATCCGGCGAAGTTCCCCGAGCGGCCGACCAGCCCGAATCGCGTCATCATCAACATGGTTGGGATGGCCGCGGGCATGGGCATCGGCATTGCCCTCGTCGGCCTGCTCGAATGGCGCGATTCCAGTTTCAAGACCGACGACGAAGTGTCGAACGTGCTGACGCTGCCGGTGCTGGCGGTGGTACCGCTCATGCAGTCGAACGAGGACCGCCAGCGGCTCGCCAGGCGAAAGCTGATCACGAGCGTGGGGCTGGTCGGCACGGTGCTGGGCTGTCTCGCCGTTGTCGTCTACACATTTGTCCGCTGAGCCTGCGATGTACGAACAATACTTTGGACTGCGAGAGCGACCGTTCGACCTGACGCCCAACCCGCGATTCCTGGTTCTGACGGAATCGCACCGGGAGGCGCTCGCCAATCTCGAGTACGGGATCGGCAGCAAGAAAGGGATCACGCTCATCGTCGGCGAAGCCGGATCCGGCAAGACGACGATGATTCGGGCCGCCGTCGAGAAACTACCGGCGCGGGTGCACTGCGTGCACCTGCACAATCCGACGCTGTCCCGCGACGAATTCAACGAAATGCTCGCGGCCAGGTTCAAGCTCTCCAAGGAAGCGTCGCAGTCGAAGGCGGCCATGCTGATCGAGCTGGAGTCGCTGCTGCGGTCGCGCCGCGCGAGCAACGAGCAGACCGTGCTGGTCGTCGACGAAGCGCAGAGTCTTCCGGGCGAGCTGCTCGAGGAGATTCGGCTGCTCGCCAACATCGAGACCAACGACGAGAAGCTGATGACGCTGATCATCGCCGGCCAGCCGGAGCTGGCCGAGCGGCTGAACGATCAGTCCCTGCGGCAGCTCAAGCAGCGCATCGCCTTGCGATGCGCGCTGCGGCCGCTCTCGCCGCAGGAAACGGCCGCGTACATCGCGGGACGGATCAGAGCCGCCGGAGGCACGGGGGCGAAGGTGTTCACCCGTGAAGCAGTGGCGCTCATTCACGAGCGGTCTGGCGGCATTCCGCGCACCATCAGCGTGATTTCCGACAACGCGCTGGTCGGCGGCTTCGCCGCGGGGCAGCGGCCCGTCGGCAGCGACCTCGTCCGCGAAATCTGCCGCGATTTCGATCTGTCGCCGCAATCCGCAGCCATGTCGCGGATGGTCTCGCCGCCGGACGAAATCGTGGCGCCGATGCAGCCTCGGGTGGAAGACGAGGCCGTTTCCGCCGGCGACGGCGCGAGACCTGCGTCGGCCGCGACCCCTGAGCAGTCGCTTCTGGATCTGGAGCACCGGTTGCGCTACGCGCCCCAAGCGACGCCGCGGGCAGCCAGGTCCGGCTCGCAGAGCGTCGCGGGAGCCGCCGGCGCGAGACGGAAACTGCTTTCTTTCTTTCGGAGCTGAGGAGCGATCCTGATGGGACGGTTGACCGAGGCGATGCGTCGTGCCGCCGATGTGGCGAGCAAAGGGCACCCCATTGAAGCCGACGCCGCGGTAAGCACGGATCCGGCTGGCGCGACCGACGATCTGTTCCCGATCGAGTTGGGGAACGAACTGTCCGAGTTCCCGGAGGGCGAACCGTCCGATCCCGCAGGGTCGGCCGTCATGATCCCGTCCAGCCCGGCGGTGCCTCACGGCGTCGTGATGGGCGCCACGGATGAGGAGGTCGAGGTCGCACCGGAGATGCCGGCAGTCGAGCCCGAGAGTCCGGCGCCGGCGATTCAGGTCGACGAACCTCGGATGGCGCCGCAGCCGTCATCCGAGCTGTTCGAGCGGCTGGATGTGACGCTCGCGCAGAAGATCGTCGTCGATCAGAACATCATGCCGGTGTCGCGCGAGCAGTACCGCCGGCTCGCCGCGACGCTGCACCATGCCCAGCAGGATTCGGGGCTGAAGGTCGTGATGATTGCCAGCGCCGTCGTCGGCGAGGGGAAGACGCTCACGGCGTCGAATCTCGCGCTGACGTTCAGCGAGTCCTACAAGCGCACGGTCCTGCTCATCGACGGCGACTTCCGGCGCCCGGCGCTGCACGTCGTGTTCAATCTCGATGCCCCGTCAGGACTGAGCGAAGGACTGATGTCCGTGGTGGAGCAGAAGCTCCCGCTGTACCGTGTGTCGTCGCGGCTGACGATCCTCCCGGCCGGCCGGCCGAGCTCGGATCCGATGGCGGGGCTGACGTCCAACCGCATGCGGCGGGTGATTCAGGAGGCGCGCGCCGCCTTCGACTGGGTGATCGTCGATACGCCGCCGGTCGGCCTGCTGCCGGACGCCAACCTGCTCGCGAGCATGGTCGACGGCGCCGTGCTCGTGGTGCGGGCGGGAAGCACGCCGTACCACCAGGTCGTGCGCGCGATCGACGCGCTCAATCGCGATCGGCTTCTGGGCGTCGTGCTCAACTCGGCGCAGATGAGCACGAACGGCTCGCACAATTACTACACCTACTATCACGGGGCACGGCCGCCGGGTGTCTATCAGCAGTAACTGGCGTCATGCATCGGCTGACTCTCCGCTCGCTCACGCTCGTCGTGTTCGAGACCGTCCTCATCGTCGCGGCGGTCGCGGTCGCCGCCTATCTGCGGCTCGGCGACTGGGCCTGGGTCATTCTGGTCAACGAGCACGGCGCGACGAAGACGCTGCTTGCCGCCGGCGTCGCGCAGGCGTGCCTGTACTACGCGGACCTCTACGATCTGCGGCTCGCCTCCGACAGGCCTGAACTGTTCGTCCGGATCGTGCAGGCGCTTGGCGCCGCGTCGTTCATTCTTGCCGTTGTCTACTTCTGGTTTCCGGCGCTGATCATCGGCCGCGGCGTCTTCATGATCGCCGCGTTTCTCGTCATCACGCTGGTGATCGGCTGGCGGCTGCTCTTCGTCTACCTCAGCGGCCGCATGGGGCCGCGCGAGCGGCTGCTGCTGGTGGGCACGAGCGCGGCGGCGGTCAGCCTGGCGCGCGAGCTGCACGAGCATCGCCACGAGCTCGGCGTCGAGATCGTCGGGTTCGTCGACGCCGATCCGGCGCTCGTCGGCACGCGGGTCGTCAATCCGGGCGTGATCGGCTTGATCGACGATATTCCGTCGATCGTCCGCTCGAAAGCGGTCCACCGGGTCGTCGTGAGCCTCACCGATGCGCGCGGAAAACTGCCGATGGAAAAGCTGCTCGAGATGAAGCTCGACGGCGTGACATTCGACCATCTGGCGTCGGTCTACGAAGAGTACATGGGGAAGATCGCGGTCGAGAACCTGCGCCCCAGCTGGCTGATTTTTTCCGAAGGATTTCGCAAGAGCCGAATCCTCGGCGTGACGAAGCGCATCCTCGACTTCGTCGTGGCGACGATCGGCCTGATCGTCGCGCTGCCGCTGATGGCAATCATCGCGCTGGCGATCAAATTGACGTCGCCCGGACCGATCCTCTACCACCAGCGACGCGTCGGACGCCTCGGTCGGATCTTCACAGTGCACAAGTTCCGCACGATGCGCGTGGACGCGGAAGCGGCGACGGGACCGGTCTGGGCCGCCAAAGACGGCGACGTCAGGGTCACGGCGATCGGGAGCTGGCTCCGCCGCACGCGGCTCGACGAGCTGCCGCAGTTCTGGAACGTCCTCAAGGGCGAGATGAGCCTGGTCGGCCCGCGGCCGGAACGGCCGGAGTTCGTCGAGGCGCTGAAGCGCGACATCCCGTACTACGGGCAGCGTCACGTCGTGCGTCCGGGCGTCACGGGCTGGGCGCAGGTCCGCTACACGTATGGCGCGAGCACCGAGGACGCGCTGCAGAAGCTGCAGTACGACCTGTACTACATCAAGAACTCGTCGATGGCGCTGGACCTCTTCATCATCTTCGACACGATCAAGACCGTCATCCGTCGAAAGGGCGCCTGAGCCATGGCGACGTCCGCAGACGCGCCGGCCGCCGGTGTCGTCAACGCGATGAGCGTCGACGTCGAAGACTATTTCCACGTCAACGCATTCGATGGCGTCGTGCCGCGGAGCCGGTGGGAGAGCCTCGAGAGCCGCGTCTGCCGCAACACGGATCGGCTGCTGACCCTGTTCGACACGCACCACGTCACCGCCACCTTCTTCGTGCTGGGCTGGGTGGCCGAACGGTATCCGTTTCTGGTGTCGCGCATCGCGTCGATGGGTCACGAGGTGGCCTCGCACGGCTACGCGCACCGGCTGATCTACGACCAGACCCCCGAGGCCTTTCGTGATGATGTCCGCCGGGCGAAGGATCTGCTGGAGTCGTCCACCGGCCTCGCGGTCGACGGCTTTCGCGCGCCGAGCTACTCGGTGACCGCTCGCACGCTCTGGGCGCTCGACGTCCTGATCGAAGAGGGATATCGGTACGACGCGAGCATTTTTCCGATCCGTCACGACCGGTACGGAATGCCCGACGCGCCGCGCCATCCGCACCGGCTGACGCGCGATCGCGGCTCGTTGGTCGAGGCGCCCGCATCGACCGTTCGCTGCGGGCGCGTCAATCTTCCGGTTGCGGGCGGCGGCTACTTCCGCATCCTGCCGTACGCCTGGACGCGCTGGGGGATCCGGCGGATCAACAGGCGCGAAGGGCGGCCGGCGATCTTCTATCTGCACCCGTGGGAAATCGATCCCTCGCAGCCTCGATTCCGGGCGGGGTTCGTCAGCCGGTTTCGCCACTATCGGAATCTCGACAAGACCGAAGGGCGTCTCGCGCGGTTGCTGCGCGACTTCCGTTTTTCCACGGTGCGACAGGTCCTTTCGGCGTCGCATCCGGAGCTCACGTCCCCTCCACAGACCGGCCTCCGGATGGCCGCGAACGTTCAATGAGGCCGCTGACCAAAGTTGCCGGCGGTCCGGTTTCGCCGGAGTTCTTCAGGCCGGCGAGCGTCCCGGCGAATGGCCCGCCGCAGCTCTTCGTCGTGGTCGACACGGAAGAGGAGTTCGACTGGTCGGCGCCGTTCTCACGGAACGCGGTTGGCGTCACGGCCATTCAAGACGTTCCCCGGCTGCAGGCGGTCTTGAAGCCGTACCGCGCGATCCCGACGTACGTCGTCGACTATCCGGTGGCGACGACGGCGTCCTCGGTCGCGTGTCTGCGAGAGTTCGCCAGCCGGGCCGAGTGCCATATCGGCGCGCACCTGCACCCGTGGGTAAACCCGCCGCACGTCGAGGAAGTCAGCGGGTTGACCAGCTACGCCTGCAATCTCGGCCACGATCTCGAGCGCGACAAGATCGCCAGGCTGCGTGACGCGATCGTCGCGAGCTTCGGCGTCGTCCCTCGCGTCTACAAGGCGGGGCGGTATGGATTCGGCCGCACCACCGCGGGGATTCTGGAAGCGCTCGAATTCGACGTCGATGCGAGCGTCAACCCGCACATGGATTTTCGCAGCGAAGGCGGTCCGTCCTTCGAAGGATTCTCGGCCAGGCCGGGCTGGTTCGGCACGCACCGGCGGCTGCTCGAACTGCCGTGCACGATGGGGTTCACTGGTCTGGCCAGACACGTCGGCGAATCGCTCCATCGGGTCGCCTCGACACGCTGGCTCGAGCCGCTCCGCGCCATCGGCGTGCTCGCGCGGAGCGGCGCCTTGAACAAAGTGATGCTCTCGCCCGAAGGCAACAGCTGCGCGGAAATGCAGTCGTTGACCGAGACGCTCCGCCGCGACGGCGTCCGCACGTTTTCGTTGACGCTGCACAGCTCGAGTCTCAAGCCGGGCTGCACGACTTACGCGCGGACGACCGCCGAGCGCGACGGCCTCCTCGCGACGATCGATCGGTACTGCGATTACTTCTTCGGCAAGCTCGGCGGCGTGCCCGGCACGCCGGCAGGGCTGTACGACCAGCTGGTCAAGGACTCATTGTCATGAAGGTGCTCGGCCTCTCTCCCCTGGACAAAGACTCGACCGTCACGCTCGTTGAGGACGGTGTCATCACGTTCGCGGCGGCGGAAGAGCGCTTCACGCGCGTCAAGCTGCAGGACGGATTCCCATGGAACGCGCTCGACAGCGCGTTGAAGACGACCGGCACCGAGATCCGCGAGATCGACAAGGTCGTCTATCCGTTCCTGACCTTCGACGAGGAGACCCGGCTGTTCGAGAAGAACCTGGTGGAGGAGCGCGAGTTTCTGGACGACACCGAGGCCGGCGCGACGAGCGAGGAGCTTCGCGCCGCGCGGGCGCGGATCCCGGAGCGCCGTCAGGCCGTGCCGGGCCTGGCGGATCCCAATGAGCGCATGGAAAAGGGGCTGCTGAAGAGCCTCGCGTACCGCGTCCTCGCGAGCGAAGGCGTCGTCTCGCGCAACGTCGCGAAGCGGGGATCGGAGCGATGGGGGCGTGATGCGTCGGCGTTCCACCATCGCTGGCAGCAGGAGCTCGACGGTGCGCTGACCGAGCTGCAGCTCAAGGACAAGCTCAAGCGTGTCGAGCATCACCTGAGCCATTCGGCCAATGCGTTCTTCACCAGCGGATTCGACCAGGCGCTCATCGTCACGCTCGACGGCTATGGATCGGGATTGTCGGGGAGCGTGAGCATCGGCCGGGACGGGCGGATTCAGCGCATTCACGACCAGGAGTACCCGCATTCGCTCGGCACGTTCTACGAGTCGGTGACGTCGGCACTCGGATTCCAGCCGAGCCGTCACGAGGGCAAGATCGTCGGCCTCGCCGCCTACGGAGATCCCGCGGTCCTCGGCGACATCCTGAGACGCCGGTTCGTGCAGAACAACGGCGGCTTCCGGATCGTCGAGACGAACAACATCTATTTCGCCCGGATGCTTGCGGCGCAGTTCCCGAAGATCGACGTCGCGGCCGCCTATCAGCGCGTGCTCGAGGAAGTCGCGACGGCGTACGTCTCGCAGTACGTCGCCAAGACCGGCCTGCGCAACCTCGTCCTGTCAGGCGGCGTCGTGGCCAATGTGAAGCTGAATCAGCGGCTGCGGGAGATCAAGGGCGTCGACAAGATTTTCATCCACCCGAACATGGGGGATGGCGGCTGCGGCACGGGCGCCGCGTTGCTGGAGTTCGCCGGCCGCGCCGATACCCGCCGCCGGCTCGACAACGTGTACTTCGGGCCCGCGTACTCGAGCCGTGATATCACCGACGCGCTGACGCGCGCGCACCTGCCGTTCACCGAGTACAAGCCGATCGAGCCGAAGGTGGCGATGCTTCTCGCGGCCGGCAAGGTCGTCGCGCGGTTCGACGGCCGCATGGAGTACGGTCCGCGCGCGCTCGGTCACCGGTCGATCCTCTATCACGCGAAGGAACCGGCGGTGAACCAGTGGCTGAATCAGCGGCTCGGCCGCACCGAGTTCATGCCGTTTGCGCCCGCGACGCTCTACGAGCATCGCGACGCGTGCTATCGGAACATCGACGGCGCCGAGTACGCCGCCGAGTTCATGACGATCACGTTCGACTGCACCGAATCGATGCTGCGGGATTGTCCCGCCGCCGTCCACGTCGACGGCACCGCGCGTCCGCAGCTCGTCTCGGCCGAATCGAGTCCGGGATTTCACCGGCTGCTCAGCGAGTACTACAAGATCACGGGGATCCCAACCGTCATCAACACGAGCTTCAACATGCACGAAGAGCCCATCGTCTGCACGCCGGACGATGGGATTCGGGCGTTCCTGCAGGGGAATCTCGACTACCTCGCGATCGGCGACTACCTCGTCGAGCACCCGTCGGCGCGGCAATAGGGGCGGCGGATGAACACTCTCGGCGTTTCCGGGCGATATCGCGACGCGGCGGCCGCGCTGGCCGTCGACGGCCGGCTGATTGCCGCCGTATCCGAGGACTGCTTCACGAAGGTGCCCGGGATCGGCTACGAGCAGACGGGCGGATTTCCCTCGCAGGCGGTCGAGGCCTGCCTGCAGTCGGCCGGACTCAGCCTGGCGGACGTCGACCAGCTCACGGTCGTCGAGCACGAAGGGCCGAACGGCCACGATGCGTCGCCCGTGCGGAAGGACTACAAGAATCTGCACGTTCAGCCGATCGACGCCATTCGCGCCGATGCCGTCCATGCCGCCGCATCCGCGGGCGCGCCGGGCACCGTGGTCGTGTGCAGCATGCAACCGGCGGTGATCGCCGCGTTCGTCACCGACCGCAACGAGATCACGTCGCAGCGCGTCGCGGCGGGCGGCGATCGGCTGATGCGGGCCGCGCAGACAGTGGCCGGGGCGCTCGGGCTGTCGGGCGACGATCCGTACGGCGCGATCGATCGGCTGAGCGTCGGCGCCGAACCGGAGTTCCAGGCCGATCTCGGATCGGTCATCGACTGGCGCGCCGGTGACGGGATGATCGTCGACGCCGGCGAATTATCGCGGCGGCTCGAATCGATCGCCGGCGATCACGCGCCATCGCTCAAGGATGGCGCGTCGCTCAACGTGCGGCTGCAAGCCAGGCGGCGCGCGATTGCCGCGAGCTTCACGTGCCGGCTCGCCCAGGTCGTCCGCGACGCCGCCCAGACCCTGTGTGCGCGCGGCGATCTCGATTCGGTCGTGTTCGGCGGCGGGATGTTCGCCAACGGCCGGTTCAGCTCCGAGCTGGCGAGGCTCGTCGGCGATCGGCTGGCGCTTGCCGCGGTTCCGGAGCCGGCCGGCCGCGCGCTCGGCGCGGCGTTGTCGCCGGCGGCGTTCGGTGCGCCGACGCCCGGACTCGCGCTCGGTCCGGCCTTTTCCGACGTCGACATCAAACGGACGCTGGACAACTGCCGGCTGGACTACGTTTACGAGCCCGACTGGAACCGGTTGTTTACCCGCACGTCCAAACTGCTCTCGCAGGGCAAAGTCGTGGCGTGGTTTCAGGGCGCGATGGGATTCGGCCCGCGCGCGATGGGCACGCGCAGCATTCTGTGCGACCCGTCCAGCCGCTATGCCCGGCCCAACATCAACGAGTACCTGAGACAGGTGCCGCTCGACGAGCCGCTGCCGGTCGTCTTCGCGCCGTCTGTGGCGGAGCAGTGCCTGATGCGCCCGTTGTCCCCGCGCCTGCCCGTCATGGACGCGGCCGTCGCGAGCGAATGGTGTGATCGGCTGGTCGCGGCGCTCGATTGGCGCCGTTTCGTGCGCGTCCATGCGGTCAGCCCTCTGCAGGCGCCCGAGCTGTGCGAGCTGCTCGAATGCCACGTCCGGCGGACGAACGTGCCGGCGCTCATCGAGACCAATCTCTGCGGTCCCGGGGAGCCGCTCGCGTGCACGCCGCGCGACGCCGTCAGGGCCGTATATTCATCGGCGATCGACGTCCTCGTCATCGGCCGGTTTCTGCTGATGAAGGATCACTGGCTCCTCAGAAGCGATGTTGGCTGACGTCGTCCTCGATCGTGAGTCGGCGGTGGCGGGGCGCGCGGTGACCGTAACGATCGCCGGCGATCGCGACCGTACCGATTGGGAGCAGTACGTCTCGGCCAATCCGGCCGCCTGCGGCTACCACTCCTGGCCGTGGCGCGAGGTGTTCGAGCGGACGTTCGGCCACGCCTGTTTCTATCTGATCGCCCGGGAGACCGGACGCGCGGACATTGCCGGCGTCCTGCCGCTCGTCGAGATTCGGAGCTGGCTCTTCGGCCGCACGATGACGTCGCTGCCCTTCGTGAATTACGGCGGCGTCGTCGCCGAATCCGATGCCTCCGCGCGCGCGCTCCTGGCTTTTGCGCGGGAGCTGGCCGCGACCCGCGGCTGCCGTCACGTCGAGCTGCGGCATTTCGCGCGCCGCTTCGACGACCTGCCGTACAAGCAGCACAAGGTGACGATGCGGTTGCCGCTGTCAGCGGGCATGTGGGAGCGGCTGGATCGCAAGGTGCGCAATCAGATTCGCAAGGCCATGAAGTCCGATCTCACCGTCGAGCGGGGAGGCGCTGATCTGCTGGCGGACTTCTATCAGGTGTTTACGCGCAACATGCGCGATCTCGGCACCCCCGTCTACACCCGCCGGCTCTTCGAGGAAGTGCTCCGCGCCTTTCCGGACCGGGCGCGTCTCGTGATCGTCCGCCGCGCGCGCGAGCCAATCGCCTGTGGCCTCACGTTTCGCACCGGCGGCATGGTCGAAGTCCCGTGGGCGTCGTCGATTCACGAGTACAACGCGTTGTGTCCGAACCATCTTCTTTATTGGAGCATCATCGAGACGGCAATCGCCGAGGACGGCGCCGTGCTCGACTTCGGCCGCTCGACGCCGAACGAGGGCACGTACAAATTCAAGGCGCAATGGGGCGCGACGCCCGTGCCGCTCCATTGGGAGTACTGCCTGCTCCGCGGCGACGCGATTCCGGATCAGAGTCCGAAGAATCCGAAGCTCCGGATGGTCGTGGAAACCTGGAAGAAGCTGCCGCTCTGGGCCGCCAACCTGATCGGCCCGTTCATCGTGCGATCGATTCCGTGACGGCGATTCTGGGCATCTCAGCGTTCTACCACGACAGCGCGGCTTGCCTCGTCGTCGACGGCGAGATTGCCGCCGCGGCTCAAGAAGAACGCTTCACCCGCAAGAAGCACGACGCCGCGTTCCCGTCGCACGCCATCGACTACTGCCTGCGACAGGCCGGCGCCGCCGCCAGCGATCTCGACTTCGTCGTCTTTTACGAGAAGCCGATACGCAAGTTCGAGCGGCTGCTCGAGACGTATCTGTCGTACGCGCCCGCCGGGTTTCGCAGCTTCCAGATGGCGATTCCGGTCTGGCTCAAGGAAAAAATCCGGCTGCCTGCGTTGATCCGCGGCGGTCTGGGCCGCAACCTGCGGGCGCCGATCGTCTTCACCGATCATCACGAGAGCCACGCCGCGAGCGCGTTTTTCCCCAGCCCGTTCGACGAAGCCGCGATTCTGACGCTCGACGGCGTGGGCGAGTGGAGCACGACGACGCTCGGGATGGGGCGCGGCAACCGCATCAGGCTGACGAAGCAGATTCAATTCCCGCACTCGCTCGGGCTGCTGTACTCCGCCTTCACGTACTACTGCGGTTTCAAGGTGAACAGCGGCGAGTACAAGCTGATGGGGCTCGCGCCCTACGGACGGCCGCTCCAGAAGGACTTGATCACGCGCCATTTGATCACGCTTCGCCGCGACGGCAGCTTCTGGCTCAACATGAAGTACTTCAATTACTGCCAGGGGCTCACGATGACGAACCGTGCGTTCGACGAGCTCTTCGGCGGACCGCCGCGCAAACCGGAAGCGGACATCGAGCAGCGCCACATGGATCTCGCCGCGAGCATCCAGTCAGTCACGGAGGATGCGTTTCTCGCAATCGGCCGGGAACTGTTCCGGCAGACGGGTCTCACGCGCGTCGTGCTGGCGGGCGGCGTCGCGCTCAATTGCGTCGCGAACGGCCGGCTGCTTCGTGAGGGGCCGTTCGACGACATCTGGATCCAGCCTGCCGCCGGCGACGCGGGCGGCGCGCTCGGCGCGGCGCTATTCGTCTGGCATCAGCTCCTCGAAAAACCGAGACAGGCGTCTCCGGCCGACCGCCAGCAGGGAAGTTTCCTCGGCCCGAGGTTTTCGACCGACGAGATCTGCGCGTACCTCGACGGTCTCGGGACGGCGTATCGGCGCGCGACCACCGACGCCGATCTGTGGAACCACGTCGTCGATCTGCTCGTCTCGGACAAGATCGTCGGCTGGTTCCAGGGGCGGATGGAGTTCGGACCGCGCGCGCTCGGCGCCCGAAGCATCCTGGGTGATCCGCGCTCGCCGCGGATGCAGGCGACGATGAACCTCAAGATCAAGTTTCGGGAGAGCTTCCGCCCGTTTGCGCCGTGCGTGCTCCAGGACGAAGCGCACCGCTGGTTCGATCTCGAGCCGGGTCAGGAAAGCCCGTACATGCTGCTCGTGGCGCCGGTGCTCGACCACCATCTCACGCCGATCACCGACGATCAGCGGGTGATGATGCGGACCGATCCCGATCTGCGTAACCGTGTGAACATCCCGCGCTCGACCATTCCTGCGGTCACGCACGTCGACAACAGCGCGAGAATCCAGACAGTCGACGCGGGGCGGAATCCGAAGCTGGCCGGACTACTGAAGGCGTTCTTCCAGCGGACCGGCTGTCCGATCCTCGTGAACACGAGCTTCAACGTGAGGGGTGAGCCAATCGTGTGCACACCGCAGGACGCGTACCGTTGTTTCCTCGTGACGGAAATGGACGCGCTGGTCCTCGAGGATGTTATCGTGCTGAAGCAGGATGTCTCGCAACGGTTCGACCAGGCGGCGCGGGCGCGGCATCTGGCACAGTTCCGTCTGGACTGATTGAGGGCGGAATTCCTATGCAGTGGTCCGACGTCGTCGCGGCCCCATCGCCGAAAGTCCTGCGGCAGTTCGCCGGGCTCTGTCTCGTCGTCTGCGGCGTCCTCGCGGCGTTGGCGTTGTGGCGCCATCACACGACCACCACGACCATCGTCATCACCGGGCTCGGAATCACCACCGGGCTGGTCGGTCTGCTGCGACCGATGGCCATCCGCTGGGTGTACTCAGGCTGGATGATCGCCGTGTTTCCGGTGGGATGGACGGTGTCGCGCTTGATGCTCGCGGCGCTGTTCTATCTCATCTTCACGCCAGTCGCGCTCCTCTTCCGGTTGTCCGGGCGCGACGTGCTGCACCTGAGCAAGCAGGATCCGACATCGGACTGGACGGCAAAGCCCGAGGCGACCAGCGTCGATCAGTATTTCCGGCAATTCTGAGCGTGGGAGGGGACATGAACTTCGAGGATGCGGCGAGAACGCGACGGTCGACCGGATTTGTGTCGGAGTTCTGGCACTTTCTGCGCCACAGCAAAAAGTGGTGGCTGCTGCCAATCGTCCTCATTCTGGTCGTGTTCGGGGTGTTGGTCGTGCTGTCGAGCTCGGCGGCCGCGCCGTTCATCTACACGCTGTTCTGAGGAGAGCGAGCGAGGGGCAGGCTTGAAGCCCGCCCCTCACCTGTGGCGTGGTTATTTCCGGTAGATGGTGATGACGCCCGTGGCCGGAATGCTGCTCGAGATCGACTGGCCGGCCGCGATGGTCACGGCGGACAAGTTCACATCGTACTGCGCGTTTGTCGTGTAGTAGATGCCGTAGGTTCCCGCCGGAAGCCCGCTAATCGAGAACGATCCGCCCGTTTCCGACTTCACGACCACGACGTACCTGCCGTCGCTGTTGATGAACGCGATCGGCTCGATGTCGGTGGTCGCAGCCGCGGCATCGATGCGCTGCGCCCCGGGCCGAACATACTTGGTGTACTGCCGGATGAACTTCGTGTTCGGGCACACCGTCGGCGCGCCGTTCACGATCCCCACGACCTGGTTGTACTGACAGCCGTACGAGTCGGCGAACTGTCCCTGCTGCCACGCCGAGTTCCGGCCGGTCGTCAAATCCTGGTGCAGGACGCGATAGTTGCCGTCGTTCGTCCAGTACTCGAGCATCGACGTGCGCTTGCCGTACTGCACACCGCGCGCGGCGATGCCCTGCAGATCGGCGAGCGACGCGCCGTAGCGGTGGTAGCTGAACTCCTTGACGAGGGCGGCCGCGCCGGGCACCGCCATGATCCCGTCGATGTAGGTCAAAGCCGAGCTCATGTTCGACGTGCTCGGGGCGATGAACTCGGGCACGCTGAATCCGGCCGCCTGCAGCCGCTGGGCGGTCGCCACGATGCACTGGCCCATCGCGGTCGGACTCCATCCGCTGACGTCGTTCGGCTCCAGCATCACTTCGATCCCATTCGGCACGAACCCGTACTTGTCGCGCATGTGCTGGAAGGTCGCCACCATGAACTCGGCGTACTCCTGCGGGTCGTTGTAGTGCTCGAAGGCGGACTGGCCGAAGTCCACATAGTTCAGGTTCACATAGAAGGATTCGCCGCGCGCCTGCGCCCGCTGGCGGAGCGGCACGATGAAGCGATCGATCTGGTAGTCGAGCGTCGTGAACTTGAAGCCGTTCGGGTTGATTACGAATGGATCGCTGTTGTCGTTCACGATGTCGTAGCCGGTCCCGCCGTTCGGATTCTCGGCGCCGGAGCGAATTGCCAGCCGCGCGCGCGTGAGGCCGAGATCGTCCACGGCGAGCGCGAGCAGCGATGACAGCTGCGCGTCCGAGAGTCCCTGGAAGTCCGAGATCGACGCGAGGACCGCGCCCTCCCAGCCGCTGATCGTCTGGTACTTGACGCTCGGGTTCAGCACGATCGTGTTGCCCGACGGCGGCGGAGGCGCCGACGAGGACACGATCGGGCAGCCGCGCGTGTCGACCGGCATGCCCGCGGCCGTGCCTGGACACTGGTCGGTAGTGTTGGGAACGCCATCGCCGTCCGAGTCGGTGGTCGTCGGCGGTGTCGGCGCGATCGGGGCGGTCGTCGTCACGGGGCAGCCGTTCGCGTCCACGGCGACGCCGCGCGTCGTGCCGGGACAGAGATCGCGGAGGTTGCCCACACCATCGCCGTCCGAGTCGTCGCCGGTGATCGGCGGCAGCGTCGGCGCAGGCTCTGTGGTCGTTGTCGGAACTGGGACCCAGCCGCCGTTCACGCATACACCCACGAGGCCGACCAAGCCGGCGAATGGATCGGTGCCGGGGCAAGCGCCGGGCGTCGGATTGCTCGGCGCGGGCGCCGGTGTCGGCGTCGGGCTGGTTGGGGCCGGAGCCACAGGCGCCGTCGTCGTAATCGGGCAGCCGTTCGCGTCCACAACGGCGCCGCGGGTCGTCCCCGGACACAGATCGCGGGCGTTTCCGACGCCATCGCCGTCCGAGTCGTCGCCGGTGATCGGCGGCGAGGTTGGAGCCGGCGCCGGACTCGTGGGGGCCGGGGCCGGATTGGTTGGCGGCAGCCAGCCACCATTGGAGCACGTGCCGCCGCCAAGAGACACGAATGGATCGGGCGTCGTGCAGCCAGTGCTGCCTGAGGTCGGCGGAGGTGGCGTGGGAGAAGTGGGCGCCGGCGACGTTGGCGTCGAAGTCGACGTGTTGGGCGGCAGCCAGCCGCCGTTCACGCACGTGCCACCGCCAAGAGACTTGAAGGGATCCGGCGTGGAGCAGCCGGTGCGCTTCGCGTTGCCGGTCCCGTTGCCATTGCCGGTACCGGTGCTCTTCGGCGCCGGGGCCGGCGCGGTGGTGATGCTCGGCGGCAACCAGCCGCCGTTCACGCACGTGCCACCGCCAAGCGAGACGAATGGATCCGGCGTAGTACAGGTGCTCGTGCTCGTCCCCGTCCCGCTTCCCGTGCTCGGCGGCGGCGGACTGGTGGTTCCGCCGCTGTCGGTGCTCGGTGGCGGTGCCGGCGTCGGGGTAGGCGTCGGCGACGTCGGCGCTGGCGGCAATGACGGAAGCGACCCGGCCGGGCAGACGAATCCGACGATGCCCGTGCGTGCATTCGAGCACGGCGCCGGTGTGCCGGAAATCGCGATGCCGGCCGACGTCCACGCCTGCGCATTGGTCATTCCGGCGACCTGGCTCGTGAGCGACGTCGACGGGATGATGAATGACGACGCCTGCGACGCCGCGAAGACCTCGAAGTTGTCGGCGCTGTTGCCGTTGAACGACTCGACGACCACGCGATCGGGGACGATGATGTTCGGATTCTCGCCGGTCGACGGCGTGAAATTCCGATAGACGTGGGCCTGCCCCTGGCCGTCGGAGGCCCCCGGCACGTTCGCGAACTGCACGTTGCGGGCGATGACCAGGCGCGGCGGAATCATCGAGCCGCCGCCGGTCACGCCGTACGGCGTCCCGGTGTAGATGTTCCAGTAATTCTTCAGCACGCTGTTCTCGATCGTCAGCGTGCCCGGCGTGTTGCCGTACATGTCACGCGTGTCTCCCGCCTTGATCGGGGTGAACACGCCGATCTTGAGACCCTGAATGTCGGCCTGCCGGATGACGATGTTCCGCGCGATGTAGTCCCCGAAGTAAAACGACGGCGCGCTCTCGTGCGGGCTCATCAGCGGCGCCGGATCGTTGTAGTGGACCCACCCGTCGAACGTGACGCGGTTCTCGCCGTACCCGTAGAAGCCGAGGACGCCGACGTGCCACATCTTGGTGTTGAGGAACGTGCTCACCGGGACGTCGTACACGGCCTCGCAGCAGTTGGCGCCCAGGTTCCAGACCGTGATGCCGCGATTGACGCTGTAGAACTCGTTCGAGCTGAACTCGCGCAGCGGCACGGCCATCATGTTGACGGCGTGGCCCGACTGCTTCGGGTTGTCGCCCGGGTTGTTCGGCACGAGCACGTTGCCGACGCCGAGCATCATGAACGTGACGGCGTACGAATTCGCGTTGGCGACGACGTTGTTGCGGACGATGTTGTCCGGGCCGCGCAGCCAGATGCCCGATCCCTCCCAGCCCCAATCGTTGGTCGAGGAGCGGCCGTCGGCGCGTTCATGGCCGGTGCCCCACGCGCGGACGATGAAGTTGTTCTGGATGACGTTGGCCGTCTCCGACCCGTCTTCGGTCATGATGCCGGCGCCCGCGGCGTTGTAGACGACGTTGTCCTGGACGAGGCCGTAGTGGGTGTTGTGAATCGTGATTCCCCACTTCGTCCCGCCGTCGACCGCGTTGCCGATCAGCACGAACTGGTAGCTATTCGGCGGCGGCGCCGCCGGTCCGAACAGATGATGCATGTGCAGCGAGTACCGGCCGATCTGGTTCGAGCCGATGTGCGTCGCGTGCCCGCCCGAATCGAGCGTCGTGGAATCGAGCGGCGAAATCGTCGTGCGCCCGAGATCCTTGAACGCGACGTAGCGGATGTCGACCTCGGCGCGATCGGTCATCAGCACGTGCCCGCGCGTCCCGCTCGGGTTCGCCGACCGGATGATGATGTTGCGCGAGATGTTGCCGATGTGCGGCAGGAACGCCAGCGCGCCGGCGGCGTCGCGGCCGCCGAGATGCGAAAAGGCGAGCCCTGACGACAGGGAGACCTGGCTGCCGGAGATTCCGGAGAGCGTCGGCGTCTCCCACTGCCCCTGATACGAGTCGGGATTGCTCAGCGACTGGTTGGTGCCGGGGACGACGATTTTATCGCCCGCCTTCCAACCGCTCGGCGCGCTCGCGAGCGACAGCGACGCCTGACCGGCGCCGGCCTCGGACGCGAGCCGCACGAACGTCGGCGACTTCACCGTGCCGTGCATCGTCACGCGGCCGAAGCCGATCAGCCCGGTGCCGAACTGCTCGGGATCGATGCCGGTGTCGAGCGGACGATCGGAGATCACGATCTCGGCGGTGACGCCGGCGGCGATCGGCGCGCCGGAGCTGCCGATCTGCAACCCGCCGCCTGGCATGACCATCAGCGTGCCGACCGTGAGCCGCGTCGACATGTCGTTGCGGAACGTCAACTGACCGTTGACGCTGATGCAGACGATGTCGGCGTCGCTCTGCCGGTCGTAGGTGATGGTCGTGCCCGCGGCAATCGAAACGCGATCGTTGACCGTCGGCACTTGCCCGATCGACCACGTGCCGGGATCGGACCACGACCCGGTTCTTACGGAGGTGATCGTCGGACTGGCGCAGAGATTTGGAATGCCGTTCGGAAGCTGCGCTTCAGCTGGGCCGGCGAATGCCGCCATGAGAAGGCCGAAGACTGAAGCGGAATGAATTGTTGATCGCGATCTAACAAGAAAGGTGTTAACACATCGTCGCATGCCCGCACCCAGGGGAGTTCAGGCCCCGCCAAGGGCAAGCCGGGTGCCAAGGCCACGCGCACGCTTTTATGCGTAATCTTTCGGAATTTGTGCGGGGAGCAGCGATCGGATTACGAGAGCGTAACGACAGTGACGCTTAAGAATCGCCGGTGTCTACTAACCTGAATGCCGGCACGAATCCGCGTGCGCGTCGTGTCGCGATTGTGACACAGCCTCCGTCAAAATCTTTTCGAGGCTTCGTAACTGTTCGGACCATTGCAAAGTCTGAATCGGCGTCAAGGTTGCGCGGCTGCGGCGCTCGTCGGGCGCGGTCTGCAGGAGTGCGATCACGTGGCTCGCGAAATCAGACGCGGCGTCGGCGACGAGACAGCCTCGCTGCACTTCCGTCGGCAGCCCTTTCAGCACCGCAGTGGTCACGACGACGGGCAGTCCTGCGGCGAGCGCCTCGAGAACTTTCGTCTGCAGTCCCTGCGCGAGGTGGAGCGGCGCGACGGAGACCGCCGCCTTCCAGAGATACGGCTGCACGCTCGGCACGTTGGCGACAACTTCGATCGACCGGTCGCGCTCGGCGAGCTGCTTGACCGCGCGCGTCGGCGCGGCTCCGACAATCGTGAACCGCGCGCCGGGGATCGCCGCGCGGACCTGCGGCCAGACCTGATCGGCGAACCAGCCGACGCCGCGTTCGTTCGGCTCGTAGTCCATGACGCCGCAGAAGATGACGTCCTGTGACGCCGTCGGCGGAGTGTGCGGCCGGAACGCCTCGACGTCGATGCCGACGGGCAGCACCTTGACGTTGGCCGACGGCGCGATTCGCGCGAGTGCCGCGCGTTCACGATCGTTCACGACGAGAGTGGCTTTGGCCCTGGAGGCGGCCACCGCCTCGAAGGCGGCGAGCGTGCGCGCCTCGCGGCGATAGATCCACCGCAGCGGCGGCTGCGTCACCTGCGCCAGTTGCGCCCATTTGACGGAATCGACGTCGACCATGTCGAGGACGAACGGACATCGATTGAGCGGCGGCTCGACGGCGAACCGCGCCATGCCCGAACAGAATGCGACGACGAGATCGGGACAGCGATCCTTGAACATTCTGTCGAGTCCGGCGCGGACCTCGCCGGAGTCGAGGAGGCTGTGCGTGAGCGGGCGCGACGTCGGCAGCCGCAACGCGCCGCGCACGAAATTCGGCACGCGACTCACTCGAACGCACGTCACATCGCGCGCGAACGGCACCCGGTCGCAGTGCGACTGCTCATCGTCGTCGTGGACGAACGAGAACAGCGACACCTCGGCGAACCGGGACATCTCGCGCAGAAGATAGAACGCTCGCGTGCGGTCGCCGCGATTGGGAGCGTACGGCAGTCGGTGAGTGAGGAAGAGAATCCTCATGCGCCGGCGGTGACCGGCTGCCGGGTGCGGATGACGCGGGCGGGAACACCGGCGGCAATCACGTAGTCGGGCAGCGGAGACGTCACCACGGCGCCGGCGCCGATCACGCAGTGCCGGCCGACGTCGGCGAGGACGACCGCGGCACTCCCGATCCACGTCCCCTCGCCAATCCTGACGATCTTTCGCGTGCCGGGCTGTTCGCGAATCGGCCGGTCGAGATCGGCGATGCCGTGCGTCTCGCCGCCGCTCGGCACGTGGACGGCGGCGGCGAGGAGGACATCCCGTTCGAGATGGACCAGACCGAGATGGCACCGCGGACCGACGTAGACGTTGGCTTCGATCCGGGCGCCCGCCTGGCTGAAGATGGTGCCAAATTGCACGGTCGCCGACCGATCGCAGTGGGCGATCGTCTGCGCCAGAAAGGCGCGTCGGAGGTAATCACCGAGCAGTCCCGGCACGAGCGAGAGCGTCTGGGTCGACCCCTCGAGCGCCCGGTTGGGGCCAAGAAACGCTCGCCGGACAAAGAAGGACACGAGCAGCGGAATGACCGCAACCGTCGCGAGCCCATGCCCGATCGTCTTGGCGGCTTCACGCATGGTGCGGCACTCCGCGCGTCGCGCCGACGTCCTTGCGGTCGCGGGCGAGCTGCTCGTAGACGCGTTCGAGCTTCCGCGTTCTCGCGTCGAAGGAGAGCTCCGTTTCGATCCGCCGGCGTGCAGCGGCGGCGCGCGTGCGTGCGCCGTCCGGATCCGCCGTCACGCGCTCCATTGCTGCGCGCAACGCTCCAACGTCGCGCGGCGGCACGAGCAGCGCGTGCACGTCGTCGGCCGCCAGCTCCGCGGTACCGCCGACGTCCGTCGCGACGATGGGGGTGCTCATGGCCATCGCTTCCAGGACCGCGTTCGGCGTCCCTTCGTACTCGGACGACTGGACGAACAGATCGAACGCGTTGTGCAGATCGGCGATGTCGAGCCGGTGTCCTGCCAGGACACACGACGCGTCGAGTCCGAGCCGGGACACGAGCGTGGCCAACTCGCCGCGAAGGCTGCCGTCGCCGACGATCACGAGGCGCAGGTTGGGACGGGAGCGGGCGAGTGGCGCGAACGCTTCGAGCAGCAGGTCGAAACGCTTCTGGCGCTCGAGCCGGCCGACGGCGCCCATGACGAAGTCGTGCGGCTGCAGACCGAGGTCGCGGCGCATGGCAGTGCGCCGGCTGTCGGCGCGCGTGAACGCCGCGGGATCGATCCCGTTGAGGATCACCGTGATCCGGCGTTCGTCCATGTGATGGCGCACGAGCTCGTTGCGGATGTCGCTCGAGACGGCGATGACATGCGGAAATCGCGCGAGCAGGCGTTTGCCGGCCGGGTAGTACACGTACCGTTCGCGCGCGCTCTGGCCGGTCCAGCCGTGCGCGGTCGAGAGCGTGAGCACGCCGAGGCGACGGCCGAGCAGGAGCGCCAGCAAGTCCGTCTTGTAGTCGTGCGAGTGGACGATGTCGATCTGGCGCTCGCGAACGAGCGCCGCGAGCTTCGGCCAGATTGTCGGGTCGAACGAGTGACGCTCATGAATCTCGACGTAGTCGATGTTCAGCTGACGCGCGCGATCGTCGATGCCGAAAATGGGGTCACGAAGGTCGCGGACGTAGCAGACCGTGACCGCGAAGCGCGACCGATCGGTTCGCTCCGTCCCGAACAGGATCGTCTTCTCGGGTCCGCCGCCGGTGCCGCGGACGCTGCGCAGCTCGAGGATCGAGAGGCGGCCGCCGTTCACGCCGCAGCTCCCCGGCGCCGGCGGCCGTACCCGGCACGCGCCGTCAGCGCCAGCGCGCGGCCAAGCTCGTAGGCCGCGGCGACCGCAAACGCGCGCGGGAAGTCGCGCGACGCGCCGCCGAGCATCAGCGACGCTCGCAGCCCCATCAACACGAGGACCGCCAGAGCCGCGGCGGCGGCGATCGTCCATCCACCGGCGGTCCCCGACAACAAGCCAATCACCACGATGACGAGGGCGAGCAGGTTGAAGACCGGAATGGCCGCGCTCACGAGCGTGCGGGCCGACCGGGGCGCGCGAAGGCTGACGCGCACGTTGTCCCGTCCGCGCCACATTTCGCCGAAGAAGACGTGCCGAAGCGTACGCGGA
>Ga0111538_10002277_pt1 | contig 27067 bp, 22 predicted proteins | sample SoiMethybrSBSTD1_FD_79669 | JGI IMG/M metagenome (GOLD analysis project Ga0111538, IMG submission 79669) | Bulk soil microbial communities from a Populus tree surrounding site in Tennessee, USA - Soil MetaG P. TD hybrid SBSTD1 (version 2)... | ecosystem: Environmental > Terrestrial > Soil >...
CAATCATTTCCTTTCAATCCAGTAGATCCGCTCTATCCTGTTATCCTGTCCATCAATCGAACGACTTTGCCAGCCAAACTACGCCTGCGTCGACTTGCGGTACTCTCGCGGGCTCATGCCGAAGTCTTGCTGGAACGCGATCATACGCTCACAGCGGAAGATGTCGATATAATCATCGAGTCAGGTGTGAAATCAATCATCCTGCATCGCGATGATATCAACATCGCCGACTATCATATCATATTTAATACCCTTGCGAAGGACACTTCGAACTCTGAAAAAGAAGCCGTCGAATATATCTATCGCCAATTGAGAAATACGGAAGCTCCTGATGAACAAACTGCGCGCGACATCATTCAAAGCTTGTTCTTCAGCGAAAAACGATATGACCTCGGCGAAGTAGGACGTTACCGAATAAACAAAAAGCTTGGACTCGATCTTAGCTTCGATCACCGCGTACTTACAAAGGATGATATCATCCTGATCGTGAAGTACCTTATCGGTCTTATTAACTCGAAGGCTGTTGTTGACGATATTGACCACTTGAGCAATCGTCGTGTAAGAACAGTGGGTGAACAATTATACTCACAGTTTGGTGTTGGTCTCGCAAGAATGGCGAGAACGATCAAAGAAAGAATGAACGTTCGCGACAATGAGGAATTCAAGCCAGTTGACCTCATCAATGCACGTACATTATCATCGGTGATCAATTCTTTCTTCGGCACTAACCAGCTTTCTCAGTTCATGGATCAAACCAATCCATTGGCTGAGATCACACACAAGCGCAGAATGTCGGCACTCGGTCCAGGGGGCCTTTCACGTGAACGTGCAGGCTTTGAAGTTCGTGACGTTCATTATACCCACTATGGTCGTCTTTGTACCATTGAAACTCCGGAAGGTCCGAACATCGGTTTGATCTCCTCGCTTTGTGTTCACGCAAAGGTTAACAAGATGGGATTCATCGAAACGCCTTATCGCAAAGTTGAAAACGGAAAAGTAAAGGTTAAGGATCCCGTTATCTTCCTCACAGCGGAAGAAGAGGATACTCATTATATAGCACAGGCGAAAGTAGCCCTTAAATCCAATGGCGAGTTCGTCGAAGAAAAGATCAAAGCTCGTTTTGAAGGGGACTTCCCGGTAGTCGAGCCGAAGGATCTCAGATATATGGACATCGCGCCGAACCAGATCGTGTCGGTAGCGGCATCTATGATCCCGTTCCTTGAGCACGATGATGCAAACCGTGCACTCATGGGATCGAACATGCAGCGCCAGGCGGTTCCGCTTATCAGACCTGAAGCTCCAATCGTCGGAACTGGTCTCGAAGGCAGAGTAGCGCTTGATTCACGTGCACTCATTTTGGCAGAAGGCAACGGAGCAGTTGAATTCGTCGATGCGAAGAAGATCACTATCAAATATGAAATATCTGATGAGCAACGGCTCGTAAGTTTTGACAATGAATTCAAAACATATAGCCTCATCAAATTCAGAAGGACTAACCAGGATACCTGTATCAACCTTACGCCTCTTGTAATGAAAGGGGACAAGGTGGTTAAGGGTCAACCACTGTGTCAGGGATATGCAACACAAAACGGAGAACTCGCGCTCGGTCGCAACCTCCTGGTGGCATACATGCCTTGGCAAGGATACAACTTCGAAGATGCGATCGTAATCTCCGAGCGTGTAGTGCGCGAGGACGTTTACACTTCGATCCATATCGAAGAGTTTGAACTGGAAGTAAGAGATACGAAACGTGGTGAGGAAGAACTTACCTCTGAAATTCCGAACGTAAGCGAAGAAGCTGTTAAGCATCTTGACGAGAACGGTATTATCCGTATCGGCGCCGAGGTTCGCGAAGGGGATATTCTTATCGGTAAGATCACCCCTAAAGGAGAAACCGATCCCACTCCGGAAGAGAAACTTTTGCGAGCGATCTTCGGTGACAAGGCCGGTGATGTGAAAGATGCATCTCTTAAGGCGCCCCCGTCACTGAAAGGTGTCGTGATCGATACTAAGCTCTTCTCTCGTCCTAAGCGCGATAAAGACGTTCGCTCGAAATCGAAGAAGGAACTTGATGCACTGAAGAGCAAGTATAGCAAGCAGCTAGCCGATCTCCGTGAAGAGATGATCAAGAAGCTTGCGACTTTGTTGAATGGCAAGACAAGCAACGGCGTGAAGCATAAGTTTGGCGACGAACTTATCAGCAAAGGTGTTAAGGTATCTCAGAAGGTTATAGAAAGTAACTTATTCCCTGATAAGAACATTTATCGCGATGAAAGCAATTACAATGTTCCAGAGGAAGTAAACCTTATCGCTGACGTAAGTCTCGAAAACTGGACATCCGATGACCATGCTAATGACCTCGTTGGTCAGACTGTTAAGAATTACCTGTTGAAGCGCAATTCATATGCTGGTGAATTCAAGCGTGAACGCTTCACACTCGAAGTAGGCGATGAGCTTCCTACGGGAATTGTTCAATTGGCGAAGGTATACGTTGCCAAGAAGCGCAAACTCAAAGTGGGTGATAAGATGGCCGGTCGTCACGGTAACAAAGGTGTTGTGGCGAGAATCGTACGTGAAGAAGATATGCCATTCCTCGAGGATGGAACACCTGTGGATATTTGTTTGAACCCGCTTGGTGTGCCTTCGCGTATGAACTTGGGTCAGATCTACGAAACAGTGTTGGCATGGGCCGGACACAAGCTTACTAAGAAGTATGCTACGCCGATATTCGATGGAGCAACACTCGATCAGGTACAACGTGAACTTAAAGAAGCTGGTCTTCCTGAGTATGGCCGTACTTATTTATACGACGGTCTCACAGGTGAGAAGTTCGATCAACCGGTAACTGTAGGTATGGCGTACATGCTGAAACTTGGCCACTTGGTTGATGATAAGATGCACGCACGTTCAATCGGACCTTACTCTCTTATCACCCAGCAGCCGCTCGGTGGTAAGGCACAGTTCGGTGGTCAGCGCTTTGGTGAAATGGAGGTCTGGGCAATCGAGGCATTTGGTGCTTCTCACATTCTCCAGGAAATCCTCACCATCAAGTCTGACGATGTTATCGGCCGTGCTAAGGCGTATGAGGCGATCGTCAAGGGTGAGAATATGCGCAAGCCTAACATCCCTGAATCGTTCAACGTGTTAGTTCACGAGCTGAGAGGCTTGGCTCTTGAGATTACAATGGATTAAAAATTTTCTGTACGGCCCCGATAACCTCGGGGCCTTAACCCATATCCTATGTCATTCAGAAAAAATAAAAAAATCAACAGCGACTTTTCCAGAATCACTATCAGCCTTGCTTCCCCAGAATCAATTCTGGAGAGTTCACACGGTGAAGTGACACAGCCGGAAACAATCAATTACAGAACCTACAAGCCTGAAATGGGCGGCTTGTTCTGTGAGCGGATTTTCGGACCTGTGAAGGATTGGGAATGTCATTGCGGTAAGTATAAAAGAATTCGTTATAAAGGTATTATCTGCGATCGATGCGGCGTGGAAGTTACCGAGAAGAAGGTAAGACGCGAACGCATGGGACACATTGAACTGGTTGTTCCGGTCGCGCACATCTGGTATTTCCGTTCTTTGCCAAATAAGATCGGATATCTCCTCGGACTAGCTACCAAAAAGCTGGATCAGATCATTTACTACGAACGGTACGTGGTTATTCAGCCAGGTACAAAGGAAGAGGACGGCGTCAAAAGATTAGACTTCCTCACTGAAGAAGAATATCTCGATATCATTGATAAACTTCCTCGCGAAAATCAGCTTTTGGATGATAATGATCCTAAGAAATTTATCGCGAAGATGGGTGCCGACGCGTTGGAAATGCTCCTGAGCAGAATCGCCCTCGATCAACTTTCATACGACCTTAGACACCAGGCGGCGACCGATACATCTCAGCAACGTAAGGCTGAAGCGTTGAAGCGCTTGAAGGTTGTTGAAGCATTCCGCGACGCAAGAAGCAGAATTGAAAACAAGCCTGAGTGGATGGTAATTAAAATGGTACCTGTGATCCCTCCGGAGTTGCGTCCACTTGTACCGTTGGATGGTGGACGTTTTGCCACGTCAGATCTGAACGATCTGTACCGTCGCGTAATTATCCGTAACAACCGTCTGAAAAGACTTATCGATATCAAAGCTCCCGAAGTTATTCTCCGGAATGAGAAGCGTATGCTCCAGGAGGCCGTTGATTCACTCTTCGACAACTCAAGGAAGGTGAATGCGGTTCGTTCTGATGGAAACCGTGCATTGAAGTCCCTCAGCGACATGCTGAAAGGAAAGCAAGGTCGATTCCGCCAGAACCTTTTGGGTAAGCGTGTTGACTACTCTGGCCGTTCAGTAATCGTTGTTGGCCCAGAGTTGAAACTTCACGAGTGCGGACTTCCAAAAGATATGGCCGCTGAGTTGTTCAAGCCATTTATCATTCGCAAGCTCATCGAAAGAGGTATTGTGAAGACCGTGAAGTCTGCGAAGAAAATTGTAGACAGAAAGGATCCAGTTATTTGGGATATCCTTGAAAATGTGTTGAAAGGACATCCCGTTCTCTTGAACCGTGCTCCAACGCTTCACAGATTAGGTATCCAGGCCTTCCAGCCAAAGCTGATCGAAGGCAAAGCTATTCAGTTACACCCTCTCGTTTGTACGGCGTTTAACGCCGACTTCGACGGAGACCAGATGGCTGTTCACGTACCCCTGGGCCAGGAAGCGATACTTGAGGCTTCCATGTTGATGCTATCATCGCACAACATCCTTAACCCTGCCAACGGCGCGCCAATCACGGTACCTTCGCAAGACATGGTGTTGGGATTGTATTACCTGACCAAGGGAAGAAAAGGTACAGCTGATCATGCGATCAGAGGAGAAGGCAAACGTTACTACTCTGCTGATGAAGTAATCATTGCCTTTAACGAAAACAGGTTGTCAAAGCACGCAATCGTAAAGGTGCGTGTAAAAGTGAAAGACAAAAAGACCGGCGAGCTTGAGTCGAAAGTGATTGAGACAGTGGCTGGCCGTGTGATATTTAATCAATACGTTCCTGAAGAAGTAGGCTTTGTTGACGAACTGTTAACTAAGAAGAAACTTCAAACCATTATCGCTGATGTGTTTAAGACTGCAGGTCAGTCGAAGGCCGCGAAATTCCTGGACGATATCAAGGAACTTGGATTCCAGATGGCGTACAAAGGAGGTTTGTCGATGGGTCTGAACGATGTGAAGGTTCCTGATGAAAAAGCCAAACTTGTGGCAAATGCTCAGGAAGAGGTTGATGGTGTGTGGAGCAACTACATGATGGGTCTTATCACAGATAACGAACGTTACAACCAGGTTATCGATATCTGGACCCGTACGAACACGTTGCTTACAAACACGCTGATGAAGCAACTCGAAGAGGATCAGCAAGGATTCAACTCAATATATATGATGATGCACTCAGGTGCACGGGGTTCTCGCGAACAGATCCGTCAGTTGGGTGGTATGCGTGGTTTGATGGCGAAACCTCAGAAGAACCTCGCAGGATCAGTGGGATCAATTATCGAAAACCCGATCCTTTCTAACTTCAAAGAGGGATTGGACGTATTGGAATACTTTATTTCTACCCACGGTGCACGTAAAGGTCTTGCAGATACAGCTTTGAAGACTGCCGACGCAGGTTATCTGACCCGTCGACTTGTTGACGTCGCACAGGATCTGGTGATCACCGAGGAGGATTGCGGAACATTGCGCGGACTTAAGGTAACAGCACTGAAAGACAATGAAGATATCGTTGAACCCCTTTCAGAGCGTATCGTTGGCCGTGTGACTGTGCATGCGATATACGATCCTTTGACCGATGAGCTCATCTGTGAGGCTAACGAGGAGATCACAGACGAACTGGCAAAACAAATCGAGGATACCAATATTGAAGAGGTTGAGATCAGGTCGCTGTTAACATGCGAGTCTCGGATAGGAGGCTGCGCAAAATGTTACGGACGTAACCTGGCAAATGGTCGGATGGTACAGGTCGGTGAAGCGGTTGGAGTTATTGCAGCTCAATCCATTGGGGAACCTGGAACACAGCTTACACTTCGTACTTTCCACGTAGGGGGTACTGCATCAAACATCGCAGTTGAAGCGAATATCAGAGCTAAGTTCAACGGAGTTCTCGAGTTTGAAGGTATCCGCGTGATAGAAACAACTGATCGCGATGGTAAGCCTGCACAAGTTGTAATGGGCCGGACTGGCGAGATCAGAATTCTTGATAAGGAGAAGAGCCGTGTGCTCATTACGAACCACGTGCCTTATGGAGCCTTCATAAAAGTGAAAGATGGCCAGAAAGTGGAAAAGGGAGACGAGCTCTGCTATTGGGATCCTTACAACGCCGTCATTCTTTCTGAATTTGATGGATCGATCGAATACGAGGCGATCATAGAAGGTATAACTTATAAGGAAGAGTCTGATGAGCAGACTGGTCACCGTGAAAAAGTTATTACTGACACAAGAGATAAGACAAAGAACCCAGCTATCATAGTGAAGGGCAAGACCGATACGAAAGGATACAACATTCCTGTTGGTGCTCACCTTGCTGTTGATGCGGGCGAGAAAATAAAGGCGGGACAGGTGCTTGCTAAAATTCCTCGCACAATGGGTAAATCACGAGATATTACCGGTGGTCTTCCTCGCGTGACTGAATTGTTCGAAGCACGGAATCCTTCGAACCCTGCGGTAGTAAGCGAAATTGACGGTGTCGTCACTTACGGTGGAATTAAACGAGGTAATCGCGAAATATTCATTGAATCGCGCGATGGCGTTCAGAAGCGTTACCTAGTACCTCTGTCTAAGCACATCCTGGTACAGGACAATGACTTTGTGCGCGCAGGGCAACCGTTGTCAGACGGTTCAATTACACCTTCTGACATCCTTTCTATAAAAGGTCCGACCGCCGTTCAGGAGTATCTTGTTAACGAGATCCAGGAAGTATATAGGTTGCAGGGTGTGAAGATCAATGACAAGCACATCGAGGCGATCGTAAGCCAGATGATGCAGAAAGTTGAGATCATCGATCCGGGAGATACAAGCTTCCTTACAAACGAGTATGTCGACAAACTTCAATTCAGGGAGGACAACGACGCGATACTCGACAAGAAGGTAGTGATTGACGCTGGCGATTCCCCGAACTTGAAACCAGGGCAAATAATAACTAGCCGCGAGTTCCGCGACGAGAATTCGATCCTTCGCAGAAAGGATCAGAAAATCGTAGAGGTTCGTGATGCAATGCCTGCAGTTTCGAGACCAACATTACAGGGTATTACTCAGGCTTCGTTGAAGACGGAAAGCTGGCTGTCAGCCGCATCCTTCCAGGAAACAACGAAGGTATTGAGCGAAGCCGCTATCCGTGGAAAAACCGACTGGTTGATGGGATTGAAGGAAAACGTGATTGTAGGACATCTCATTCCGGCTGGTACTGGTCAGCGTAAATACAACGATATCATTGTTACTCACAAGGATGAATATGATGATAGCGCTGCGTCGATGGAAAGGACCCGCGACCGGGAGAAAGAGCTTCAAGATTAATTAAGCTATGAAACATAAGGGGTTGATTCCGGAAGGAGTCAACCCTTTTTTATAAAGCACCTATGGCAGACGAGATAAAGAACAAACCTCAGGCCCAGAACCAGATCAATATTGAGCTTTCAGAGGAAATAGCAGAGGGCATTTACTCCAACCTTGCAATGATTGCCCACTCAAACAGTGAGTTTGTGATCGACTTTATAAGGCTAATGCCTGGGGTGCCCAAGGCGAAGGTGAAATCCCGCATTGTAATTACTCCTGAGCACGCTAAACGTTTTTTGTTAGCCTTAAAGGACAATATCGAAAAGTACGAAAGCAGCTTTGGCGCAATTAAACGCACTGAGGACCTCCCCAAGTTTCCGATGAACTTCGGAGGCACAATTGGAGAAGCCTGAGGAACCGGTGGTTGCTATCTAGTCTTAGTTTGTTGGCGTTCTGACGGTATTTGATTTTCTGCTGCTTTCAGGACTTTTTTCTGGGTTCTGCCATTGTCGACCCAGTTTCAATGTCTGCCGAGCTCCCCGTCCGAAATGCCGACTTCCGACCAAGATGCCAACTACCAAATACTAAAAAGCTTATTTTTGAGCTTTTTTCAGGGTTTCCTTAGCTTACCAGGGTCCGATCATCTTACTAAGGACTAAAGACTAAATACTAACTACTAAATCTTCAGTAAACGTTTTGCAACGTGTCCCACTTTAGATACCTTTGCAGTCCTAATTTTTGAAAGGTTTATAAAGTAAAATATAAATGCCTACCATTCAACAACTTGTAAGAAAAGGAAGGAAGAAATTGACGTTTAAGTCGAAATCTCCGGCCTTGGATTCCTGCCCTCAGCGCAGGGGAGTATGTACCCGTGTTTACACGACCACTCCTAAGAAACCAAATTCAGCCATGCGGAAAGTGGCAAGGGTGCGACTCACCAACAGCAAGGAAGTGAACGCTTATATCCCTGGGGAAGGCCACAACTTGCAAGAGCACTCAATCGTGCTGATCCGTGGAGGCAGGGTAAAGGATCTTCCGGGTGTTCGTTACCACATTATTCGTGGGGCGCTGGATACCGCAGGTGTTAATGGACGCAAACAAAGCCGTTCCAAATACGGAGCAAAGAGACCTAAAGCCGGAGCTGCTGCCGCGCCCGCTAAGAAAAAATAATTCTTTAGAGACATGAGAAAGTCAAAACCTAAGAAAAGATACTTGCTTCCTGATCCGAAGTTTCAGGATACGCTGGTTACCAAATTCGTTAACTATTTGATGATTGAAGGCAAGAAGAGTGTTGCTTACAACACTTTTTATGATGCCGTTGAGCAGGTAGAAAAGAAGACCAGTGAAAATGGTCTTGAGGTTTGGAAGCGCGCGATGGCCAATCTGACTCCTTCAGTTGAGGTGAAAAGCCGGAGGGTAGGTGGCGCGACATTCCAGGTTCCTGTAGAAATCAGGCCTGAACGTAAGGTCAACCTTTGCATCAAATGGCTTATTGACTATGCAAGACAACGTGGAGAGAAAACCATGATGGATAAGCTGGCAGCTGAAATCATTGCCGCTTCAAAAGGCGAGGGCGCTGCCATCAAGAAGAAGGACGATACACACCGGATGGCCGAGGCAAACAAGGCCTTTTCTCATTTCAGATTTTAATAGTATTTATAAAGATACATGGCAAGAGATTTAAAATTCACCAGGAACATAGGTATTGCAGCGCACATCGATGCTGGTAAGACCACGACTACAGAGCGTATTCTGTACTATGCCGGGGTGAACCATAAAATCGGTGAGGTGCATGACGGCGCTGCTACAATGGACTGGATGGCGCAAGAGCAGGAGAGAGGAATCACTATCACGTCTGCTGCAACAACAGTTTACTGGAAGTACAGGAACAATGACTATCATGTGAACATCATTGATACTCCGGGTCACGTGGATTTCACGGTTGAAGTAAACCGTTCTCTTCGCGTACTGGACGGTCTTGTATTCCTGTTTAGCGCTGTAGACGGAGTTGAGCCACAATCAGAAACCAACTGGCGCCTTGCGGATAACTACAAGGTTGCACGTATCGGTTTTGTAAACAAGATGGACCGCGCAGGATCTGATTTCCTCGGCGTTTGCAAGCAGGTGAAGGAAAAGCTTGGAAGCAAAGCAGTAGCGCTTCAGTTGCCTATTGGAGAAGAAGAAAACTTTAAAGGTGTCGTTGACCTGGTAAATAATAGGGGTATCATTTGGAACGAGGACGACAAGGGAATGACTTATAAGGTTGTTCCTATCCCTGATGATATGATAGAGGAGGCGAGGGAATATCGCGAGAAACTCCTTGAGTCAGTTGCTGAGTACGACGAGACTTTGTTGGAGAAATTCTTCGAGGATCCTAACTCGATCTCAGAAAAGGAAATATTAACTGCCCTGAGGCAGGCAACTATAAACATGGCGATCGTGCCCATGGTTTGTGGATCTTCTTTTAAGAACAAAGGAGTTCAAACCATGCTTGATTACGTGATGGAATTGTTGCCTTCACCTATGGACAAGGATACGATCGTGGGTACCAACCCCGATAACAACGAAGAGGTAGCTATCAAGCCTGATGAGAAGGGGCCGTTTGTGGGCCTTGCTTTCAAGATCGCTACGGATCCGTTTGTTGGTCGTCTTTGCTTTGTGAGAGCTTATTCTGGCGTTTTGGAGTCGGGATCATATATCTTCAATACCCGCTCCGACCAAAAGGAACGTATTTCGCGTGTATTTCAGATGCACGCAAACAAGCAGAACCAAATCGAAAGACTTTCTGCTGGAGATATAGGCGCAGTAGTTGGCTTTAAGGATATAAAGACCGGCGACACTCTTTGTGAAGAAAAGCACAAAGTAGTACTCGAGTCGATGGTGTTCCCTGAGCCAGTTATTGGTTATGCAATTGAGCCGAAAAAACAAGCAGATGTTGATAAGCTTGGAATGGCTATTGCGAAACTCGTAGAAGAAGATCCGACCCTCCGCGTGAATACAGATCAGGAAACTGGTCAGACTATTCTCAGAGGTATGGGTGAATTACACCTCGAGATCATCATCGATCGTTTGAAGCGTGAATTTAAAGTTGAAATCAACCAGGGTGCTCCCCAGGTTGCATATAAGGAGGCGCTCACTAAGTCTGTCGAGCATAAAGAAGTTTATAAGAAGCAGACTGGTGGACGTGGTAAATTCGCCGATATCGTATTTGAGATGGGACCCCGCGAAGATATGACGGATGGCAAAACCGGACTTGAATTCGTTAATGATATTGTGGGTGGTGTTATTCCACGTGAATTCATTCCTGCAGTTCAGAAAGGATTTGAGCAGTCGATGTCAAATGGTCCGCTTGCCGGATACCAGATCGACTCTATGAAAGTAAGATTGTTCCACGGTTCTTATCACGATGTGGACTCTGATTCACTTTCATTTGAATTGGCTGCCCGAATCGGATTCAGGGAGGCGGCAAAGAAATGTGGCCCTCAGTTGCTCGAACCAATCATGAGCGTCGAAGTGCTTTCACCCGACGAATTCACTGGCTCGGTAACCGGAGACTTGAATCGTAGGCGTGGCGTAATGAAAGGGATGGACACTCGTTCCGGTGCTCAGGTTATAAAGGCTGATGTGCCATTGTCTGAGTTGTTCGGTTATGTAACCGACCTTAGAACGATTACCTCGGGTCGTGCATCTGCTTCGCTTACGTTCTCACACTATTCACCGGTTCCTAAGAACCTCGCGGAGAAAGTAATTGAAGAAGTTAAAGGCGCAGCTGTAGCTAAGTAATTAATATTAAAAGGATTTAGACGATTTCCTTAACACTGATAGTATGAACCAAAAAATTAGAATAAAGCTAAAGTCTTACGACCACAACCTGGTTGATAAGTCTTCTGAAAAGATTGTAAGAGCCGTAAAGGCTACTGGTGCTGTAGTAAGCGGGCCAATTCCACTGCCTACTGAAAAGGAGAAGTTCACTGTGCTTCGCTCGCCTCACGTAAATAAGAAAGCGCGTGAGCAATTCCAACTCTGCACATACAAGCGCCTGGTGGATATTTATTCTAATAGCGCTAAGACTGTTGATGCATTGATGAAACTGGAACTTCCCAGTGGCGTTGATGTAGAGATCAAAGTGTAGCAGAGAAACCAAAAGAATTTTGAAAGTCATTCCCCCGGGGATGACTTTTTTTGTTTGCGTTTAAGATAGTTTTGGTAGTCGTCACTTGTGTCGAGGTCGATAGAGCCGTCGGGAAAATCGACGGTAGCACACTGTTCTGGAAATTGTTCAATGATCTTTTTTGCTCCCTGCTCGTCCTTCAACATGAGGATATTTGAAAAGAACGCCCTTGAAAACAAAGCGGGCACTCCAACTGTTCCAGAATAGGATGACGCAACGATAGGACTACCCGTCTCCTTAAATCTGGATGAAAGCTTGTTCAGGTGCGTGGCGTTGATGGCTGGTTGGTCACATACCATTATGATCACCGCCTCAGTATCGGAATATTTTCTTACGACATGATTTAGACCTGCTTTTATCGAACTTCCCATCCCACTTTTCCAATAGTGATTTGAGATCACACTAACACCCAGGTTATGTATGACTTCGCGGTGTGCGAGTTCATTTGCTCCCAGGATCACATTGACACTCTTCGCACCACTGTCCAATGCAGCCCGGACGGAATGCAACAACAGCGGAGTGCCATTAACTTCTAATAACTGCTTGGACTGGCCCATACGCGATGAGGACCCTGCGGCCAGGAGAATGATAGATATTCTTGACTCGTTTTCGTCAGCAAAATCGGAATCTGCCTCTTCTTCGGTTAACGCCATTTTGTCAAGATACTAAATTCGGAATTTAAAGGCACGCGGCAATTTAAAAGTGCCTAGGAAACGTTCATTCAAGGGGATGGGCAGCTATGAAATCCTTGTCACTTACACCTGATGAAGAATCCGTGTCAACTAGTATTTTCCATGTTCCGCCCTCTTTTCGTAGTACTACATGAAAGCGGCCGTAGTATGTATATGTTGCGCTTTTGCCATCCTTTGTTGTAACTGTGGCTCTGTAGACACCTATATCAATTGCCTGCTTTGCGTTTGATATTCTTTCTGTGAAACGGAGGTCAATTGTGCGCGTCGCTCCGCCTTTCCTCTCGCGTTGGTCGCTTTCCTGGTGAAGTTTGAAATACTCATCCCAGTTAAGCAGTACTTTTGAATCACGCGGCGATCTAACTACATCTTTGGAATGCAGCGCCATAAAGGCTTCGGTGTCATGTGAATTGAACGTTGCAATGAATGGCTTCCAGACCTGATCATCAATTTCTTTTGTGAAATCCTGCGCGAAGCAACTTAGGGAAATGAGAATAAATAGGCCCGTTACAAACAACTGCATAACTTGTAATGCTACTTGACAGACTTAAGATTGTCTATGTTAATGTACACTTGCTTGAAGATCTGATCGGTCGAAGAATCACGCTGGTGAATTGGTCCGTTGCGATACTTGAGGAAACCTCCGGAGCGGTTTGAAAATTTGCTTTGAATTTCTGCGACAATAGATACTGCAATCTCATCCGCGGCTTCAGCCCCAATATCAAGGCCGATTGGCGAATGTATTCGGTTGTGATCCTCGGCCAATAATTCAATTCCCGCCTCTTCGAACTCAACCAGCATTTTGTCGAACCGTTTTCGGGGTCCAAGAATGCCAATAAAAGGAGTGGGCGTTTTTATTAATTTCCGAAGTACATCCCTATCGTATTCATAGTTGTGAGACATCAGTACGCACGCGGTGTATGGTGTGATGTCGAAGTCACGATCTATAAAACTTCGCTGGCATAGCGAAAGTTTGTCGGCTGTGGGGAAGAACAGTGGTGCAATATGCGCAACACATTCATCTGTTACAGTTACATCCCATCCGAGCGACTTTGCCAAATGACTAACAGGGCGGGCATCGAATCCTCCTCCGAAGATTATCAAGGAGATCGACGGCTGAAGCAATTCAACAAACACTTCAGTCTCTTTTCCCTGAATTGTATATTTCCTTGCTTCCGAAAGTTTGGTATCAAACAACAAACGAAGGTCGCGAATAACGAACTGCTTTAACTGAGAATCGGGCAATTCATCCCATCGTGTTTCCTCCGGCGTTACTAAAATTTTCTTTCCTGCAAGTCCATTATCGTCGACAAATACCGTTGCAAGTGCCAATGGAGAATTCGTTGAAATCATCCGCTCGAAGAACGCTGCGGCGTTGTTCTCATCGCCCGCATCCAGCGGTTCGATCAGAACGTCAATAACTCCATTACACCCGAGGCCGATGCCAAGATTCTGATTACTTTCTTCGCGTGTGTCGTACGTGACCGTGAATGGCATTTTATCGGCCATTACCTTCCTGGCCTTACGTAAAGCGTCGCCCTCCAGACATCCGCCACTTATAGATCCTACCCATTTGCCGTCATCGGTGATCAACATTCTCGCTCCCGGACTTCGGTAGGAGGAACCACGCACCTTAACAACAGTCGCGAGTGCAGCCTTTCGCTCTGCGAAGTTTATTTTCCTGTATTCCGTTACTATGGCTTTGAATTCTTTCATCGCAGCAGTTCATTATTTACGGGAGGCCTTTATTTCTTCCGGAGTTACAGCACCACCTTTGTTTCCAAATGAGTTACGAACATAATTCAAGACATCACTTACCTCCTGGTCGCTGAGCATTTCAAAACCGGTCATAACGCCGTCATAGGCTACTCCCTTTACTTTAATCGGCCCGGTGAGACCATGTAGCACTTCATTTATTGAGCGCTTTTTGTCAGCCATCAGATAGTCAGACTTAGCTAATGGCGGATATACGTTTTCAATACCCTCACCTTGCTCCAGATGGCAGGACATGCATTGAGCAGTGTAAACATCCTTTCCACGTGTAATGCTTTCTTTCAGATCGAACTTTTGAGCAAATGATGACATTGAACCAGCGACCAAAACACACACTAAAACAAAAACGACTTTCTTCATCAGAATTGACATAAAAATACAGTTTATTGAAAATGAACGAAGCAATCGTTGTGCCGATTGCTTCGTACGCCGAGCCTCTTTATACTTCTTCAAGTTTGAATGGCAACTTCCTGATACGCTTTCCAGTAAGGTCAAAGATAGCGTTTGTAAGCGCAGGAGTAAAGGTAGGTAACGCGGGTTCACCCACACCCCCTGCTTTTTCATCATTTTCCATAATGTGGACCTCAATTTCCGGACTATCGGTAATGCGTGGCATTTTGTAAGTATTGAAGTTTTGTTCTACGGCTTTGCCATCTGCAAAATGGGTTTCATGCGTGACAGCAGCTCCAAGAGCCATTATGATACTACCCTCAATCTGGGCACGAACGATATCAGGATTCACGAACCATCCGCAATCCATTACCGCCCACACTTTGTCAATCTTCAGCTTTCCGTCCGCACCTTTCGAAACCTTCACAACCTGGCCGACAATACTCTTGAAACATTCGGTGATAGCGACGCCATATCCTGCGTTCTTACCTCTTGATTTCCATCCGCTCACTTCCTCTAGCTTAGCTGCAAGCTCGTGATATCTGATCTTGTCGGGACTCCATGTCGGGTCCGGAAAAAGATTTCTTCTGAACTCCAGCGGATCTTTCCCGGCTGCAATCGCCAGTTCATCCAGGAAGCTCTCGAATGCAAATGCATTTGTTGAAGAATACACTGATCTCCACCACATCACCGGCACTGGAGTAATCAAAGGAACATCAGAAAATGTATAATGCGGAAGCGTTTCGAAATATGGCTCCGGTAAGCCTTCTACAACGTTACCGTTATACGAATCTTTATCTGCGCCAGGACCTTGTTGGTCCATGTTCTGTCCCGCCATCCTTGTTTCAAATGCCTGGATACCTCCATGTTCTGAAACAGCTCCTTTGCATTGATAAACCATACCTGGACGGAATGGACCTTGAGTCATGTCGTCTTCCCGTGTCCAGACAACCTGCACAGGAGAATTAATTGCTTTTGAAATGACAGCAGCTTCGTGTGGATAATCAAGGAAAGCTTTTCTGCCAAATCCGCCGCCGAGGAACGTCATGTTAACAGTAACATTTTCGAACTTCAGATCCATCAGTCGTGCAATATCTGTACGCACCCAATCCGGCGCTTGTATCGGACCCCAGATCTCGCACTTGTCTCCTTTTACGTCAGCAATACAATTCAACGGCTCCATACTGCTGTGTGACTGATACGGTGTTTCATATGTTGCCTCAATTTTCTTTGAAGCCTTCTGATAGGCCATTTCAAAATCCCCTTTCGAACGGAACTCATTCGCTTTTCCGGACTTTACATCCTGACGCATCGTATTATATAACTGATCTGTGCTTGGATGATCGAAACCAGAATCATCCCAAACAATTTTTAACGCCTTCCTCCCTTGCATAGCCGCCCAGGTCGAATCTGCTACAACAGCAACGCCTTCGCGATCCTGAGAGAATACTTTCATCTTAACTGCAAGTACATGCTTTACACCAGGAACTGCTTTGGCAGCGCTATCGTCAAAACTTTTCACCTTTCCCCAAAAGCGAGGATTGCGTTCCACTGATGCATAAAGCATTCCAGGAACCTTTTTATCGAGACCAAATATTGCTTTGCCATTTGTCTTCAATGGAACGTCCTGACGTTGCAATGGCTTGCGAATGATCTTGTACTCCTCTGGCAACTTAAGCCTTACTGATTTTGGTGTTTCCAGCTTCGATGCCTCTTCAACCAACTCTCCATAATGAACTTTCTTTCCCGTTGATTTCTGTATTACGTGACCGTCCTCGGCATAGCAATCGGATTTGGAAACGTTCCATTTCTTAGCGGCGGCTTCAACTAACATTTCGCGCGCCGTTGCACTAAGCTTAAGTAGCTTTGTATACGAGCCTCTAACGGTAGAACTACCTCCAGTGATCTGACTTCCATATTTAGCGTTGTTACCTTCAGCAAAAACGATATTGACTTTGTTGAGGTCAACTTCAAGTTCTTCTGCAATAATCTGAGGGACGGCTTGCCACGAACCCTGGCCCATTTCAGAGCGGTGATTGATAATCGTTACTTTACCTGACGTATCGATTGAGATCCATGCATTGAGGTCGATGCCTGTTTTTTCCGCAACATTAACTTTGATGATTTCGGCTTCCTTCGCATTTGAGGGAAGGTAAACCCCAAGGGTTAGTGCTGCTCCGGTAAGACTTGAAACCTTGATGAAATCTCTTCTTGTTATATTCGTTGTCATCGTGATTCTTGTTTGAAAATTTTTGAACGAAAGACAAACTATTTAACCGACGCCTTCTGACCCATAAGGGCAGAAGCAGTTTTGATAGCCTTGCGTATTCTTGGGTATGTTCCACAGCGACAAATGTGGCCTTGCATTGCAGCATCGATGTCCTTGTCTGTCGGGTTTGCATTTTTCTTCAGCAACGCAGTGGCAGCCATGATTTGTCCGGACTGACAGTAGCCACACTGTGGCACCTGTTCCTGGATCCACGCCTGCTGAACCGGATGTGAATTATCTGAAGAAATCCCTTCAATGGTTGTGATATCTTTATTTGCCGCTGCAGAAACGGGGATGGAGCAAGATCGAACTGGTACACCTGCCAGATGAACTGTACAAGCTCCACATTGCGCAATGCCACAGCCGTATTTCGTTCCGGTCAGCCCTACAAGGTCCCGGATCGCCCAGAGCAAAGGCATTTTGGGGTCAGCATCTACCTTGTAGCTTTTGTTGTTTACTTTTAATGTGATCGTAGCCATTTTTAGTAAGGGTTGTGATAGGGTAATTTACAAAATAACAGCTTATCCGCCATTCTAAGATTTCGTTATTGCGTATAGGAATTACACGGGAGGCCAGACGCTTCTCTCAGGACTATGGACGACCGGTTTTTCATGATAAAAAAATTGACGTTGTGGCAATTCAACATTGTATGGCACAAATTTGGTTTGTGAAAGCCCGTTTAGGTCGTTACCATGACAAATGATCTCCCTTAACCGGCAGTTCGGAAACATCGCTTTGGGCAATCATTTTAATGATTTGATTTTTGAGGAAAAGTTCATTTATGAGACACGCGTTTTGCATTTCAATGATGTTGTTAATTGTTCTCAATGGTATTGAGACGGTCGCACAATCCTCCCTTGAGATCCATGTGAATAATATAAAATCCAAGAAGGGTTCAATACAGTTTGCGTTGTTCACCACCGAAGCGGATTATTTAAAGAATCCGGTTGAGAAAAAAATAATAAAGTCCAACGGCAATGAGGTGACGGTCGTCTTCGAAAATCTGCAACCCGGAGACTACTCACTCAGTGTTATACACGATGAGAACGAAAACGGAGAACTGGATTCCAATGCATTTGGTATTCCGAAAGAAGGATTCGCGTTCGGCAACAACGCACTCGGTTCGTTTGGCCCTCCGCCGTTTGAAAAAACCAAGATTACAATAGCTGATCAAAATGTTAAACAAGAGATCAAGCTGAAGTATTACTAGGCGCAATTGTCACAGATCAATTAATCAACTTCGGTCGAATCGCATCTTGTTAGGACAGCGGTGACGTCGCTGACATCAACGAGTCCTTGTTCGTTGCCCCAGCTATTATAGATGTAAGTCGCGATCTCGGCAATTTCCAGGTCCGTTAAAGAGGGCATTGCAGGCATTGCCATATTGAAGCTTTTTCCGTTTACGATTAGCTCCCCCGATTTCCCATTTCTTATCAGGCAGATAACGTCGTCCGTGTTTTGCAGAAGATAGTCTGAGTTTTTAAGAGGCGGATATAGCAATCCCAGACCAGTGCCTTCTTTTTGATGACAATTACTACAGTTCTTTATATAAAGTTGTTCACCGTGAACGTAATATTGGTCGAACTTCACTGATGTTTCAGGATGGTCGAGCTGTTTTTTGTTGACGCAAGCCGTAACGACAAGTATCAACAACAGGATAACCGAATAAATGACCGATTGTTCTACGTTGCCGGTACCGTTCCTAAAGCTAGTTCTGTTCACCTTCCGTCTTTAGTCGTTGAATGTCCGCAAGCAAACGGTTAACATCTTCTTCTTTCGTGCCATCGTATTTTCCCCTTATCCTTCGGTCCTTGTCGATAAGAAGAAAAGCACCGCTGTGAATGAAGCCATCAGGTTCCGATTTGTCTTCCAATGCCGTGGAAAAATAACTGGTCTGGGCGAGCTTGTAAATCTCATCCTTGTTGCCCGTGACAAAATGCCATTTGTCGCTCTTTACGCCAAGTCGATTCGCGTAGTCGTGCAGTAGACCCACCGTATCGTATTCCGGATCGATCGTGTGAGACAATAACAAGACATCCGGATCATTTTGAATGGAGTCATAAACTCTAAGCATTTGTGTCTTCATGATTGGACAGATCGTGCGGCAAGATGTAAAAAAGAAGTCGGCCACATAGATCTTGCCTTTATAGGTATCATTCGTGACTTCGGTGCTGTCCTGATCGACAAACTTAAAATTTGCTATGGTATGGTAGACAGTATCCATTCCGATCACTTCACGTTCGCCGAAAACCGGAAGTGGTGATTCTTTTTTTGTTATACAGCCTGACAGCAATAGCATTGAAACTATCGCGAATATGAATTTAAATGATGACTGTTGTTGAAAGAATATCCTCATAATCATTTTCTGAATTTTTTATAAATCCTGATACCCATCGTTATCAGGATTGAAACTGTTACAATCCCCACCAACCCCCACATCATACTAAGGGCGCTTTTCAATACGATAAGAAAAACAATACTAATCAAAAAAAGGGTCGCTACCTCGTTCCAAAAACGAAGTTGCAGGGACGAATATTTGACGACATCACTTTGAAGTTGTTTGAAGATCAAGTGCAATGAAATATGATATAAATACAAGAGGAACACAAGGGTGAGTTTGATGTGCATAAATCCCTTCTGCAACCATTCCGGCTGGTTGATTATTAGGGCTGTGCCCATACAGAGGGTGATGATCGCCGAGGGCCACGTGATCGCATACCAAAGGCGAGAAGCCATCATTTTTAATTGCCTTAACAAAATGGATTTTTCGGGTTCGGCCTTTCCATGTGCTTCCACGATGTAAACAAAAATGCGTGGCATGTAGAAAAGGCCGGCAAACCAGGTAACAATAAAAATGATGTGGATAGCCTTGAGATAAAGAAAGGTCATGGAGTAAAAATGGTCAGGACGCAGTCATTTGTCAATAGTTGGAATTAAGTATCAGAGGTTTTTAATGCGATACGATCGCCAACATGGATTTCGTTGTGATTTGTGGCTATCAGGTTCTGTCCAAAATAGACCTTGCTGTCAACTTTCCTGTAACCCGATAAAGTACGCAGTGGCTCGACTCCTTTTTCTCCGGTTTCGGGGTCGACTGTTGGTAGTACACATCTTGCGCATCGTTTGACGCCTATGAACTGCGTTGAGCCTATTGATATGTTCTTCCAGCTATCTTCCTCATAAGGTTCACCACCCGTAAATACAAAATTTGGGCGAAAACGCTTTATGGAAAGTGGATGTTCCATTCGTTTATTCAGGTCATCCATCGACGACTGTCCAATTATCAAAAATGGATAAGCATCAGCGAGGCTTACATGCTCTTCGTTGGACACATATTTTGGATCAACGCGACGTGCATTTTCTTCAGGGAATTGTACGTCACGGCACTCCATTCCTAAATGTTCAGAGAACCATTTGCTATGGACCTTGCTAACCTCGAAGACTGAAACAACGTCGTCCCAGACCTGGGCATCGAACAAGCCGCTGACTTTGTGATTTGTAGCAATCAAAATCGAATGACCCTTAAAATCGACTTTGAGGTTTCCTTCAAACAAGGACAATTTGAATAACGCCATCTTTGAATGAACGCGTTGTGTGAGGAATTGGCCATTTGAGTCAACTAACATCCAGCGCCTGTCGAATTGAAGTCCCTTCGACATTACCTTGGCAGATTGAAGACTCATTCCTCCCAGGGATTTGATGGGATATACCCATATCTGCGACAGCGTTAGGTCAGCCATGACTGGATTCAGTTTTTTGCGCTAACTTATGAAACTTAGCGCTAATCGCCGCTGTTACCTGCTTCAGTCGTGATCAGATAATTGCTAATTTTGATGAGAGACACTTTTATCTATCAACTTCATTCAAAGTTAACGCCCCGGGGATGAATACTGCCGCTCTTTGGTATTTTGAAAGCGTAAATCTCTTCAATATACTATGCCCACATAAGGTTAAGAAGATGGGCACAACTCATAAATTCAATCACTACAAAAGAGATGAGTTTATTTATATGCCTGACGATTCCGCGTCGCATATCTACATGGTTGTAAACGGGCGGATAAAAATTGGCCACTACCTTGAGAATGGGGAAGAAGTGGTCACATCAATTCTAACCACAGGCGAAATTTTCGGAGAGTTGGCAGTGGCAGGTGAAGAGAAACGGAGGGATTTTGCGCAGGCGGTGGATGACGTTACAATTTGTCCGTTGACCACTGAAGAACTTAAAGCTCTTATGTACGATAACAAAGAACTAAGCTTTAAGATACTTAAACTGATTGGCCTGCGTCTGATGAAGCTTGAGCGTAAACTTGAGTTGCTTGTATTTAAGGACGCGCGAACAAGGATCATCGAGTTCCTCAGAGACGCAGCTTCCTGGAAAGGCGTTAAGGTCGGCACTGAAACAATGATACAAACCAGATTGACCCACCAGGACATCGGTTCACTTACCGGAACCTCCCGTCAAACGGTGACCACAATATTAAATGAGCTAAAAGAAAAGAACCTTATCAACTTTAATAGAAAGCAGATCCTGATAAGAGACCTCGACAAATTGGCTTAGGATCCACTCCGCTACTGTAAATCACCTTCCCTTTGCAGAGAGCATGTCTTAAATTACTTGGAAATAAACCTTGTCATGAGTAAGGTACTACTTCCAACTCTACTGATTATAGCTCTTTTTATTGGGTGTTCAACCGAAAGGCCAGCACAGGTTGTTGACGAAAAGCCATCCGAAACTGCTTTCATGATCAAACGCGGAACCAACATCGCACACTGGTTATCTCAAAGTAGCAGACGCGGCAAAGAGCGAGAGTCTTTTTTCACCAAGGCGGATATTGCCTTCATTGATTCTGTTGGTTTTGATCACATTCGGTTGCCGATTGACGAAGAACAAATGTGGGATGAAACAGGAAAGAGATATGAAGATGCCTTTAAGCTGCTGGACAATTGCATTACCTGGTGTCATGATGCCGGCCTCCGTGTGGTATTGGATCTGCATATCCTGAGGTCTCACCATTTTAATGCAGATGAAAAACCGCTGTGGACAAAGCCTGAGGAACAAGACAAGTTTATTGTTCTATGGAAGGACCTTTCGGCTGCAGTACATAAATGGCCTAATGAAATGGTTGCGTACGAATTTATGAATGAGCCTGTGGCGGACGATCCGGAACAATGGAATACGTTGCTAGCACGTGTAGCAGACTCGATACGCAGCTGGGAGCCTGAGCGAGTTCTGGTGATTGGGTCTAATCGATGGCAGTCGGCCACGACATTTGATCAACTTAAAATTCCTGACAACGACCGGAACATAATCCTGAGTTTTCACTTCTACGAGCCATTTCACCTGACGCATTATCAGGCATCGTGGACAAGGCTAAAGGATTTTAAAGGTGAAGTAAAATATCCTGGGCAAATAGTTGTCAATGGTTCAACGGAAGATGAAAGGCGAGTGTACAACCTTGACACCCTGGAACACATGATGAGGAAACCATTGGCACTGGCCGCGAAAACTGGGCTGCCGCTGTACTGTGGTGAATTTGGGGTAATTAACAAGTCTCCAACTCCCGATAAGCTAGCTTGGTATAGGGACATGGTTGCAATTTTTGAGAAACATGGAATAGCATATGCCAATTGGAATTTCAAGGCTGGATCGTTTGGTATTGTTGATGACGAATTGAAACCGGATGTGCCAATGGTTGGGATTCTCGTTGGCAATAATCCAAAATGATCCATGAATGAATTGGCAAATTTTAACAATAAGAAATCTGTCTGCCTTGGCCGACTGCTTGCATTGATAACTGGTTTTTGAATATGGGCTCAAAGTCCTACCTTAAGGAGATAAACTTACCATCACACGACTTGATGGAATCCGTACAACCTAAGCCTAGCCCAAAAAGAATATTGGCGATTGACACCTTACGGGGATTTGATATGCTGATGATTACGGGGGCAGGTACATTTATTTATCTGCTGCACGGCAAAACAAATCTTGCATGGGTCGATGCCCTAGCTTTGCAATTCGAACATCCACCCTGGAATGGTTTTACTTTTTATGATTTCATCTTTCCACTGTTTCTTTTTATAGCTGGCGTGTCTATGCCTTTCTCTCTAAACAAGGGACTGGAATTGGGCTTGTCGAAGGGGCAACTATACAGGAAGGCTTTCATAAGAATGTTGATACTAATTGGTCTTGGCATTATTGATAAAAATGCGCCCGTTCCATTTTTCGATTGGTCAGAAATTAGATTCGTAGGCGTTCTTCAAAGGATTGGATTTGCGGGTTTTATTGCGACAATACTTTATTTGAATTTCAATAGTCGTCAAAGGATTTTCTGGATCGCTGGAATACTCCTGTTTTATTATGCGGCGATGTTTTTGATACCCGTTCCTGGTTTTGGTGCCGGGGATCTTTCTATTGAAGGAAATTTGCACGGCTGGCTAGACAGACATTTTCTACCAGGAAGGCTGTTACAAAAGATATACGACGAAAACGGGTTGTTCACCCAGCTGCCAGCGCTGTGCCTTACCGTTATGGGTACGTTGGCAGGCGATGTTTTTAGAAATGAAACAATATCTGATCAGATTAAGCTGAGGACATTATTACTGACAGGCGTTGGTTGCGTTCTTGCAGGACTATTGTGGAGTTTGCATTTTCCCATTAACAAACACTTGTGGAGTAGCTCATTTATTATGCTTACAGGTGGAATGGCTTTTCTATCGTTAGGAATTTTCTATTGGATCATCGACATCCTGAAGTATCGGAAGTGGACATTCTTCTTTATTGTAATTGGAATGAACAGCCTTACAATTTATATGGTGTACCGGCTGATAGATTTCGGACACACATCGCAGTTATTGTTTGAAGGTTTGTATAGCTGGACCGAAGACAAGTGGCACCCAGTGTTTGAAAGTCTGGGAGCATTGGCTATTGTCTGGTTGTTTTTGTATACGCTTTATAAGTTGAAGATTTTTTGGAAAGTTTAACTGTGATCCTTACCGCCGTCTAAACCAAACGATTTCAAAAAACAAAACGGCGCTTAGATTGGAAGCTTGAGCTTCTCAAGCACTGCACGATAACGTGGATCACCTTGCACTTTTTTAAGAGGTATTGACGTTTTCATTTCGGCCAGCCCCGGGTCTCGATATTGGTGCGCAAGTTCAAGCCAATGGAAAGTTTTATCATAATCTCCTTCCCATGCATATATTTCTGCGATCTGGTACGCCCCTACGGTCTCATATTCTGTCTCGAACTTCGTGAGTCTTTTCCTGTATTCCCCTTTGTCACCATATCTCCAGAGCCACAGTAAACGAGCTTCATCCTGCCAAAAAGGATCATCAATTTTATTGATCGCTGCCAGTGACTTTACTTTATCGTCCCGTAGAATATTTAGAACTGTGGACCAAAGATAGTAGGTGGGCTGTGCGCCGAGTTCAATGGCTTTCAAGAGATACCTTTCCGATTCGTCGTAACGTTCGGTAGTAAGATAGAGCATCCCGAGGTTTGCGTGCGGGTTCGCCCGTATTGGATCGATACTTATGGCCCTCTTGAGCAACAGTTCGGATTTCTCGAAATTGCCCAGGTTCTGTTGTAGTAAAGCCATTTGACTTGTAGCCATAACATTGGCGGGATCAAGATCCAATGCCTTTTGAAAGTTCTGCTCAGACTCCTGGAACTGCCAGTTAATACTAAGAACCCTGGCATAGATGGCATAAGCATCCGAAAGGTACGGGTCAGCTTGAATCGCTTTCTTTGCTGCTATGTCTGCCTTAACAAGGTATGCCCTTGAAGCTTCGGGCTCGTCGATAACATTCGATTCAATCGAGTAACACCGCGCAAGTTCAGACAACGCCCGCGCATCTCCAGAATCAAGGGCCACGGCATGTTGTGCATAGTTCGTAGCCTTTCCATAACCATCGCGGGTACCTAGGTTTTGATAAAACCTGCTTTGAAGAATCAAGTTATACACATCCGGATTGCTTTGTCTTGCAGCGATCTGATTCGTGCCCAGCAGTTTAACTTTCAATGCCGACACGACTGCGTTGGCGATCTCATCCTGGATCTTGAAGATGTCATTCATATCCCTGTCGAAAGTCTCGCTCCAAACGTGAGAACCATCGCTCGCTTTTATCAACTGCGCCGTAATACGCACTTTGTCGGCTGACTTACGCACACTGCCCTCCAACAGGTAGGCTACACCAAGTTTTTGCCCGATTGTCCTGATATCTTCATTTTTACCCTTGAACGAGAATGCCGATGTTCTCGAGATCACTTTCAGGTTTTGCGTCTTAGCAAGGAGGTTAAGGAGCTCTTCGCTTAAGCCATCGCTGAAATATTCCTGCTCCTTATCGGCGCTCATGTTGGCAAATGGCAGCACTGCAATGGATCGATCGATCTCGGATTCCGACGAATTCCCACCAGTGCCTAAATTTCCCACGAACAATGTAAATCCTGCATAAGCCAACAGTATGAACACCGCCGCTACTAGCGCAGGCACAAGAAATTTCCGTTGAGACTTCTTATTTTTTTCGGATGCAGCGTGAGTGGTTTGGGAAGGTACTTCAGCCTTTGCCTGCCCCGAAGTCTTAAGTGCTCCGATGATCTCCTTGATAGCCATCGCCACTTTATTGGCCTGGTCGCGATAAACCGTATGGTTTTGATTTTCGGCTCTTTCATCCTGTGGTACAAGTGGTCGATTCACACCTGTGGATTTGAATATGAAGTCTATCGGCCTTAGGAATGCGCCGGTTTCTTTTTCGAAAAGTTGAACATCTTCTGCATCGAGGTCATGTATACGAACGGGGAGTATCCGGCTCGTTACGTTTGCGTGGCCAACCTTTACTTTCAAACCGGCTGGATCAGCGGATGCGAAGTCACGGAAAGCGAGAAACTCCTTTTTCCAGGCAAAGCTTTTCGGATCGCAATAGGTCCTCGATATTATGGGTATAAAAACGGCGCAACGAATTTTTTCTTTCAACGAATCGTCGACATCGTAATTCTCGTGCAGTCCGTCGTGCGGATTCTCGTCGAAATAAATGGATACTTCTTCCTTGAAGGTAGACTGCAGTTCCTTTTTGAGGTCCTCAACGAAGGTGGTGACCCACCCATACATGTTGTCCTTATGGCGATAGCTTATGAAGATGTCGTATTCATAATCTTGTAATAAGGAAGCCATTGCGGGTTTAAGCGTAGGTTAACGCGTCAAGATAAGGCAATACCCGGAGCGCTGCAATGAAAATCTTCCCCGCTCTAATCTTTTATTTCATTGCCTCGCGCAACATTTCGATGCTCTTAGGAACTGCAGTAGCCGCATCTTCCTTACCTTCAAACTCCAGCGAGATGTAGCCCTGGTAGTTCACTTTTCGAAGAATGTCTATTATCCGTTTATAGTCCAACTCCAGTGAATACCATTCGCCGCCACCGTAATAAGTCTTGGCTTGTACAAAATTTGTGTACGGCGCGAGCATTTCAAGTTTGCTATAAGGATTCTCAAGGAAGTTTCCAGTGTCCATCATGATTCCCAACCACGGTGAGTCTATTGCTTTTTTTATTCTTAATTGTCCTTCGGGAGTTGAGCATAAGCCCCAGTGATTTTCGAGCGCAAGTAGAACTCCGTTTTGTTCTGCGGTAGGGAGACACCGTTGAATGCTATCGATGCACCACTTGAAGCCATCATCTTCCGTGTAGCCCGGAAGGATCGGTTCCACACCACGAGCTTTCATTAACTCATCGAAGGACTTTATTGTTCCCCATCGTCCGGAATTCAAACGAAGGCATGGTATGCCCATTTTCGCAGCTAGTTCAATACATTTCTTTGTATGATCGATTTCCTTAGCCAGGAATTCTTTGTCAGGTGAAACAAAACTTTGATGTATAGACAAACATGTAAAAGCAATTCCATTTACGAATGCATGTTTTTTTAATTTCTGAATGTATGCATTGTCTTCGCTTTCCATCTGCCGGTGAAGTATATCAATACCTTCTACGCCTACTTTCGCTGCTTCGTCAATTACTTTTTCAATAGGATATTTTTCCTTTTTAAAATGCCAGTAAGAGTATGATGATACGCTAAGTTTTATTCGTGGTGGAAATGATAAAGGTTTCGCGCTGATATCAAAAGGAAATGCAGCCGCACCTAGCGCAGCGCCCGTGGTTTTGAGAAATTGATTTCTGGATATTTTCATTTGCATTGATTCAGTCTTGTCTGAGTCCTTTTATTACCACATTACCGGTACCACTCTTATCGCATG
>Ga0111538_10002280_pt1 | contig 27048 bp, 31 predicted proteins | sample SoiMethybrSBSTD1_FD_79669 | JGI IMG/M metagenome (GOLD analysis project Ga0111538, IMG submission 79669) | Bulk soil microbial communities from a Populus tree surrounding site in Tennessee, USA - Soil MetaG P. TD hybrid SBSTD1 (version 2)... | ecosystem: Environmental > Terrestrial > Soil >...
CATTCCGACATGGGCTGGCGCGCCGTGGAGAAGCACGCCCGGCGGCTGCGCATGGAGGACGCGGCGGTCGCCGCCTGCGAGCGCAACCTGCACGTCTGGGAGCACTACCTGAACGGCATCGCCGCCGGCGGCGACGCCTACAAGAAATAGGGTCTGTCCAGGTCTGTCCCTATTTTTCCGAGTCGTTTTCCTATTTGTCGTTCAGCTTGGGCTGCTTGTCCTTCGGCGGCACGGTCCAGAAGTAGATCGTGCGCCCGTTCGACTCGAGACGCTTTTCCGGCTTCCACGCCCCCATCTCGAACTGGTGCGAGACGATGCGCGTACCCGGCTTGAGCTCGTTCCAGAGCTTCGGCCGCAGCTTCACGTTGAGGTCTGGCAGGAGGTACAGCGTGATGATGCTGGCGTCCTTGAAGTCGGCGGTGAAGAGGTCCTCCTGCCGGAACTGCACCAGGTTGGTGACGCCGGCCTTCTTCGCGTTCTCGTTCGCCTCGCGGATGCGCTCCGGGTCGATGTCGATGCCGGTCGCCTTGACGCCGTACTTGCGCGCCGCGGTGATCGCGATGCGGCCGTCGCCCGAGCCGAGGTCGTAGAGCACGTCGCCTTTCTGCACGTTGGCGAGCCGCAGCATGTCCTCGACCACTTCCTGCGGCGTGGGCACGAAAATCACATCGGGGTACCGGGTCGCGGGCTGTTTTTGCGCCTGCGCGAAAAGCGGGAAGGGTGCGACGAGAATGCACGCCGCCGCCAGCGTGGTGAGGATCTTCATCGGGAAATTATGCCTGAGCGCCTATTGCGGCGAGACGCCGCCCGCGAACCGATTCGAGGTCACGGCGGCATCGAGCTCGCGCTGCTCGTCGGGAAGGAGCTCGAGCGGGCCGTCGGTGAGCGCCGCCTCGATGTCTCCGGTGCCGTGGATCTCGAAGCGCGCCCAAGTAATCAACACGATGGCGGCGACGATGGCGACGACGGCTAGGAGGGCGACGATCGGATGCTCGTCTTTGGGCGGCTGCGGGAACTCGTCGTGCGTGCAGGCGACCATGGATGTTAGACAGCACGCCCGGGGTTGGTTCGTCGCGCGCCGACGACTGACCGGTTCTAATCCCCCGCGATGGTCATGCTCTCGATCAGGATCGAGCCGCACGAGCGGCCGTTGCGCGTCACCACGTCGCTGCCGATGGCCGCGATCGCGCCGAACATTTGCCGCAGGTTGCCGGCGATGGTGATCTCCTCCACCGGGAAGCGGATCTCGCCGTCCTCGACCCAGTAGCCGGCCGCGCCGCGGGAGTAGTCCCCGGTGACGACATTCACCCCCTGCCCCATCAGCTCCGTGACTAGCAGGCCCTTGCGCATGTGCCGCAGCATGCCGGCGAAGTCCGGCCCTTCCGAGCGCACGAAGAGGTTGTGGTGCCCGCCCGCGTTGCCGGTGCTCTTCATGCCGAGCTTGCGCGCCGAGTACGTGCCCAGAAAGTACCCCTCGACCACTCCGGCGCGCACGATGGTGCGGTCGCGCGTCGCCACGCCTTCCTCGTCGAAGGGAGCGCTCGCCATCGCACCGCGCACGTGCGGGCGTTCATCGATGTCGACGAGCGGCGAGAACAGCTTCCGGCCCAGGCTGTCGGCCAGGAACGAGGTCTTGCGGTAGAGATTTCCGCCGTTCACCGCCGAGATGAAGTGGCCGATGAGCTGAAGCGCCACCGGCGCCTCGAACAGCACCGGCGCCTTGCCGGTGGGAATCTTGCGCGCCCCCAGCCGGGCGAGCGTCCGCTGGCCGGCGTAGCGCCCGAGCGCGACCGGATCGGCAAGCTTCTCCGGGGCGCGCGACGCGCTGTACCAGTCGTCGCGCTGCATCAGGCCCTTCTCCTCGGCGATCACCGAGCACGACAGCCAGTGGCGCGAGCCGGGATAGCCGCCGACGAATCCGAGGCTGTTGGCGGTCACGAACTGCGAATGCTGCGCCGAGACGCTCGCGCCTTCCGAGTTGCGGATCTTCTTCGACACCGCGAACGCGGCCGCCTCGCAGCGCTTCGCGAGATCGATCGCCTCCTCGGTGGAGATCGCCCACGGGTGAAACAGGTCCATGTCGTGGGCGCCGCGCGCGAGCATGTCGGCCTCCGGCAGGCCGGCGCAGTCGTCCTCGGCGGTGTGGCGCGCGATGGCGACCGCGGCCTCGACCGTCTGGCTGACCGCGGCGGGCGAAAAGTCGGAAGTGCTGGCGTGGCCGCGGCGTGCCTTGGGACGCTCGCCCCAGTACACCGACACGCCGAGGCTGCGGTCGCGGTTGTGCTCGACGGTGTCGGGCTTGCCCTTGCGCACCGTCACGGACAGCCCGTAGCTTTCCGACACGTCGCAGTCGCAGCCGGATGCGCCCGCGCGCCGTGCCTGGTCCAGCACCGCCTGCGCGAGGCTTTCCAGTTCGCCGGGCTCGCAGGTGAAGCCGTGGTGCTTCGGCATGGGGGCGCTATGATAACTCGCGTGTCCGACGAACCCGTCAGCAAGACCCGCAGGAAGCGCGAAATGACCGAGCTGCAGTCGCTCGGCGCCGCGCTGGCCGGCCTGCCCGAGTCGCAGCTCGACCAGATGCAGCTCGAAGCGAAACTGCGACAGGCGCTGCTCGACGCCAAGCGCATCACCAGCCACGAGGCGAAGCGCCGGCAGATCCAGTATATCGGCAGGCTGATGCGGGAGGTCGATCCCGAGCCGATCCGCGCCCGGCTGGCCGCCGTCGAAGGACGCTCGGCGCAGGCCGCCGCCGCGCACCGGCGGCTCGAGGCCTGGCGCGAGCGCCTGCTTGCCGACGACGGCGCGCTCACCGAGTTCGCCTCCGAGCATCCCCGCGCCGACCTGCAGGAGATCCGCTCCCTCATCCGCAGCGCGAGGAAGGAGCAGAAGGAGGGCAAGCCGCCACGCGCCTACCGGGAGCTCTTCAGGGTGCTGAAGACCATTGAGACTGCAGGCTCTCTTCAAGGCTGACATCGAGCTTGCGCCGGCGCAGGAGCTCGGCGCCGGACCGCTCGGACGCAGGCGCATCATCGCCATCACTGGCGGGCGGTTCGTGGGCGAGCGGCTCTCGGGCCGGGTCCTCCCCGGCGGCGCCGACTGGCAGGTGATCCGGGCCGACGGCGTCGCCGAGCTCGACGCGCGCTACACGCTCGAAACGGGAGACGGGGCGCTCATCTATGTGCGCAACCGCGGCTTTCGCCACGGGCCCGCGGAGGTGCTCAAGCGCCTCGCGGCGGGGGAAAATGTCGATCCGGCGCAGTACTACATGCGCACCACGCCGCTCTTCGAGACGGGCGACGAGCGTTACGCCTGGCTGAACCGCATGGTGTGCGTGGCAAGCGGGGCGCGGCGGCCCGCGGCCGTAGAGCTTGAGGTTTTCGAAATCCTATGAAGGAACAGCTGATCGTCGGCCTCGTTTCCGTGAGCGACCGCGCCTCGGCCGGCGTCTACAAGGACGAGGGCATCCCGGCGCTCAAGGCGTGGCTCACGTCCGCGATCGCCGCGCCCGTGTGGCGCGACGAGACGCGCCTCATCGCCGACGAGCAGCCGCTCATCGAGGCGACGCTGAAGGAGCTGGTCGATCGCGCGGGCTGCCATCTCGTGCTCACTACCGGCGGCACCGGGCCCGCACCACGGGACGTGACTCCGGAGGCCACGCTGGCAGTCGCCGACAAGGTCATGCCGGGGTTCGGCGAGCAGATGCGCCAGATCAGCCTGAAATTCGTAGCGACGGCGATCCTGTCGCGCCAGGTCGCGGTGATCCGCAAGGGCGCGCTGATCATCAACCTGCCGGGCCAGCCGAAATCGATCCGCGAGACGCTGGAGGGCCTGAAGGACGCCGGCGTGCACGGCATCTTCTCCGCGGTCCCGTACTGCATCGATCTCATCGGCGGCCCCTACATCGAGACGCACGAGGCGGTGGTGAAGGCATTCCGGCCGAAGTCGGCCCAGAGAAAGCCGGCATGAAATTCATCTGGACCGACCTGCTGCTTCTCCTTGCGCTGCTACCGCTCCTCGTCGCCCTGTACCTGTACGTCCTGCGGCGGCATCAGCGCCGCGCCGTGCGCTTCGCGAGCCTCGCGCTGGTGCGCGCGGCCGTGCCGGGTTCCGCGCGCTGGCGGCGCCACCTGCCGCCGGCGTTGCTGCTCGCGGCGCTCGCCGCGGCGATCTTTGCGCTCGCCCGGCCGAGCGCGATGATCACCCTGCCCTCGCAGCAGCGCACCATCATCATGTCGATCGACGTCTCGCTCAGCATGCGAGCGACCGACGTGCAGCCCAACCGGCTCGCCGCGGCGCAGGCCGCGGCCAAGTCCTTCATCGAGGAGCTGCCTTCCGACCTGCGCGTGGGGATCGTTTCGTTCGCCGGTACCGCGCTCCTCATCCAGAAGCCCACCAACAACAAGGACGACCTCATCGCGGCGCTCGACCGGCTGCAGCTCGACCGCCATACCGCGATCGGCAGCGGCATCGTGATGGCGCTCGCCACCCTGTTCCCGGACGAGGGCATCGACCTCGAGTCGATGGTCCTCGGCAGCCGCCAGTCCTGGCGCACGAACAAGCCGCCGGAGAAGAAGGCGGAGAAGAAAGAGGTGAAGTCGGTGCCGCCCGGCTCGAACACCTCGTCGGCGATCGTGCTCCTTACCGACGGCAGGCGCACCACCGGCCCCGATCCGCTCGATGCGGCGCGCATGGCGGCCGACCACGGCATCCGCGTGTTCACCGTCGGCTTCGGCTCGCCGGCGGGCGGACCGGCGATGATGGACGGGTACTCGATCTACATGGCCTACGACGAGGCCACGCTCAAGTCGATCGCCGAGCTCACCGAGGCGGAGTACTTCCATGCCGCGAGCGCCGACGAGCTGAAGCGGGTCTACCAGGCCCTGAGCGGCAAGTTCGTGCTGGCCAAGGAAGAGCGCGAGGTCACCGCGCTCGCCGCCGCGCTCGCGGCGCTGCTCACGCTCGCGGCCGGCGGCCTCTCGCTCGCCTGGTTCAACCGCCTCTGAAGAGCGCGGCGGCGAAGCGCACCCACAGTAGCGCGAGCACGATGCCGCTCGCGGCGTAGACCCCCAGGCGGTGGTACACGTTGTTGTAGGTCAGGTGGACGAGGCTGTGGCCGACGCGCAGTGCGAAATACAGCCAGGCGAGCGCGAGCGCGTAGGCGTCGACCCCAAGGGTGACGTAGAGCGCGATGCAGACCACGTAAAAGAGCATCGGCAGCTCGAGCAGGTTCATGAAGTTGCGGTTGGGAAGCGATACCGCACCCGGCACGCGCGCCGACTCGCCGTAGCGGAAGTCGCCGGCGTTGACCTCGCGCCTTGCCCCCGCGCGGAACCGGGCGATCGGGATCAGGAGCAGCACTGCGAACGTCCACGCGGCGAGGGCGGCCATCGGGAAGAAAATAGCGATTTGGTTCACAATCGGTTCCATCTTCCCTCGTTTCTATCTCCCTTCACAGTGAACCCCATGCAAGCAGTGGAAATCAATAGCGGGCCGAATCCGAAGGCCAGCGTCATCTGGCTGCACGGCCTGGGCGCCGACGGCCACGACTTCGAGCCGATCGTTCCGGAGCTCGAGCTCGACCAGCCGGTGCGCTTCGTCTTCCCGCACGCGCCGGTGCGCGCGGTGACGCTCAACCAGGGGATGCGCATGCGCGCCTGGTACGACATCCTGCAGTTCGGCCCGGGTCCGGAGGACGAGACCGGCGTGCGCGCCTCGCAGAAGCTGGTCGAGGAGATGATCGCCGCCGAAAAGGCGCGCGGCATCGGAAGCATCGTGCTGGCCGGATTCTCCCAGGGCGGCGCGATCGTGCTGCAGACCGCGCTCAGGCATCGCGAACGCCTCGCCGGCGTGCTGGCCCTGTCCACCTATCTTCCGCTGCACAAGACGCTCGAAGCCGAGCGCAGCCTCGAGAACCGCGAGGTGCCGATCTTCATGGCGCACGGCCAGTACGACGACATCATCCCGCTCGCCCGCGCCGAGCAGTCCCGGCAATTCCTCGAGCGCCTTGGCTACAAGCTGCAATGGCACACCTACCCGATGCCGCATTCGGTCTGCCCGGAGGAGATTGCCCACATCTCGGCCTTCGTGCGCGGGATTTTGTAACGGAGCACAATGGCGCGATGGCGCAGCCGAGCATCCCGGGCTACCGGGTGCTGCATCCCATCGGGCAGGGCGGCCAGGCGATGGTGTATCTCGCCGAGCGCGCCGCCGATGGCGTCAGCGTCGCGCTCAAGGTCCTCGACCGCCGCGCGCGCCAGGACCACGTCTACCTCGAGCGGCTGAAGCGCGAATACCGGGTGCTCGCGGCCATCGACCACCCGTACGTCGCCAAGATCTACGACCAGGATTTCGACGGCGAGCTTGCGTACATCGCGATGGAGTTCGTGCCGGCTGGGACCCTTGCCGGGCGCATACGCGACGGCTTCGAGGCGCGCGACGCGCTGCGGCTCGTCGGGCAGATCGCGCACGCGCTCGAGGCGATTCACGCCGCGGGCATCGTGCACCGCGACCTCAAGCCGGCGAACATCCTGTTCCGCGCCGACGGCCGCCCGGTCATCGTCGACTTCGGCCTCGCCAAGGACCTGGGCGCCAACTCGACCCTCACGATCGCCGGTCAGTTTCTCGCGACGCCGCGCTACATGAGCCCGGAGCAGTGCCTCAACCTGCCGGTCGACGGCCGGTCCGACCTCTACAGCCTCGGGGTCATCTTTTATGAGATGCTGACCGGCCTGCGTCTGTATGAATCCGCCAACCCCGCAAGCGTCGTCAACATGCACGTGAACGCACCGGTGCCGCGGCTTCCCGCGCACCTCGCCGCGCATCAGCCTCTGCTCGACGGCCTGCTGGCCAAGAAACCGGAGGAGCGCTTCCAGGCGGCCGCGGTCTCGCGCCTGATCGAGCCATGAACGCCGAGGAGCAGCAGTATCTCGACCTGCTCGCCGAAGTGCTCGAGCACGGCGCGCGCAAGAGCGACCGCACCGGGACCGGCACGCTCTCGGTGTTCGGCCGGCAGCTGCGCTTCCGGCTCGACCCGAGCTTTCCGCTGCTCACGACGAAGAAGCTGCATCTCAAGTCCATCATCTACGAGCTGCTGTGGTTCCTGCGCGGCGACACCAACGTAAAGTGGCTGCAGGAGCGCGGCGTGAGCATCTGGGATGAGTGGGCGGACGCCGCGGGCGAGCTCGGGCCGGTCTACGGCTACCAGTGGCGCCATTGGCGCACGCCCGACGGCGGCGAGATCGATCAGATCGCCAAGGTGATCGAGTCGCTGAGGAAAAAACCGGATTCGCGGCGCCACCTCGTCAGCGCCTGGAATCCCGCCGACGTCGATCGCATGGCGCTCCCTCCGTGCCACGCGCTGTTCCAGTTTTACGTCGCCGACGGCCGGCTTTCCTGCCAGATGTACCAGCGGAGCGCCGACCTCTTTCTCGGCGTGCCGTTCAATATCGCTTCCTATGCGCTGCTCACGCGGATGGTGGCGCAGGTCACCGGGCTCGCGTCCGGCGAGTTCGTCCTCACGCTGGGCGACGCGCATCTCTACCTCAACCACCTGGCCCAGGCGCGCGAGCAGATTGCGCGCGCTCCCCGCGTCTTCCCGCGCATGCGCCTCAACCCGCAGATCGGCGAGCTCGCCGGCTTTCGCTACGAGGATTTCACGCTCGAGTGCTACGAGCCGCACCCGGCCATCAAGGCACCGATCGCGGTTTGAAGCCGCGGGGTTCGGAGTCAAGCCTGTCGCGCGGACTTGACTTGATGTAGGCCTTCCATCGAGCGGCCCGCGGCATGGCGATTGCTCGCCTATAGAGCAACCGGGCAACCGATGTTCGTCACCAGCCTGAAGTGGAAGTTCGACGCCGAGTCGATACGCGGCACGCCGCGCACGCAGGGCGTCTTCGGGCTGTGGGACGAGGGCCGGATCGTCTACATCGGCGCCACCGAGCGCAGCGTGTTCCTGGCCGACGCGCTGGGCGAGCTGCTCGGCTTCAAGCGCCGCGGCATCATCCAAGCCACCCATTTCACCTGGGAAATCACCATCACGCCGCGAAGCTGGGCGGGCGAGCTGCTGCGGCTGCACTTCAACCAGCACGGCGAGCTGCCGCTTTACAACCAGCCCGCGAGCGCCCTGCGGCAACAGCAGGACGCCGCCAACCCTGCCACCGGCCTGTCGCTGCCGTGAACCTCAGGGCCCTGCAGCGCAACAGGTGGATCCGGATCGCAGCCAACGCGCTCGCCTCGTGGTCGAACGACCAAGCCCCGAGCAAGGGCGCGGCGCTCGCCTACTACTCGATGTTCTCGATCGCGCCGCTGCTGTTCCTCATCATCTCCATCGCGGGGCTCGTGTTCGGCGAGGACGCGGTCCGGGGGATGGTGTTCGAGCAGATCGCGTCGCTCATGGGGCAGAACGGGGCCGAGGCGGTGAAAGAGATGCTGGCGCACGTGAGCCAGCCGAAGACCGGCAGCTGGGCGGCGGGGGTCAGCATCGCGGTGCTTCTCTTCAGCGCCTCCAGCGTGTTCGGGCAGCTCCAGACCGCGCTCGACACGATCTGGCGCGTCCCCGAAGCCGAAAAGCGCAAGGAGCAGGCGAGCGGGATCTGGACCTTCGTGCGCTCACGCCTGCTGACTTTCGGCATGGTCCTGGGCCTCGCCTTCCTCGTCACCGTGTCGCTGCTGCTCAGCACCGCGCTGAGCGCGCTGGGCAAATGGTGGGCACCTTTCTTCGGGCGATGGGAGTTCGTCGCCCAGGTGCTGGACATCGTGGTGAACTTCGGCGTGCTGACCGTTGTGTTCGGCGCCATCTACAAGCTAATGCCGCGCGCGCAAATCCAGTGGCGCGACGTTTGGGTCGGCGCCCTGGTGACGGCGCTGCTCTTCGTCATCGGCAAGTTCCTGATCGGGCTATACCTCGGCAAAGGCGACGTCGGCTCGAGCTTCGGCGCGTTCGGCTCGATGGTGATCGTCATGGTGTGGATCTACTACTCGGCGCAGATCTTTCTCCTCGGCGCCGAGTTCACCTGGGCCTACGCGCACGAGTCGGGATCGCGCCGGGGCGAGCAGCCGCAAAAAGCCAATCTCGGGGAGGCCGCGACGCCCGCGCCAGCCCCCGCTTCCGAACCGGCTCCGGCGCCGGTCGCGGCGCCCGCCGGCGCGGTCGCACTCATCGAGCGGCGGCGGGCGTCCGATTCGCAAAACGCAATCATCTACGCGCTCCAGCGCAAAGGCATGTTCGGCGTGACTGTCGTGAGCGCTTTCCTCGGCGGAGCCTTGCTGCGATCCCTGATCGCAAACCGTTGAGGCAAAAAAAAGGGCCCGGCTTATGGGGGGGCAGCGCGGGCCCAGGGGAGACTGCAGCGGCGGCTACGGATCGCGATCAGGACATCAGAAGCTGCCTCGGATCCAGAGCTGCACGACGTAGAGGAGGCCGGCCGCCGCGAATCCGTAGACCGCGATGTCGGCGAATTGCGTGCGCCGGCGGGGCGAGCTGCCGCGCGAGAACCAGGCCAGCGCGACCACCATGATGAGCGAGCCGAGCGCCGCCACGCCCGCGGAGAGGCTGCGGCCGAACGCGTGCGCCACCCAGCCGTCGGGCGAGATGATCTTGTAGATGGTGCCGCCGATGCCGAGCAGCACGAGCGCCAAAATGAGGAACCCCAGGCAGGCTTGCGCCAGGGCGAACGCTTCCTGCTTGACGCGCATTTCGCTCATTGGAGCAACCCGGTCGCCAGCAGGACGCCCGCGACCGCAAGCGCAAGCAGCACCATGGTGGCCAGCGACAAGGCGGGATGGACGTGCTGGATGTGCTTGGGGTTCATGCGAATTTCTTCTGCCGAGCCTCCTGCAAAGCGCATGCCAACTATCGTTTCCCTAGTACGATCAGCGCATTGCAGGCTAGTCGGGGTAACGATGACAAGTCATATCGTGCGAAAAACGTCGCCGCATAACGACGTGCGGTCGCATGTCCGTGCGAACCCCCTTGATCCACAAGTCTCTTTTGTGTCGCCCGTCCCCGACGGACCGAACAAACAATGAAGCTCTCCATCCTCGACCAGTCGCCCGTCATCCGGGGGCACGACACCCGCCGGGCGATTCTGGAAACCCTGGCGCTCGCCCGGCGCGCCGAGGCGTTGGGCTATTACCGCTATTGGCTGGCGGAGCACCACGCGATCGCCGCCCTCGCCGACCCCTGTCCCGAGGTGCTGGTGGCCCGCCTGGGTGCGGAGACCACGCGGCTGCGCATAGGGACGGGCGGCGTCCTCCTGCCCTACTACAGCGCTTTTCGGACCGCGGAGGCGTTTCGCATGCTCGAAGCGCTCTATCCGGGACGTATCGACCTCGGTGTCGGGCGCGCGCCGGGCGGCGACGCCCGGACCGCCCAGGCGGTCGCGGGCGGCGGGTTTCCGGACGCCGAGCAGTTTCCGCAGCAGGTCTGGGAGCTCGCGGCGCACCTCGCCGGCAGGCTGCCTGCCCACCACCCCTACGCCGGCGTGCGGCTTCAGCCCGAGGTATCGACCTCGCCCGAGATCTGGCTGCTCGGGTCCTCGGACTACAGCGGCGCCCTGGCGGCACAGCTCGGCATGGCGTTTGCCTTCGCGCATTTCATCAACCCCCACGGCGGCGACGAGGTGATGCAGGCCTATCGCGAGCATTTCCGGCCCGGCCACGAGCCGTCGCCTCGAACCATGGTCTGCACGTTCGCCATCTGCGGCGAGGACGACGGCGACGCCGAGCGCCTGGCGCAACCGATCGACCTGCGGCGGTTGCACATGGCACTCAACGTCGATGCCCCGGTGCCCACGCCCGAAGAAGCCGCGGGCCACCCATACACCGCCGCAGAGCGCGAATACGTCGCGGGACACCGCGCCCGGGCGGTCATCGGCGGACCGCGGCGGGTGCGGCAGGAGCTCGAGACGATGGCGCGGCGCTACGGCGCCGACGAGGTGATGGTCCTGACCATTACCGGCGACTACGCATCGCGCACGCAGTCTTACGAGCGGCTAATTGGGGCCTTCTAGTAGCTTTTCGATCTGGGCATAACCGTTGGCGCGGGCGTAATCGAGGGCGCTGCGCCCCGCGCCGTTCTTCGTCCCGGGCTCCTTGGTGAGCGGCAGCAGGAGGCGCGCGAGCTCGAGGTGCCCGCCGTCGGCCGCCGCGTGCAGCGGGAGGCTGCCCTTGCGGTCCTTGGCGTTGGCGTCGGCGCCGTGCGCGAGCAGGCGCTGCGCGACGGCGACGTGGCCGCTCAAGGCCGCCCACATCAGAACCGATTCGCCGTCGTTGTTCTGCGCGTTCGCATCGGCGCCCGCGTCGAGCAGCAACTCGGCGACGGAGGCGTCGGCGTCGAGCGCGGCGAAATGCAACGGCGTCTCGCCGTTCTTGGAGCGGGCATTGACCTCCGCGCCCCGCGCCAGGAGCGACTCGGCGAGCGCGCGCATGCCCTTTTCCGCGGCGCGGTGCAGCGGCGCGTCGCCCGCGGCATTGCGCGCCTTGACGTCGAGCCCGCCGGCGCGCACCAGCGCCAGCGCGCCGGCTTCGTCGTCCTGCTCGATGGCGCGCCACAACCCCTCGTCCGTCGCGAGCGCGCGCGTCGAGAACTGGGCGAGCAGCAGCGCCGCCATGATCCACAGCGCCCCGCGCAGCCAGCGCCGGTACGTCGGCGCGTCGATGCGGCTGCGCACGCGCATGCCGACGAAAAGCGCTGCGACCGAAGGCGCGGCGAACGACGCGATCATCAGCCAGCCGCGCGGGCTGATCTCGCCCGACATCGCCCAGGTCGCGGTCTGCGCGCCCTTGCCGAGCGAGAAGCACAGGTTCAGCGTCTGCACGATCTGCGCGGGGGCGAGGCCGAGCAGCATGAAATAGATGAGCAGGATCGGGCCGGCGACGTTCGCGACCGCCTCGCATACCCCCGCGACGAAGCCGAACCCCAGGCCGAAGGGCAGGTGCAACCGCTGCACCAGCGCGCTGCGGCCGCGGCCGACGCGGTCGAGATTGAGGTAGAGAAGGATCACGCCCGCCAGTACGAGGAGAAACGGCTCCGGGGACACGGCAAGGAGGATGCGCGTCCCGAGCCAGGCCCCGAGCGCAGTGGCGAGCGGCAGGAACCAGTATTCCCGCACGATCGACGAGAGGGCAACGCCGCGGAGCGCCGAGATTACCGTCAGCAGGAGCGTGATCGGCGCGAGCAGCGCGATCGCGGACTTGATGTCGATCGCGAGCGCCACGCGCGGAGTGGCGACGATCGGAAAGCCGAAGCCGAGCGCGCCGTGGCCGAAGCCCGCGACGAGACAGGCGAGCGCGACGAACGCGATCACGGCGGGGCCGAGCTCGGCGCTCATGCGCCGGGGAGCCGCAAGCGATGGCATGAATCGTCAGACGCGTACGCTGCGCGCGCCTCATCGTCGAAGCAAACCCGAACGGCTACCATTCGCTAGCCATTCTGGCACAGCGTGCACGGATTACTTTTAAACCTCGGCGCCGCTAGATTTGCCCATTGGTGCCTCATCTCGTCGCTCATCTCATCCTAGGAGTAAAAATGCAATCCGCTTGGGCAAGAACAATCTGCCGCCTGTTGATCGTGCTGATGGTCTGGGCGCCTTATCAGTTGGCGCAGGCCGGAATGATCGGCGCCGATCAGGCAGGCACCGCTTCGTCGCAGGCTGACCGCGCAGCGGTGCTGAGCTTCGTCACGCGCGCCGACGTCGCGGGCGAGCTGCGGTCGATGGGCCTCGACGCCGCCACCGCGAAGGACCGCGTCGCCGCCATGAGCGACGCCGAAGTGGCGTACCTCGCCGGCAGGATCGAGCGCCTCCCTGCGGGCGGCGACACCGCCGGTGTTATCCTACTCATCGTCATCATCGCCGCGATCTGGTGGGTCTGGAAACGCTAGCGCACGTCGGCCGCAAGACCGCACAGAACGCCCGCGCGATTGCGGGCGTTCTCGTTTGCGCCTGCGCGCTCGCGCTTTCAGGCTGCGCGAGCATGTGGCCGCAGACCGCGGAGCTGCGCCGCGCGCTGCCGCAGGGGATTCCGGAGAGCACCGAGCTGCGCGAAGTGCCGTTCTTCCCCCAGGAGGCGTATCAGTGCGGGCCCGCCTCCCTCGCCACCGTGCTCGCCGCCTCCGGCGTCAAGGTCACGCCGGAGGATCTGCTGCCCCAGGTCTACCTGCCCGAGCGCAAAGGCAGCCTCCAGGTCGAGATGCTCGCCGCGGCGCGCCGCCACGGCGTGGTGTCGTATCAGCTCGCGCCGCGCTTCGAGGACCTGCTGCGCGAGCTGGCCGCGGGAAATCCCGTGATCGTGCTTCAGAACCTCAGCGTGGGCGACGGCTGGCACTACGCCGTCGCGGTCGGCTACGACTACGATGGCGGCCGGCTCGTGCTGCGTTCGGGCACCACCGAGCGCGAGCTGATGCCCTTCACCGTGCACGAGGTCGTGTGGAAGCGCAGCAACTACTGGGCGATGGTCGCGCTGCCGCCCGATCGCATACCGGCCACCGCCGAGGAGGGTCGCTGGCTGAGCGCCGTCGCGGCGATGGAGCGGACCGGCAACGCGGCGAGCGCCCGCGTCGCGTACACAAGCTTCCTCAAGCGCTGGCCCGAGAATTTGAGCGCCGCAGTGGGGCTCGCCAATGCGCACTACGCCTTGGGAGCGCTGCCGGACGCCGAGCGCGTGCTGCGCGAGGCCATGAAGCGCGCGCCCGATTCGGTCATCGTGCTCAACAACCTGGCCCAGACCCTGTCCGACCAGGGGAAAAACGAAGAAGCGCTGCCGCTTATCGAGCACGCAGTCGAACGCACCGCTTCGACCGCCAGCCCGTATTCCAAGGCCGTGCTCGAGACCCGAGATACGATTCGCCGGCGTCTCGCCGGAAAATAAGTCACGCTGCCAGCAGCGGATCCTGCGCGGCGAGGACCGGAGGCACCGGGCAGTCGAGCGTCGCGGCGATCGCGCGGAGGATCTCGGCTTCCGCGAGGCGCAGCCTCCCGTCCGCCATGACGATCTCCACGCACGCCCGCAGCAGCGCCGGCTTGGCGAACGGGGCGAGCAGCCGCAGCCGCTCGAGCGACGCCGAAACGCTGGCGCTCGCCAGTTTCTCGCCGGCCGGCGGCGCATCGCCTCCTAGTCCCAGCAAACGGGCACCCGCTGCGAAGGCGTTACCTGACGTATCCCCCGACACGCGCGCGACCAGGGTGAGCAGCGCACGAGCGTCGTCCGCGATCTCTTCTACCTTTCTGTACCGTGCGGGGATCGGCTCGCCCGCGCCCTCCCGCAGGCGCTGCCGCAGGAGCGTCAGCAGGACGAACTCGCGCAGGGTTACCCGCCCGTCGCGCTCCACCAGCGCCGCGTATTCAGCCAGGAACCGGTCGCGCCGCGGTTGCGGCTGGGCTTTCACCGCCGGCAGCGCCAACTCGGCGAGCGTCAGCACCTGCTGGGGTGGGACAGCCTGAACCAGAGCGTTCAGCTCACCCGCCGGTTCGGAGAACCCGCCCAGCGCAAGCAGGACCCGCTCCGCTTCCGGGGCGCTGCGCAGCGCCTGGCGCAGCCTCGGAGGCAGGCTCTCGAGCAGTCGCCGGCTGAAGTCGACGTGCTCGGGGGTTGGCCGGCCCACGCTCGCCACGACCTCCGCCGGTGCGGTGCGAACGCTCTTGACGACGTTCCCCGCGTCGTCGAGCACGGCGACTTCGGCGCGGCGGCCGTGGCGGCGGGCGCGATAGTCCTCGCGCAGGAAGCGCGGATGCACGCGGCGGATGCGCTCGTCGATCGGCGGATGGGTGGCGAACCCGAACCAGTTCCCGCTGGCCGGCGCAAAGAACATGTGCGCAAGTCCCGGCGCGTGCGCGGCGAGCACCACGGTACCGGCGCCCAGGGCGGCGATCGAGTCGAGCGCGCCCGCGATCGCATCTGCGTTGCGCGTGAATTGCACGCTCCCCGCGTCGGCAAGGAGCTCGCGCTGGCGCGAAACCGAGGCCCGGATCGCGCTCGCGGCGAGCGTGCCCGGGAAGCCGACGAACGCGACGACGGCAGCGAACACCGCGGCAAACGCGGCCGTGCTGCCTTCCTCGCCGCCTGCCCGCTGCGCGCGCGCCGAGGCGAAAAAGAGCCGCTCCGCCCGCTCGCCGATCCAGGTCAGGCCGGCGAGCAGCGCGGCAAGGCGCAGGTTGAGCGCCATGTCGCCATTCAGGATATGGCTGAATTCGTGGCCCATGACGCCCTGCAGCTCGTCGCGAGAGAGCTTCTCGATCGCTCCGGCGGTGACCACGATCACGGCTTCGTTCGGAGAGTAGCCGGCGACGAGTGCGTTCACCGCGTCCTCCCGGCGGATCACGTACACCGGCGGGACCGAAACGCCCGACGCGATCGACATCTCTTCCACCACGTTAAGGAGCTTGCGCTCGGCGGGCGAGCAGTGTTCGGGGCTGACATAGTCCGCGCCGAGCAGATCCGCAACGACGTGCCCGCCGTCCCGGAACTGCCACATGCGGTAAGCGGAAACCCACACGACGCACACCGCGACGAGCGCCGCGATGGCGGCGGCGAGCCGCCATGACAGAAGCGCGCCCACGGCGGCATAGCTCGCCACGGTCAGCATCACGGCGACGAGATACCAGAGCACGAGCCAGCGGGAGGTGCTGCGGCTGCGCTCCTGCTGTTCGAAGAAATCCAAGCTACCGGAGGGAGACCTTCGGCGCGGCGCGCTGCTCGGGGGATTCTGTCGCCTGCAGGAGCTCCGCGGGCGCGAAGCCGAGCAGCCGGGCGTAGAAGTTGTCCGGAAAGGACTCCAGGCGGATGTTGTACTGCATGACCGCATCGTTGTAGGCCTGGCGGGCGAACGCGACCTTGTTCTCGGTGCTGGTGAGCTCCTCCTGCAGCGTCGACACGCTCTCGTTCGCCTTGAGGTCGGGATAGCTCTCGAAGACGGCGAGCAGCCGGCTGAGCGCGCCGCCGAGCGCGCCCTCGGCGTGGGCGAGGCCCTGCATCGCAGCCGGGTCGCCCGGCGCCGCGAGCGCGCGCTGCGCCGCGCTCACCGCGTTGCCGCGCGCCTGCACCACCGCATCGAGCGTCTGGCGCTCGTGTTGCAGGTAGCCCTTGACCGATTCGACCAGGTTCGGAATCAGGTCGTAGCGGCGCCTGAGCTGAACGTCGATCTGCGCGAACGCGTTCTTGAAACGGTTACGCAGCACCACCAGGCCGTTGTAGATGGAGATCGCCCATACCGCTGCCGCGACCGCAACCGCGAGGATGATCCAGACCCCCATTCCCATGGCCCCATGGCTCCTGTTGCCTTGTGCTTACTATAGCGCATGCGCAGTTTCCTGACCCGCGCGCTGCGCGCCGAGCCGCACGAGCTCCCCGCGCTCGCCTGGGCGTTCGCGTATTTCTTTCTGCTGCTTTCGAGCTACTACGTGCTGCGGCCGGTGCGCGACGCGCTTGCGGTCGAGCTCGGCGCGCAGGCGCTGCAGCGGCTCTTCACCGCCACGCTCGTGGCGATGCTCGTCCTTGTTCCGGTATTTGGCTGGCTGGCGTCGCGGCTGCCGCGCGCACGGCTGCTGCCCGCGGTCTACGCGTTCTTCGCGGTCAATCTGCTCGTCTTCACGCTAGAGCTGGACGCGCGCGTGTTCTTTGTCTGGCTGAGCGTGTTCAACCTGTTCGTGGTGTCGGTGTTCTGGAGCTTCATGTCGGACATCTTCGACACGCGGCAGGCGGCGCGCCTGTACGGCACGATCGCGGCCGGCGGCAGCAGCGGGGCGATCGCGGGGCCTCTGATCGCGACCCTGGTCCCGCAGAGCGGCGTGCTCCTCGCCGTGAGCGCGCTCCTGCTCACCGCAACCGTCCCGTGCATCCTGGCCCTCGCGCGCTGGGCAAGGGCCCATCCCCGCAGCGCCGAAGCGCCGGCCGAAGCGCCGCTCGGCGGCTCGATCCTCGCCGGCGCGCGCGCCGCGCTCACCTCGCCGTTCCTGCTCGCGATCTGCGGCTACCTTCTCTGCTACACGGCGCTGTCGACCGCGCTCTATTTCCAGCAGGTCGGGATCGTGCGCGATGCGGTCCCCGACCCCGGAGCACGCACGCGGCTTTTCGCGTCGGTCGATCTCGTGGTGAACGGGCTCACGCTCGCCATCCAGCTACTCGCCTTCTCGCGGCTCGCGCCGCTGCTCGGGCCCACCGGCATGCTGGCCGCCGTGCCGCTCCTCTCGGTGGCAGGTTTCGTTTGGCTCGGGGCGACACCGACGCTCGCCGCGCTCATCGGCTTCGGCGTCGTGCGCCGCGTGGGCGAGTTCGCGATCTCCAAGCCCGCGCGCGAGACGCTCTTCACCGTCGTGCCTCGGGAGGAGCGCTACAAGGCGAAGAACTTCATCGACACGGTGGTCTACCGCGGCGGCGACGCGCTTGCGGGCTGGCTCTTTGCAGGCGTGTCCGCCTTCGCCGCGGCCGCCGTCGCGGCGGCCTGGACGGCGCTCGCGGTGTTCCTCGGCGTTAGAATGAAATCATGGACCGGCGACGACGCGCGCTCATCGCGGCGCTTGCAGCGGCAACCGTAGTGCCGGCCCGTGCGGACTCCCGTATCGTGCTGAAGCGCATCCCATCGTCGGGCGAGGAGCTGCCGGCCATCGGCATCGGCACCTGGCAGACGTTCGACGTGCGCGGCGATCCCGCCGCGCTCTCGCCGCTGCGCGAAGTTCTCGAGGCGTTTGCCGAAGCGGGCGGCCGCGTGGTCGATTCGTCGCCGATGTACGGCGCGGCCGAATCGGTGGTCGGCGAGCTCACCGCCGGGCCCGGCTTGCGCGACAGGCTCTTCATGGCGACCAAGGTCTGGACCCACGGCCGCGAGCAGGGCATCCGGCAGATGGAGGAGTCCTTCCGCCGCATGCGGGTCGAGCGCATGGACCTCATGCAGGTCCACAACCTGGCCGATGTCGAGACGCATACGCGCACCCTCAAGGAAATGAAGGAGAAGAAGCGCATCCGCTACATGGGCATCACGCACTACACGGCGTCGGCCTACCGCGAGATCGAGCGCCTGCTGAAGACGCGCCAATACGACTTCCTGCAGATCAATTACTCGCTCGGCGAGCGCGAAGCCGAAAAGACACTCCTGCCGCTCGCTCGCGACCTGAAGGTGGCGGTGATCGCGAACCGGCCGTTCCAGGAAGGCGCGCTGTTCAGCCACGTGAAGGGGAAGCCCCTGCCCGCCTGGGCCGCGGAGCTCGGCATCCGGAGCTGGGCGCAGTACTTCCTCAAGTGGATCGTGTCGCACCCGGCGCTCACCTGCGCCATTCCCGCCACCGCAAGAGCGGAGCACATCCGCGACAACGTGGCGGCCGGCTTCGGCGCCCTCCCGGATCCCGGCATGCGGAAAAAGATGGTGGAGTACTTCGACTCGGTCTAGCGGCGGTCGACGAAGCGTGCAGCCTTGACGTTGGCCTCGAATTCCCGGGCGAGCGTTCCGGTTTCCAGCACGACCACCTGGGGCGCGAGCTCGAGCGCGGCCTTGATTTTTTCTGAAAGGACCCTGACGAAGGACTCCCGGTCGGTGCCGCGGCGGATTTCGATCGAAAGCCGCAGGATGTCGTTGCCGCCCTCGTTCAGCACCTCGGCGCGAAAGTCGCCGACCTCGACGTGGCGGAACATGAAGTCCTCGAGGTCCTGGTGACCGAGATTGACGCCGCGCACCTTGAAGAAGCCCGCGGTGCGGTGCGCGTGCTTGATGCGCGGGAAGACCGAGAAAGGTCCCTTGCCGTCTTCCGCCTCGCTATAGGTAACGAGGTCGCCCGAGCTCCAGCGCAGGAACGGCGTGACGTTATTGCTGCACAGCGCCGTTACGACGAGCGTGCCGACCTCGCCCTCCTTCGCCGGCTCGAGCGACTTCGGATCCAGCACCTCGATGTAGTAGAGGTCGCTCCAGATGCGAAAACCGGCACCGGGCACGTCCTCGGCGCCCATCATGCCGGCTTCGGTCATGCCGAAGTTGTCGGTAAGCTTCGCGCCGAAGCTGCGCTCGATCTTGTCGCGCTTCGCCTGCGACACCGGCTCGGCGGAGGTCATGATTTTCTTTATTGAATTCAGGTCAACCCCGCGTGCCTCCGCGAGATTCGCAAGGTGCAGCGCGTAGCTCGACATACCGAGCCAGATGGTGGGCTTCAGGCGCTGGATCAGCTCGAGCTGCAGCGCCGAAGGCGTCGATGTGCCCGACCCGGCCCAGTTGACGGTGATGCCGCGCGAGCCGGCGCAGCGCGCATAAACTTGGCCGACCGGGTGGATGCCAAGCGGGAACGAGACATGCGCGCGCTCGCCGCGGCCGGCGCCGGCGCAGTCGAAGGTGCGCGCGAAAGCTTCGAGGCCGACTTCCATGTCGCGGAATGAGCGCGGGTAGAAGAGCGGCGCGCCGGTCACGCCGCCCGAGCGCCAGTACTCCGCGATGCCGTCGTGGCGCGCGTGGCAGAACTCGCCGTAGAACTGGGCGTCCGGCAGCCCGCGCAGCGTGTCCTTGTCGAGGATGGGAATCTGATGCCAGACCTCCGGATCATGCAATCTCTGCAAATCTATCCTTTTGGAAACCCTTTTCTTCCAGAACGGAGATTGGAGGGCGCGCTCGACCGCGGCGCGCTTGCGCTCGCTCTGGAGGCGGCGGAGCGCAGCGCGGGAGGCGGGAATGGCAAATTCGGCGTCGGGCACGTTGCGATTCTGCCGCAATGATTTAATCTGCGGTGCATGTCCCGTGCGCTGCGCCGCGGTACCCCGCTCCGGCCTCCAGTCGGTTCTTTGGAAGTGAAGCGCCGGGCGCTCGAGCTCGGCGCCGACCTGTGCGGCATCGCCTCGGCCGCGACGCTCAACGCCTTCCCGCCCGATCCGCGCTGGCCGCAGACGCCGGAGCGCATCTCACCGTACGTCAGGAGCGTGGTGGTCATCGTGCAGCGCATCCCGGTGGGCGCGTTCCGTTGCAAGACCAACGTTCCGGTGCAGTACCTCGACATGCTGGTGCTGCGGCGCATGGACCGCATCGCCCTCAAGCTCGCGCAGGAGCTCGAGCGCGCCGGCCATCCCTCGTTCACGCTCGCGGCGCAGGAAACCGACTGGAACCTGAAGCGCGCGAGCTACGGGCAGCTCTCGACCCGGCACCTCGGCGTCGAGGCGGGGCTCGGCACGCTCGGTCTGGAAGTGAACATCCTTACCCCCGAGTTCGGCCCGCGTCTCTATCTCACCGGGATCCTCACCGAGCTCGACCTCGAGGCGGACCGGCGCATGGAGGAGCAGGTGTGCATCGGCGAGTCGTGCAGCCGCTGCCTGCACTCCTGCCCGCCCGATGCGGTCAAGCAGTGGGGACTCGACAAGCCAGGCTGCGCGACCGAAGCGCAGGAGTTCGGCTACATGACCATCACCGATTTCATGAGCCGGTTCCTGGACATGCCCGCCGAGCAGCAGAAAGAGGCCGTACGTTCACGGGATCTCTTCGGCTTCTGGCAGGGCCTGCTGCGCGTGGTCGGCTCGTTCGGCGACTGCCCGCGCTGCCTCGCGGTGTGCCCGGTCGGCAACGACTATCACGCGCACCTCGCCGATATCCAGAAGCACATCCCGGAGAAAACGCCAGAGAAAGTCGCCAAGGCCGCGGAGTTCAAGAAAGCGCGCAAGGAGGGCCACGACCTTCCCGGCCTCAGCGAGTGGAACATCCGCTGGGTGGGCGAGAAGGGTTACAAGGGCATCGTGGCGCGCCAGCTGCAGGAGTTCAAACGGCTGCAGAAGGAGAAGGAGAAGCAGTGAACGTCTTCAAGAGAAAGCTCGCTGCGCGGGAGATCAAGGCAAAGGCCAAGGAGCTCGGCGCCGACCTGGTCGGGATCGCCGACGGCAAGAACGTCGACACGAGCCACATCACCGAGCACGACGGCGGCCGCGTGATCGTCATGGCGACGCGCGTGCAGGCGGGCAGCTCGCGCATAACCAGGTGGAACGATCGCAACAAGTACTACAACGACGAGCTCTCGCTCACCTTCCTCGAGGAGGTGTCGCTCGAGCTGGTGTACTGGCTGGAGGACGCCGGCTATCCGGCGATCATCGTGCCGCCGACGCACGTTGACCCTTGGCGCTACCAGGGCGACCCCGCGAAGCACCAAGGCACGCTGATCTCGCTGCCGCACGCGGCGGTGGAAGCAGGCCTCGGCACCCTCGGCCTCAATCTGCAGCTCCTTACACCCGAGTACGGACCCCGTGTCTTGCTGACCGCGGTGCTGTGCTCGATCGACGTGGAGTGCGATAAGCCCATGACCGAGGCGCTGTGCCTCGGCCCCGAGTGCGGCCGCTGCCTCAAGGCCTGCCCGGGCGACGTGATCAAGCACTGGGACCGCGACTGGGAACGCTGCGACCGCTACCGCTCGCCGCACGGCTTCGCGCAGCTCTCCGAATACCTCGGCCGGGTGATCGACGAGCCCGACGCGAAGCAGAAGAAGGCGATGCTCCGCTCGGAGGACAGCTTCAACCTCTGGCAGAGCATCCTGCGCGGCGCGGGCGTGATCACCGGATGCCGGCGCTGCGCCGACGTGTGCCCGGTGGGCGCGGACTACGAGCCGATGCTGAAGGACGCGCTCGACGCGATCCCGGAGAGCACGCGCGAGAAGGAGACGCGCCTCGCTGCGATGGTCGATCCCTCGCCGGCCTATCAACGCCAGATCCGCTGGATTGGTAGAATGAAATGGAGGAGGAGCGACCTGTGAGAAGAATCATCTTTTCTTTGGCAATTCTTTTGTTTGCGTTCGATGCGCCTGCCGCCAACGAGCTGAAGATCGGCTACCTGTCGACGCTCTCCGGCCCCGCCGGCGCGATCGGCGTCGAAGTCCGGGACGGCTTCAACCTCGCGCTGAAGCTCGCGGGCGGCAAGCTCGGCGGGTTGCCGACCGAGGTGGTCTTCGCCGACGACACGCTCAACCCCGAGACCGGCAAGCAGCTCGCCGAGCGTTTGCTGAAGCGCGACCGCGTCAACCTGATGACCGGCGTCATCTTCTCCAACGTGATGATCGCAGCCTGGCCGACGATCCAGGAAGGCAAGGTGTTTTACGTCGCGCCCAACTCCACGCCGACCAGCATCACCGGCAAGGGCTGCAACCCGCACTTTGTGTCCGCCGCCTGGCCGAACGAGGGCCACCACGAGGCCGCCGGGCTGTACGCCAAGTCGAAGGGCTTCCAGAACGTGTACCTGATCGCGCCCAACTATCCCGCCGGCAAGGACGCGACCACCGGCTTCAAGCGCGGCTACGGCGGCACCATCTCGGCAGAGGTGTACACCAAGCTGAACCAGCTCGACTACTCCGCGGAGCTGGCGCAGATCCGCGCCGCCAAGCCGGCGGCGCTGTACGCGTTCCTGCCGGGCGGGATGGGCATCAACTTCATCAAGCAGTTCGTCGCCGCCGGCCTCTCCGCCGAGATCCCGCTGTTGGTGCCCGGCTTCGCCGACGACCAGGACATCATCCGCGCCGTCGGCGAGCCGATGCTTGGCATCTTCGACACCTCGCACTGGGCCTACGACCTCGACAACGACGCGAACCGCAAATTCGTTGCCGAATTCGAGAAGGAGTACAAACGCGTGCCCTCGCTCTTCGCCGAGCAGGGCTACACCACGGCGCTGCTCATCGATGCCGCGGTGCGCGCGGTGAAAGGCAAGATCGAGGACGAGAAAGCCTTCCACAACGCGCTGATGAGCGCGCCGACGCGTTTCAAGTCGCCGCGCGGCGATTTCAAGATGGCGCACAACGGCACGCCGGTGCAGGACTACTACGTGCGCGTTGTCGCCAAGGACAACCAGGGCCGCATCGTGAACAAGAAGGTCGGCACGGCGGTCACCGGCCTGGGCGACTACTGGGCCAAAGACTGCAACATGAAGTGACGGGGATCGGGCTCTGACCCCGATCCTGTTTGTCGAGCAGGGGCTGAACAGCCTGCAGTTCGGGCTGATGCTGTTCCTGCTCGCCACCGGACTGACGCTCGTGTTCGGCATCATGGACATGATCAACCTGGCCCACGGCTCGCTGTACATGATCGGCGCGTATCTGATGGCGACGCTTGCGCAGGCCACGGGCTCGTTCTGGGCCGCCCTGCCGCTCGCGCTCATTGCCACGGCGCTGGTCGGGGCCGTCCTGGAAGTCGTTCTGTTGAGAAGGCTGTATGAGCGCGACCACCTCACACAGGTGCTCGCCACCTTCGCGGTGATCCTGATCGCCAATGAGGCGGTGCGCATCATCTGGGGCGCGCAGTCGCTGATGTTGAATGCGCCTGCCGCGCTGACCGGCCCGGTCCAGCTTCCGGGCGGCGTGCAATATGCGTCCTACAGGCTGGCGATCATCGGCGTGGGCGTCACCGTCGCGGTTTGCCTTTACGTCCTGGTCGCCAAGACGAAGATCGGAATGCTGGTGCGCGCCGGCGCCTCGAACCGCGAGATGGCGCTCGCCATGGGCGTAAACATCCGCAGCCTTTTCACCGCGGTGTTCGCACTGGGCGCAGCCCTGTGCGCGCTTGCCGGCGCCATGCTCGGGCCGATCCTCGCGGTGCAGGTCGGCATGGGCGAGAACATCCTGATCCTCGCCTTCGTGGTGATCGTGATCGGCGGAATCGGCTCGATCCGCGGCGCGTTCGTCGGCGCGCTGCTGGTCGGCGCGGTAGACACCATGGGCCGCGCGCTGCTGCCGATCGCTTTTGCCAGGATGTTCTCGCCGCAGGTGGCGTCGAACCTCGGGCCGTCGCTCTCCTCGATCCTGATCTACGTGCTCATGGCGGCAGTGCTCTTCTTCCGCCCGCAGGGCCTCTTCCCCGCCCGCGGATGAGAATACTTTTATTCATTCTTGTATTGATTTTTCCGCTGGCGATGCAAGCGGTCGACCAGCCGTTCTACATCAGCTTCGCGACGCGCATCCTGATCTACGCGATCGCGGCGGCCAGCCTGAACCTGGTGCTCGGCTACGGCGGAATGGTGAGCTTCGGCCATGCCGCATTCTTTGGCGCCGGCGCCTATATCGTCGGCATTCTTGCAGTCGAGGGCGTCACCAGCCTGTGGATTGCCTGGAGCGCCGCGACCGCGGTCGCGGCGCTCGTCGCGCTCATCATCGGCGCGATCTCCCTGCGCACGCGCGGCGTGTACTTCATCATGATCACCCTGGCGTTCGCGCAAATGATGTACTACATCTTCGTCTCGATGAAGGCCTACGGCGGCGACGACGGCCTGTCCCTGCCCTCGCGCTCGACCGGGCTCGGCGTCAGCCTGTCGAACGACTTCACGTGGTACTACCTGGTTTTGGTTTTGTTAGGGATCATTCTTTTCCTGCTGCACCGCTTGCTGGGATCGCGCTTCGGACGCGTCATCGAGGCGATCCGCGAGAACGAGACGCGCGCCACCGCGATCGGCTATCCGGTGTACCGCTACAAGCTGCTGTGCTTCGTCATTTCCGGCGCCATCGCCGGGCTGGCGGGAGCGCTGATCGCCAACCAGACGAGCTACGTCGGGCCGGCGCTGCTCCACTGGGTGCAGTCGGGCACGCTGATGGTGATGGTGATCCTCGGCGGGGTCGGCCGCTTCTGGGGCGGCCCGGTCGGCGCCGTGGTGCTGCTCGCGCTGGAAGAGCTGTTTTCGGGAAGCCCTCTGCTCGGCCCCTTTGCGCTGCATTGGCAGCTGCCGGTCGGCGCAATCCTGCTCGCGGTAGTGCTCTTCGCGCCCCGGGGAATCGCCGGTGCTTTCGCTAAGAAACCTCAGTAAGCGCTTCGGCGGAGTAGTCGCGGTGGATCGAGTGAGCCTCGAGGTCGCGGCGGGCGAGGTCCACGCGCTGATCGGACCCAACGGCGCCGGCAAGACCACGCTGGTCAGCCAGATTTCCGGCAGCCTGTCGAGCGACGAAGGCCAGATCAACTTCCAGGGACTCGATGTCACGAAGGCGAAACCGCACGAGCGGGTCAGGCTGGGCCTTGCCCGCAGCCACCAGATCACCAGCATCTTCAGGCGCTTTAGCGTGCTGGAAAACCTCGCGCTCGCGGTGCAGGCGCGGAGCGGCTCGAGCTTCTCGTTCTGGCGCCCGGTCGCCGCCGAAGCGGCGCTGTTCGAGGAGGCGGCAGGCATATCCCGGGACATCGGACTCGCCGAGCGCCTGCAGGTGAGAGCCGGGAACCTCGCCCACGGCGAGCAGCGCGCGCTCGAGGTCGGGCTCGCCCTCGCCACCCGGCCGAAGCTCGTGCTGCTGGACGAGCCGATGGCCGGCATGGGGCCCGAAGAATCGCAGCGCATGATCGCGCTCATCGGCCGCATCCGCGCCGGCGTGACGGTGCTCCTCGTCGAGCACGACATGGACGCGGTCTTCCGCCTCGCCGACCGGATCACCGTGCTGGTGAACGGACGCGTCATCGCCACCGGCAAGCCGGAGGCGATCCGCGCCGACCCGCAGGTTCGGCGCGCCTACTTGGGAGATGAGCTGGGAGACGGGCTTGCTGCTTGAAGTGCGCGAGCTCGGCACTGCCTACGGCGCAAGCCAGGTCCTGTTCGCGTTGTCTTTCAGCGTGAACCAGGGCGAGGCGGTGTCGCTCCTCGGACGCAACGGCATGGGGAAGACCACCGCGATCCGCTCGATCATGGGGCTGACCCGGGCGCGCTCCGGCGCGATCCGCTTCCGCGGCGAGCGCATCGAGCGCGCCGCGCCGGACCGCATCGCGCGCATGGGCATCGCGCTGGTGCCCGAAGGGCGACAGATCTTCCCCAACCTCTCGGTGCGCGAGAACCTCGCCGCCTTCGCGGGCAACCGCAGCGGCCGCGCCGATCCCTGGACCCTCGCGCGCGTGCTGGAGTTTTTCCCTAAGCTCAAGGAAAGGCAGGACAACATGGGGAACCAGCTCTCCGGCGGCGAGCAGCAGATGCTCGCCATCGGGCGCGCGCTTGTGACCAACCCCCACCTCCTGATCCTGGACGAGGCGACCGAGGGGCTCGCCCCCCTCGTGCGCGAGGAGATCTGGCGCTGCCTCGAGCGCCTGCGCGCCGAAGGCCAGACCATCCTCGTCGTCGACAAGTACATCGAGCGCCTGGTGAAGCTCGCCGACCGCCACACCATCATCGAGCGCGGCAGGGTCGTCTGGCAGGGCAGCTCCGCCGAGCTTGACGCCGATCGCGGCCTCTGGCATCGCTATCTGGGCGTATAGCTACAGCAGCTTCGTAAATACGCCCGTGCGCGAAATAGTGAAAAGAAGTGGGCCAGGCCGGCCAGCCGTGCGTCGAACCATTCCGTGAAGGCATTGAGCCAGAAGTTGGCCTAGCTGTTCCCCAGTCATATCCTTGGCAGTCACAATGAAGCCTCGCAGCTTCGCAGACTCGTAGGCAGCACGCTCCAGTGGGTTACGCCGAATATTTTGATCCTTCGTAATCAATACCCAATCACGTCTGCCAATTTCTGGAATCCATTGAGCGTCCGGCGTATTCCCTGCAAAGTGATCCAAGTGAACCTCAACTCGAGCACCTATCGCGCGGAGCGCTGCCGCAACCTGAAAACGTCCTATTTGGTGGTCGAGAAAAAAGGTCAGCGATGCGAGGCGCGCGGCGTCACGCGACGCGGCGCTCGCACCGGATGGCATTCTGAATCGCCTCTACAGGCGCGGAGTACTCTTCTGCCAAAGCGTTGATATCTTCCCCAGCATCAAATCGCTCAGCGAGGATCGCCGTCCTTACACCAAAACCATCCAGAACTGGACGCCCGAAGGATAACTTTGGATCGATTACAACGTCCGTGCTACGAGGCCTATCGCCACGAGCAGGAAACAAAACGATCTTTTCAGGCACACCTTTGGGATCCCTTAGGACGCGCTGAAGGCGATCGCGTATTACTTCCCTCATTTGGATCTGCCCCTCCTGCGTCGCACCGATTAGCGACCCCATCTTTTCGACGAAGAGATCGACGCCATCGGTTTGGAACTGCTCCTCCGCAAGCGGCCTGTTGCTATTGAATGTGCGGCGCAAATAATCCACTGCCTTACGAACTTTTGGCAGGGGAATCTCATGCTGGCGTCGAATTCCAGCGAGGACGAACGATTCGACCAAATTCATGAAAGACA
>Ga0111538_10002284_pt1 | contig 27026 bp, 26 predicted proteins | sample SoiMethybrSBSTD1_FD_79669 | JGI IMG/M metagenome (GOLD analysis project Ga0111538, IMG submission 79669) | Bulk soil microbial communities from a Populus tree surrounding site in Tennessee, USA - Soil MetaG P. TD hybrid SBSTD1 (version 2)... | ecosystem: Environmental > Terrestrial > Soil >...
GCGGCGGCCGCGCTGACCGCGAGCGACGCCGTCACGCACTTCGTGGTCGCCGGGGCGGCCCGGCCCGTGGTGCCGCCCGGCGTGACGCTGCTCCAGTGGGAGGATGCGCTCGCGCTCGCCCACGGGATGCACTCGCCGGTGGTGCCGACCGGCGACGACGCGGCCGCGCTGTGGCTCTACACGTCCGGCACGACGGGGACGCCGAAGGCGGCGATGCACCGGCACGCGAACATCCGTCACGTCTGCGAGACGTACGCGGCGCAGGTGCTCGGCATCCGCCCCGACGACCGTTGCCTGTCCGTCGCCAAGCTGTTCTTCGCCTACGGCATCGGCAACTCGTTGTTCTTCCCGCTGTCCGTCGGCGCGATGGCGATCCTCGAACCGCGCCGCCCGACGCCGGCCACGGTCGCCGAGCGCGCCCGCGCCGACCAGCCGACGATCTTCTATGCGGTGCCCGCGTTCTTCGCCGGGATGCTCGCGGCCGACCTGCCCGCCGACACCATGGCGAGCGTGCGCGTCGCGACGTCCGCCGGCGAAGCGCTGCCCGCGCCGCTGCAGAAGCGGTGGACGGCGCGCTTCGGCGCCGAGATTCTCGACGGGCTGGGCTCCACCGAGGCGCTGCACATCTTCGTCTCCAACGCGCCCGGCGACATCGGACCGGGCACGAGCGGCCGGCCGGTTCCCGGCTACCGGGTCGAGATCCGCGACGAGACCGGGGCGCCGGTGGCGCCCGGCACGCCCGGGACGCTGTTCGTGCGTGGCGAGTCGATCGCGACGGGGTACTGGTGCCGCACAGCGACGACGCGCGCGGTGTTCCAGGGGGAGTGGCTCGCCACCGGCGACACGTACGTCCAGGACGCCGACGGGCGCTACCTGTGCCTGGGCCGGTCGTCCGACATGATCAAGTCCGGCGGGATCTGGGTGTCGCCCGGCGAGGTGGAGGCCCGGCTGCTGGAGCACCCCGATGTCGCGGAGGCCGCCGTGGTCGGCGGCGTCGATGCCGACGGGCTGGAGCGGCCCGTCGCGTGCGTCGTGCTGACCCCGGGCGCGGCGGCGACCGCGGCCGACCTCATCGACTTCTGCCGCGCCGGCATCGCCCACTTCAAGGCGCCCCGTGCCGTCCTCGTCGTGGACGGTCTGCCCCGCACCGCGACGGGCAAGCTGCAGCGCTTCAAGGTGCGCTCCGACGTCGCGGCCCGCGGACCCGCCGGGGCTGCCAGCGGGCGCAGCGGAGCGGAGCCCGCGGTCAAGCAGGCCCGGCTGGAAACCGGCACTGTCGGCGCCCCTGCTGTGGAGGCCGTTTGATGCTCGACGGCAAGCTGCTGATCGACGCGCACGTGCACGTGCCGGTGCTCGGCACGCTGAAGCCGGCCTGGATGGAGTGGGCCCACGACTTCGCCCCGGCGGGGATCCTCGACCGGATCTGGGACGCCGAGGGCCGGCCGCGGCCGGCCGCGCTCGAGGAGCTGTTCGCCGCCGACGGCGTCGACACCGCGCTGCTGTTCTGCGAGTACAGCCCGAAGGCGACGGGGTACCAACGCTTCGAGGACCTGCTGCCGCTCGTCGAGGTGAACCCGCGCCGGTTCCGGCCGGTCGCGAACGTCAACCCGCACCTGCACTTCCCGATCGCCCGGGAACTGACCCGCCAGCTCGACCTCGGCGCGGCGGCGCTCAAGCTGCACCCGGTGCACGGCGGATTCCGGATGGACGACCCCGCGCTGTTCCCGGCGTTCGAGGTGCTCGCCCAGCGTGGCGTGCCGCTGGTCGTCCACTGTGGAACGTCGACGTTCCCGGGCTCGATGAACGAACTCGCCGATCCGGTGTACCTGCAACCGTTGCTGCGCCTGTTCCCCGGTCTGAACGTGGTGCTCGCGCACGGCGGGCGCGGCTGGTGGTGGGACGCCGCCGCGTTCATGGCGATGTCGAACCCGAACGTCTGGATCGAACTGTCGGGCCTGCCGCCCAAGCGGCTGCCGACCTACTACGCCCGGTTCGACCTCGCCCGGCTGGCGCGGCGGTTCGTCTTCGGCACCGACTGGCCCGGCGTGCCCGGGGTGGCGGCCAACGCCCGCGCGGTCGCCGGACTGGGGCTACCCGACGAGACGGTGGCGCTCGCCCTCGGTGGCAACGCGGCGCGCATCTATCACGGCCTGGACCCGGACGTCGACACCTCGCGTCCATGATCGCCCCATGATCGCCCCCATGATCGCCCCCATGATCGCCCCCATGATCGCGTTGATCTTGCAGTTGTGGTGCCAGTTTCTGTGGTGATTCATGGCGCTTTGATATGCACCACAACTGCAAGATCAACGACTGGTGGCGGTGGTGATGGTGCCGCGGGCGGTCTGGCGGCCGGCGGTGTCGCGCACCGCCGTCCGGATCGCTCCGTGGTCGGCGCTCGCGCGCACGATGAGGCCCTGGTGGTCCAACAGGGGAGCCACGAGGCGGTACTCGAAGACCAGGCCCGCGTCGCCGAAGCCGTACCGGGTCCGGGCCGCCTCGGCCATCGCAAGCGCCTGCAGCGGGCCGTGGGTGAGCAGCCCCGGATAGCCCTCGACGTCGCGCGCGTACGGGCGGTCGTAGTGGATGCGGTGCGCGTTGTAGGTCAGCGCGGAGAAGCGGAACAGCAGGGTAGGCGTGACGTCGAGGGACCACTCGTCCGCCGCCGTGGCGACGGGAGGACCCGCCGGCCCGGGGTCGAGCGGTGCGGGCGCCCGGTAGACGAGGTCCTGCCGCTCCCGGACGGCGACGCGGCCACCCTGGCTGATCTCGTGACCGACCGCGACGAACGTCAGCCGGCCCGTGCGGCCGTCCTTGTCCTGTGTGGACAGTATCGACGTGCGGCGCTCGGCCGGTTCGCCGATCCGCAGCGGCGATTCGAGGCGGATCTCGCCGCCGGCCCACATCCGGCGCAGGCCCGGGCCGGGCGGGACCGGAACGGTGCCGCGCACGGGGTGGCCGTCCGGGCCGAGGTCGGCCTGGGCCGGGCGGTCGAGCAGGTAGAACCAGTGCCAGGCCAGCGGCAGCCCGTCGCCACCGGCGAGGTCCGGCAGCGGGACGCCGAGCAGGCCGGCGAGCGCCTCGGCCGGGCCGGGTCCGATGAGTTCCTTCACGTGTGCCGCCGCATGAGCTCGCGGGTGATGACGTTGCGCTGGATCTCGTTGGTCCCCTCGCCGACGATCATCAATGGCGCGTCGCGGAAGTAACGCTCGACGTCGAACTCGGTCGAGTAGCCGTATCCACCGTGGATGCGTACCGCGTCGAGGGCGATCCGCATCGCGGTCTCGGACGCGAACAGCTTCGCCATGCCGGCCTCGAGGTCGGCGCGCTGGCCCGAGTCGTAGCGCCGCGCGGCGTACAGCACCAGCTGCCGGGCGGCGGTGAGGTTGGTGGCCATGTCGGCGAGGTAGTTGCTTATCGACTGGTGCTGCCAGATCGGCTTGCCGAAGCTCTCGCGCTGTTGGGCGTAGCGCAGCGAGTCCTCCAGCGCGGCCCGCCCGACGCCGACGGCCCGCGCGGCCACCTGGATGCGCCCGATCTCCAGGCCCCGCATCATCTGCGCGAAGCCGTGCCCCTCGACACCGCCGAGCAGCGCCGTCGCCGGCACCCGGCAGTCCATAAAGGACAGTTCGCAGCTCTCGACGCCCTTGTAGCCGAGCTTGGGCAGGTCGCGGGAGACGGTGAAGCCGGGCAGGTCACGCTCCACGAGCAGGATGCTGATGCCGCGGTGCGCCGGCCGGGCGTCCCGGTCGGTGCGGCACAGCAGCGCCACGACCTGGGAGCGCCGGGCGTTCGTGATCCAGGTCTTGGAACCGTCGACGATGTAGCCGTCGCCCTCACTGCGGGCGGTGGTGCGCAGCGCCTGCAGGTCAGAGCCGCCGCCCGGTTCGGTCAGCGCCATGGTGGCCCGCACCTCGCCCGTCGCCATCGCCGGCAGGTACCGGTCGCGCTGCTCCGGCGTTCCGAACTCCAGCAGGAGCTTCGCGACCACCGTGTGCCCGCCCATCGCACCGGCCAGGCTCATCCAGCCGCGGGCGAGTTCCTCGGTGACCGCCGCGTAGCAGGGCGTCGACACCCGCGCCTCGCCCCAGGGTTCCGGGATCGCCAGGCCGAAGATGCCCATCCGCTTCATCTGATCGATGAGCCGCTCCGGGTAGGTGTCGGCGTGCTCGAGGTCGCGGACCACCGGCCGAACGTCGCGGTCGACGAAGTCCCTGACGAGTTCGACGATCGCCGTCTCCTCCGGGGTGAGCTCGTCCATCCGCGGTCCTCCCATTCCGTCGCGGGCCTGGTCCGATTCTTCATCGACCGGGCCGGGCCGGCACCGCCACATGCGAAGATCGGGCATGACCGCGGCGCGCCTGCTGCCCGGCCTCGCCGACCTGCGCCGGTACGAGCGTGCCTGGCTGCGCCACGACCTGGTGGCCGGGCTCACCGTGGCGGCCTACCTCATCCCGCAGGTGATGGCGTACGCGGGCCTGGCCGGCCTGCCGCCGGTCACGGGCCTGTGGGCCACTCTCGCGCCGCTCGCGCTGTACGCGGTGCTGGGCTCGTCGCGGCTGCTCTCGGTCGGTCCGGAGTCGACGACGGCGCTGATGACGGCGGCGGCCGTCGCGCCGCTCGCCGGTGGCGACCCGGCCCGCTACGCCGCGATCGCGGCCGGCGTCGCGGTCGTGGTGGGGCTGCTGTCCCTGGTGGCGTTCGCGGCCCGGCTGGGGTTCGTCGCCGACCTGCTGTCGCGACCCATCCTGGTCGGGTACCTGGCCGGTGTCGCGGTCACGATGATCGTCGGCCAGTTGTCGAAGCTGACCGGTGCGCCCGTCGACGGCGCCGGTGTGCCGGCCGAGCTGCTGTCGTTCCTGCGTCACCTCGGGCAGGCCCACCTGCCGACGGTCGTGTTCGGCGGGGTGTCGCTGGCCCTGCTGTTCCCCGGGCAGCGCTTCCTGCCGCGCTTCCCGACACCGCTGTTCGTGGTGCTGCTCGCGACGGCCGTCGTCGGGGTGTTCGACCTGCAGCGGTACGGACTGTCGGTGGTCGGGGCGGTGCCGCCCGGCCTGCCGACGCCGGCCCTGCCCACCCTCGCCGACCTCCGCCACCTGGTGCTGCCGGCGGTGGGCATCCTCGTCGTCGGCTACACCGACACGGTGCTGACCGCGCGCGCCTTCGCCGACCCCCGCGGCCGCCCGATCGACGCCAACCAGGAACTGCTCGCGACCGGAGTGGCCAACATCGGCACCGGTCTGCTGCGCGGGTTCCCGATCAGCAGCAGCGGCAGCCGCACGGCACTCGCGCTCGCGTCCGGCGCGCTCGCAGGTGTACTCGCTCGTGGCGCTTGCCGCCGTCGTGGCCATCCTGCTCGTCGCCGGCTCGCTGCTGGCCCGCTCGCCGCGTTCCGGCGCACCGAACTGCTGCTGGCGCTCGCGGCGCTGGCCGGGGTGCTCGTCCTCAACATCCTGTACGGCGTGCTGCTGGCGGTCGGCCTGTCCGTCGCGGACATGCTGCGCCGCGTCGCCCGGCCGCACGACGGCGTGCTGGGCTTCGTACCGGGACTGGCCGGGATGCACGACGTCGACGACTATCCACAAGCGACAACGGTGCCGGGACTCGTGGTCTACCGGTACGACTCGCCGCTGTTCTTCGCCAACGCGGAGAACTTCCACCGTCGCGCGCTGGCGGCCGTCGACGGGCAGCGGGAGCCGGTGCGCTGGTTCGTGCTCAACGTACGGCCTGACGGCGCACATCGGCGCCGAGCGGATCTACCCGACCCTTCCGACGGCCGTCGCGGCGTACGAGAAGTGGCGCGCCGAGCACGACGCCGGTTAGCACTGGCTCCGAGCCTCGCAACGTGTGACGCCCTAGCGTTGTCAAAACGCGGTCGTGACAACGTTAGGGCGTCAGAGGTCGGGCACGGCGCCGGCCGACAGTTGGCTGAAGGCCGGCGCCGGCGGTCAAGGTGGCGGCTATCAGGCGTCGCGGCTATCAGGCGTCGCGGCTATCAGGCGTCGCGGCGGCTGGCGGAGCGGCGGTAGGCCACCACGGCGAATACCGCGAACAGTGCCAGCCAGGCCACGAGGACGGTGATGTCGGTGCCCGCGACCGGGTCGTGGAAGACCACGCGCCAGGACAGGTCGGCGTATCCGTGGGTGGGTGTGTAGGCGCCCAACGTCTGCATCCACTGTGGAAAGATCTTCAACGGGAGCCACAGTCCACCGAGGATGGACAGGCCGAAGTACGCCAGGAAGTTGGCCGGCTGCACCGTCTGCGCGGTGCACAGGTAGCCGATGCCGAGTCCGAGCAGTACGAACGGCGCCGCGCCGAAGCACAGCAGGGCGATCACGGCCAGCCACTCGTCCACCGGCAGGCGCACGCCGTTGAGGAGCGCCGCGGCCGCGCACATCGCCAACACGGGCGGGATACCGAGCATGATGCCGATGATTCCCTTGGCCAGCACCACCTTCAGCGACGACAGGGGAGTGATCCGCAGTTGCCGCAGCCAGCCGACGGTGCGGTCGGTGACCACGCCGGCGCCGTAGTTGAGCAGCGCGCCGATCGCGCCGTACCCGCCGACGCTGACCATCGCGTACAGCGCCGCGTCGTGCTTGGACTGGCCGGTGAAGCTGCTCAGATTGGTGAAGACCGCGTACATCACGAGCGGCATCGCGATGGTGAAGATGATGAAGCCGGGGGTGCGCAACGTGCGCCGCAACTCCAGCCGCATGTAGGCCATCACGGCTCGGCCACCTCCTTCTGGGCGTGGGTGAGGGCGAGGAACGCGTCGGACAGGTCGGCGCCGACGACCTCGAGGCCGCGCAGCCAGCCGCACTCGGCCAGCGCCCGGACCGTCTCGTCGGAGTCGGTGCTGGACAGGTACGCCCGGCCGGCGCGGAACTCGGTGGCCACCACGCCCGGCAGTGCGGCGAGGCAGTCGGCAATGCTGTCGGGCGCGTCGATGCTGACGGTGCGTCCGGGCACCAACCGCTTGATGTCGCGCGCGGTGCCGTCGGCGATGGTCCGGCCGCCCGCGATCACCACGATCCGGTCGGCGTTCTGGTCGGCCTCCTCCAGGTAGTGCGTGGAGAACAGCACGGTGCGCCCGGAGCTGGCGTAACGGCGCATGACCGTCCAGAACTCCCGGCGGGCCTCGACGTCCAGCGCCGACGTCGGCTCGTCGAGGACGAGCAGGTCCGGCCGGCCGACCAGCGCCATCGCGAAGCGGACCCGCTGCGCCTGGCCGCCCGACAGCCGCTCCACCGTCCGGCGCCGCAACGCGGTCAGGTCGGCCAGGTCGAGCACCTCGTCGACGGGCATCGGCGCGCGGTACAGCGCGTGCATGAACGCCAGCAGTTCACCGACCGTCGTTCGGGGCAGCAGCCGGTTCTCCTGGAGCATCGCGCCGATCCGGCCGCCGGCCACCGCGCGGGCCGGCGGCTGTCCGAACACCGCCACCGAGCCGCCGCCGGGCCGCAGCAGGCCCAGCAGTAGCCCGATCGAGGTGGACTTGCCGGCGCCGTTGGGGCCCAGCAGGGCCACGACCTCGCCGGTCGCGATCGACAGGTTCAGACCGTCGACCGCACGGACCTGGCCGTACCGGAAGCTGACGTCGTCGAAGCGAATGGCGGGAGTGTCCATGTCGGCGTCCTGTCGGGTCGGGCGGGCAGGAGTCGGTTGACGGCGCTCGCCGAGGCGAGCAGCAGGGCGGTGACCGGGTTCTGGTCGATCCCGACGCCCCAGCGGGTGCGGCCGTCGGTACGGCATTCGACGTAGGCGACGGTGCGCCCGTCGGGGAGCCGGTGCTCGGCCGTGTCCAGCACGGCGGTCGGGACGTCCATGGTGGACAGTGCGGCTGTCAGCGCCCGGGCGGGGCCGGCGCCGATGCCGTGCAGGTGGTGCTCCACACCGTCCAGGCAGACGGTCGCCGCGAGGACCGCCTCGTCGCCGTCCTGCCGGATCCGGCAGGAGGTCACGCACAGGCGCCGATCCGCCAGGTACTCGCGGGCGAAGATGTCCCACAGCAGGGCCGGGTCCACCTCGCCACCCTCGTCGTCGGTGTGCCGCTGGACGACCGACGAGAACTCGATCTGCAGCCGGCGCGGCAGGTCGAACCCGTGCCCCGCCTTCATGAGGTACGCGACGCCGCCCTTGCCGGACTGCGAGTTGACGCGGATGACGGCCTCGTACGAGCGGCCGACGTCCTTCGGGTCGAGCGGCAGGTACGGCACCGCCCACGGGAAGTTCTCGACGGGCACGCCGGCGGCCGCGGCGTCGCGTTCCAGCGCCTCGAGTCCCTTCTTGATGGCGTCCTGGTGCGAGCCGGAGAACGCGGTGTAGACGAGGTCGCCCGCGTACGGGTGGCGCTCGTGCACCGGCAGCTGGGTGCAGAACTCGGCGGTGCGGCGGACGCCGGAAAGGTCGGTGAAGTCGATGCCCGGGTCGACGCCCTGGCTGAACAGGTTGAGCCCCAACGTCACCAGGTCGACGTTGCCGGTGCGCTCGCCGTTGCCGAACAGGCACCCCTCGACCCGGTCGGCGCCGGCGAGCAGGCCGAGCTCGGCCGCCGCGACGGCGGTGCCGCGGTCATTGTGCGGGTGCAGCGACAGGCAGACGTATTCGCGGCGGGACAGCTGGCGGCCGAACCACTCGACCTGGTCGGCGAACACGTTCGGCGTGATCCGCTCCACGGTCGCCGGCAGGTTCAGGATGATCTCCCGGTCGGGGCCGGGCTGCCAGACGTCCATCACCCGTTCGCAGACTTCGACCGCGAACTCGGGCTCGGTGTCGACGAACAGCTCCGGCGAGTACTCGAATCCGAGGTCGCAGCCGGCCAGCGCGGCCTCGGCGTACTTCAGCACCGCCCGGGTGCCGCGGGTCGCGAGCGCCACGCACTCGCCCTCGTCGATGTCGAAGACCACGCGACGGAACAACGGCGCCGTCGCGTTGTAGAGGTGGACGGTGGCCCGGCGGGCGCCGACGAGGCTCCGCACGGTCTGCTCGATCAGTTCCTCGCGGGCCTGGGTGAGCACGGAGATCCGGACGTCGTCGGGGATCCGGTCGTGCTCGATGAGGTCACGGACGAACTCGAAGTCCGGCCGGCTGGCGGCCGGGAAGCCGACCTCGATCTCCTTGTATCCCATCCGGACCAGCCGGTCGAACAGGATCTGCTTGCGCCGCACCGACATCGGCTCGATGAGCGCCTGGTTGCCGTCGCGCAGGTCGACCGAGCACCAGCGCGGCGCGTGGGTGAGGTGGCGGTCGGGCCAGGTCCGGTCCGGCAGCGGCTTCGCCGCGAACGGCCGGTACCGCAGGTGACGAGCGGACATCGCGATCGCCGCTGTCACATCGCGCCGGCCAGCGCGGGCTGGCGGTGCGCGCCGAACACCTTCGCCTCCGGCACACCGCTTCCGAGCACCTCGCGCTGCAGGCGCTGCAGCTCCGGCTGCGGGTCGAGGCCGAGCTGCTCGTTGAGCACGTGCCGGAGGTCCTGGTACGCCTGCAGCGCCTCGCTGCGCCGGCCGCACCGGCTCAGTGCGAGGATGAGCTGCCCGTGGAACCACTCGTTGAGCGGGTGCGACCGCACCAGCCCGCGCAGCTCGCCGATGAGCTCGCGGTGGCGGCCCATTTCGGCGTCGGCCTGGATGCGCAGTTCCAGCGTCCGCAGGCGCTGCTCCTCCAGGTGTACGACCTGGGCCTCGAGCAGCCGGCCGGCGGTCACGTTGGCGAGGCTCGGCCCGGTCCACAGATCCAGCGCGCGGCGCAGGACGACGCTGGCCTCCGCCGGCTCGCCGGTCTCCAGCAGCACGCGGCCCTGCCGCGAGAGCGCCTGGAAGGTGTGGGCGTCCAGTTGTGGCGCGGGGAACCGCATGAGGTAGCCGGGCGGCTTGGTGAGCAGCCACTCGTCGCCGGTCTCGGTGACGGGCAGGCCGTGCAACGCCTTGCGCAGTTGGTAGATGTAGGTCTGGGTGGTGGTCACGGCGCTCGGCGGCGGTGCCTCGCCCCACAGCTCCTCGATGAGCGCGTCGATCGGCACCACCTGGTTCGCCCGCAGCAGCAGCAGAGCCAGTACCCGGCGCACCTTCGGAGGGGTTGGCGTCACGACCCGGTCGCCGTCGAGCACTTCGAGGGGTCCGAGAATGTTGAAGCGCAACATGGGTACTCCCGTGTGATGAATCGGCTCCGCAGGTAGGGTTACCCGGGTTGCCGTGGCTTGCGTTCGAAGCTTGAGCCGGCGTCGCGACGCTTTCAAGACGGGGTATCCGTAAGAGACCGGGATCCACAACGGTTGTAAGTGCCCGGCGTGACGGAAGTTGTAGATACCCCTGCACCTTCGATGTAGGCGCCTTGTCGTCACCCGGTGGCAGGCGAAGTATTCGCTCATGGCGGTTCACGTGGCAACGGTGCCCAGACCGATCAGCCGGCCGGCCCAGTGGCCGATCTACTTCGCTCGATGCTTCATCGAGGCGCGGCTGACGGTTCAGTTCATCTTCCTCCTTCGCTTCCTCGCCGGCCGGTCGTTGACCGGACAGGGAGGTCGGTACCTGGTCAACGGCCGGGTGTTCCTGGCGGCCTCGGTCTGGGAAGCGGTGATTCTGGCGATATATCTCCATAATGGAGTCGCCGACGTGGTAGAGGACCGGTTGAACCGGTCGACCCGACCGATCGCCAGCGGCCTCCTGCCGCCGTCGTTCGCCGCGACCGTCGCGATCGCGTCGGCGGTGCTCGGGGTGGCCGGCGCTTGCGTGCTCGGCCGCACGTATGTGGTGCTGGTGCTCGCGACGCTCGGGCTCGGGTACCTCTACACCGGCAAGCCGTTCGCGCTCAAGCGCTACTCGGCGGGCGCCGGTGCCACCGTGCTGCTCGCGGGTCTGCTCACGTTCGCCGCCGGGGCGGCCGTCGACGGTCCACTGCGCCTCACGACGCCGCTCGTGGTGTTCGCCGTGGCGATGTCGGTGTGGATGGGTGCCGTTGGGGCACTTGCCAAGGACCTTTCGGACTTGCACGGAGATGCCCTTGCCGGTCGACGCACCTGCGTCGTGGTGCACGGCGCGGAGTCGGTGCGGCGAAAGGTCACCCGCAACGCGATGCTGATCGCCGTCGGCCTCACGGTGGTGTCGGTGGCGGCGGTGCCGCAGGCGCGGTTGGCCGCGCTCGGCCTGCTGGTCGGCGCAGCGGCGCTGACCGTGTGCAGTGACCGCCTACTGCCGGATGGCTTGCGCCACCCGCGACTTCCGTACCGCGCCTTCATGGCGACGCAGTACGGTGTGCACCTGATCGTTGTGTTCGCAACGTTTTTCGCGCTCGGATCCGTTTAGCCACACGGCGTCCGTGCCCTTGAGCGCCCGGATGTGCCCTGTGTAGTCTCGACCCAGATCGATCTTTCGAGGGGCGGTCGGGGTGGTGACGGAGCCCGAATTAACCGCCGAGCTCGCCCGGGTAGCCGGGCAACTCGAGCAAGACTCCAACGCGCTCGTCAGAAAATACGAAACGGAACTGAGCCGGATCGACAGTCCGCTGTTGCTCGACGAGTTGGCCCGGGCCCAGTGCATCGAGCACGCCCATTTCATCCTGGACAAGGTCGTGCGGGCGATGCGGGCCGACGCGGCGCCCGAAGCCAGGGCGCCGTCCAATCTCATCGGCGCGGCACGGGGTGCCCTTGGCATGCATCCCGCCGAGTCGTTGCGGGCCGCGGGCGTTCTCTTCGACGTGGTCGCCCGCCACGTCGCGGACGTCGCTGCCGCCCATGCGATGACCGTGGTCCTGCACCTGAACCAGGCGATGACCCAGGCGGTGAGCCAGGCGGCCGAGGGGTACGCCGGCTCCGTGCTCGACCGCATCCACCGCGCCCACGTGGAGGAGCGCCGCCGGATCGGCCGGGATCTGCACGACCGCATCGGGCACGGGATCAACCTGGCCTACCGCAGCCTCGAACTGTTCGACCTGTACCGCGAGCGCGACCCGGCACGGGCGCTGGCCCAACTGGAGACGGCGCAGCAGGCGCTCTGGACGACACACGGCGACCTGCGTGACATCATCACCGCGATGCGGATGTCGGAGCCCCTGGAGAGCCTGGAGAAGGCAATTCGGGGCGTGCTGGAGACGGCCGCCGATCCGGGTCTGGACGGGGCGCTGGAGTTCAACGGCGACGAGTTCTGGGCGCCGCCGGAGGTGCGCGACGAGGTGTTCCTCATCGTCCGGGAGGCCCTGCGCAACGTGTCCAGCCATGCCGGGGCGACGCAGGTGCTGGTGCGCGTCGACGTGGCGCCGCACGAACTGCGCGCGAGCGTCACCGACGACGGCATCGGGTTCGATCCCAAGCACCGCCCGCCCAGCAGCGCCGGGCTCGGCTCCATGCAGGAACGCGCCGCGGCGATGTCCGGGTCGGTCACCCTCATGAGCGAGCCCGGGCACGGCACCCGCGTGCGGCTGTGGGTGCCGCTGCCGGGCGGGCGGCCCGAGGGCGACGAGCCCGGGGGCGGCTGAGATGACGACACCCGCCGACCGGATCAGGGTGGTGCTCGTCGACGACCACGCGCTCCTACGTGACGGTGTCCGCGAGATCCTCGAAGCGGAAGGGGACGTGGTCGTCGTCGGCGAGGCGGGCAACAGCGCGACGGCGATCGCGGTGATCACGGAGCAGCAGCCCGACGTGGTCCTCCTGGACGTCGAGATCCCCGGCGACGACGCCACCCGCACCGTCGAGCGCATCCGGGAGCTGTCCCCGCAGACGAAGGTCGTGGTGCTCAGCATGTACGACGGCCCGCGGGTGCTGGCCGAACTGCTCGCCCGCGGCATCCGCGGATACCTGTTGAAGAACGCGACCCGGCACGAGTTGGTGTCCGCCGTGCGCGTCGCGGCCGCCGACGACGGCCGGGTGACGCTGTCGGTGTCACGCGACAGCCTCTCCCAGGTCCACCGGCAACCGCCCGGCGCCGGTAGTGCCGCGGCGACGGCTTCGCTCTCACCGCGCGAGCGCGACGTGCTCACCCTCGCCGCGCAAGCGTTGAGCAACGCGCAGATCGGCCACCGGCTGCACCTGACCGAGGCGACAGTGAAGCGCCATCTCAGCAACGTCTTCGCGAAGATCGGTGCGGTGTCCCGGATCGACGCGGTCAACAAGGCGGTGGCCGCCGGTCTCATCGACCCGCCCCGCGGCGACTCGCCGCGGCACTGGTGACCGCGACCCCAGCAAGCCTCTAACCGGTGCGACTACCGTGTCGTAGTCATGGAGGTGCATGCGCTGGCCGTCCCCGACGCCTACCGCATCGTGCCGCGCAAGCTGGGCGACGAGCGCGGCTGCTTCTTCGAGGCGTACCGGCACGACGTCCTGCGGGAGCTGACCGGGCACGCGTTCACGCCCCGGCAGGTCAACTACTCGGTGTCCCGGCGGGGGACGCTGCGCGGCATCCACGGCGTGTCGATCCCGCCGGGGCAGGCCAAGTACGTCAGTTGCGTGCGCGGCGCCGTGCTGGACATCGTCGTGGACATCCGGCCGGGCTCGCCGTCGTTCGGGGTGTACGCGGTCAACCGGCTCGACGCGGAGACCGGCGTGTCGGTGTACGTCGCCGAGGGCCTCGGACACGGGTTCGTCGCGCTCACCGACGACGCCTGCGTGAGCTACCTGTGCTCCACCGAGTACGTTCCCGGGACGGCGTTCGAGGTCGACCCGCTGGACCCGGCGCTCGCGCTGCCGTGGGAGCTGGCCGGCCCCCCGCTGATGTCCGAGAAGGACGCCGGCGCGCCGGGGGTCGCCGCCGCCGAGCGGCTCGGAATGCTCGCCACCTACGCCGAGTGCACCGCGTACTACGAGCGCCGGCGCGCGGCCGTCGCGGTCTGAAAGGCGGCCCCCGAGGCCCGTCCCGGGCATGATGGGCGGTGACTCAGGAGGGAGTGTCCGATGATCGGCACGTTGCGTGCGGTGGTGCTCGACGCACCCGACGTCCGGCGGCTCGCCGCGTTCTACACCGCCCTCGGCGGGTGGAGCGAGCAGTACGCCGACGACGAATGGATCGCGATGCAGACCGGGGACGGATGGCGCATCGCCGTGCAGCGCAGCCCCGACCACGTTCCGCCGCGCTGGCCGGATCCGGCCTACCCGCAGCAGGCGCACCTCGACCTGCGCGTGCCGGACCTCGACACCGCTTCGGCGCGCGCGGTCGAACTGGGCGCGGAACCGCTGCGCAAGAACGAGCAGTGGTACACGCTGGCCGATCCGGCCGGCCACCCGTTCGACCTGTGTCTGTCCCTGGAGGTGCCAGAGGTCACGCTCATGGGCGTGATGCTCGACTGCCCGGACGCCAAGCAGCTGAGTACGTTCTATGCGGAGCTCCTCGGCAAGCCGGTCACCTACGACGGCGAGGGCGCGGCGATGATCGGCGAGGACGGGGCGCAGCCGGTGCTGTTCCAGCAGATCAGCGAGTACCACGCGCCGCGCTGGCCCGACCCCGCCCACCCGCAGCAGTTCCATCTCGACGTCACCGTCGACGACGTCGACGCGGCCGAGGCCGCGGTGCTGGCGCTCGGCGCGGCCTCGCTGTCGGCCGGCGGGGTGAACTGGCGGGTCTACGCCGACCCGGCCGGCAAGCCGTTCTGCCTCTGCTGGGATTAGAGCCGACCTCCGGGCTGGTCTCACGAGTGGAGGGTTGTTGCTGTCTCGCGGCCAATGAGACAGCAGCAACCCTCCACTCGTGAGTTGACCTTGCGTAGGAGCTCAGGCCGCGACGGCGGACTGTTCGTTGACGAGGCGGACGAAGTCCGCGGGCGTGCGCACGTCGGCGAGCACGCCGTCGGGCAGCGGCACGCCGTACTCGCGCTCGATGCGGCTGGCCGTCTCCAGCAACGCGAGCGAGTCGTAGCCCAGGTCGTCGAACGGGACGGTGGCGATGTCGCCGTCGAGCGACACGCCGTCGTCCTCGCCGGCGCACTCGCGCATGACGCGGGTCAGGTCCTCGATCGTGAACATTGGTTCCTCCTGTGGTGTTCTCACGTGGCGGCGCGCACCACCACGGCAGCGTTGAAACCGCCCTTCCCGCGGGCGAGCACGAGCGCGGTGCGCACGGGTGTCCGCCGCGCCTCACCGAGCACGAGGTCGATCTCGTACCGGCGGCCGACCCGCTCGACGTTGACCGTCGGCGGGATGACGCCGTCGCGGATGGCGAGCAGCGCGGTCACGACGTCGAGCGCGCCGGCGCCGGAGTTGAGCCGGCCGGTTCCCGTCTTGGGCGCGGTGACCGGCACGCCGCGCGGGCCGAACAGCTTCGCCAGCACCTGCGCCTCGACCTGGTCGCCGGCAAGGGTTCCGGCCGCGTCGGCGAACACGACGTCGACGTCGTCGGGCAGCACGTCCGCGTCGTCGAGGGCGAGCGCCGCCGCGCGGGCCAGCCCCGGTTCGCGGCCGCTGCCCGGGCGGGCGTCGAACGTCGACGCGTAGCCGGCGATCTCGCCGTGGATGCGCGGTGCGCCGCGGCGCCGGGCGGCAGCGGCGTCCTCGACGAGGAGGATGGCGCCGCCCTCGCCGGGCACGTACCCGGTGGCGTCGTCGGCGAACGGCCGGTACGCCCGAGCCGGATCGTCCACGGTGGACAGTTCGCCGCCGGGCAGCTGGGACACGAGGCCCATCGGGCACATCGCCGACTCCATGCCGCCGCTGAGCACCGCGGGCGTGCCCTGCCGGATCTGGCGGCGGGCGTGTCCGAGCGCGTCGAGGCCGCCGGCGCCGTCGGTGACGACGGCCGCCGCCGGGCCGCGCAGGCCGTGCCGGATCGACAGCTGCCCGGTGTTGACCGCGTAGAACCAGGAGAACGACATGTACGCGCTGACCGCCTGCGGCCCCTCGGTGTAGAGCTTCTGCAGCTCCCGCTGCCCGTACTCGAAGCCGCCGGCGGACGCCGCGGTGACCACGCCGAGGTCGAAGTCGCTGTGCGCGGACGGATCCAGTCCGGCGTCGGTGAGCGCCCACTGCGTCGCCACGAGAGCGAACTGGGTGATCCGGTCGGTCTGCGGGATGAGCCGGCCGGGCAGCAGCGCGCGCTCGTCGAAGTCGGTGATCACCCCGGCGAGGCGGGCCGGGTAGGAGCCGGCGTCGAACCGGTCCACCGGCCGGATCGCGGTGCTGCCGGCCGTGGTGGCGGCCCAGTACGCGTCGGTGCCCAGCCCGGTCGGCGCGGTCACCCCGATCCCGGTGACAACGGCGGTGTTCATGCGGCCACCGCCTCGGGCCGGGCGAGCACCATCGCGCTCTGGAAGCCGCCGAAGCCGCTGCCGATGTTCAATGCCACGTCGACCCTCCGTTCCCGCGCCGAAAGCGGCACGTAGTCCAGATCGAGTTCGGGGTCCTGGTCGTGCAGGTTCGCCGTCGGCGGGATCGCGCCGGTGTCGATGGCCAGCGCGCACGCGGCCGTTTCGATCGCGCCGATCGCGCCGAGCGAGTGGCCGATCATCGACTTGATCGAGCTGACCGGCGTCGCGTAGGCGTGCGCCCCCAGGCTGCGCTTGAGCGCCGCCGTCTCGTGCTTGTCGTTCTGCTTGGTGGCCGTGCCGTGCGAGCTGACCCAGCCGATCCGCTCGGGTGCCAGCCGTGACTGGTCGAGCGCGACCCGCACCGCTTCGGCGAGTTCGCGGCCGTCGGCCTTCAACCCGGTCATGTGGTAGGCGTTGGCGCGGGTCGCGAAGCCGGCGATCTCGGCGTACACCTTGGCGCCGCGCCGCCGTGCGTGGCCCAGTTCCTCCAGGATCAGGACGGCCGCACCCTCGCCGAGCACGAACCCATTGCGGCTGCGGTCGTACGGGCGAAGCGCGTGCTCGGGGTCGTCGTTGTTGTTGGTGGTGGCCCGGATCGCGTCGAAGCAGGCAACGGTGATCGGCGCGATGGGCGCCTCGGTGGCACCGGCGACGACCACGTCGGCCGAGCCGTCGAGGATCAGCTCGCGGGCGTAGCCGAGGGCGTCGATCCCGGCGGTGCAGCCGTCGGAGACCAGCGATACCGGGCCCTCCGCGCCGACCTCCCAGGCCACCTCGGCGGCCAGCGAGCTCGGCACATAGTAGTCGTAGAGGTGCGGCACCGCGTAGCGGTGGTCGACCGTCCACTGTCGACCGCCGTCGGAAAGCACCAGGTACTCCGCCTCGAGTTTGATGGTGCAGCCGACGGCGCTGCCGATCGTCACGGCGGTGCGCTCCGGCACCAGGTCGGTGGCCGTGAGCCCGGCGTCGGCGAGCGACTCGCGCGTGCAGACGACGGCGAACTGGGCGGCCCGGTCCATCCGGCGGATCTGCTGCGGGGTCAGGCCGTGCTCGGCCGGGTCGAAGTCGCACTCGGCGGCCACCTGCGAGCGGAACGGCGCCGGGTCGAAGAAGGTGACGCGCCGGGTGGCGGTGCGGCCGGCGAGGATCCGGTCCCAGAACGCCCGGGTACCGATCCCGCCCGGCGCCACGACGCCGATCCCGGTGATGGCGACTCGTCGGGTCAGGGTCATCTGACTGCCTCGCTCTCGCTGAATCCGCCGTAGCGCCGGTCGTGGTAGAGCAGCGGCCCGCCCGCGCCGGCCCGGGTGGCCACCACCAGACCGGCGACGAGCCAGTGGTCGCCCAGCGGCACCACGAGATGCCGGGCACAGACGAGGTGGCCGGCCGCGTCGGCCAGCACCGGCGGTCCGAGCGGGTGCGCCTCCCACCGGGTCGGGGCGGCGAACCGGTCACCGGGCCGCGCGAAGCGTTCGGCCACAGTGGACTGCCCGGACCCGAGCAGGTTGACGGCGAACAGCGGCGCCTCCCGCACGGTCCGGGCGCTGGCCGAGCGGCGGTCGACGCAGAACGACACCAGCGGCGGATCCAGGCTCACCGACGTGAACGAGCTCGCGGTGAAGCCGGTCGGCCCGTCGGCGACGGTCACGACCACGACGGACGCGGCGAGTTGCCGCATCGCCGCGCGGAACTCCACCGCCGGCACACCTGTGACGGTGGGCGGCGCCGGGGCCTCGCGAGCTTCCACGGTGACGGTGGCCATCCGGGACTCCTCCCTGGCACAGCTCGGACCCGGTGACGGTCGCCGCCCGCCCTGGAGGATCGGTGGAGCGCGCGTCTTTCGAACCGTCCTCGATCCCTCCGCGAGACCGGACGCCTACCCACTACCTATCCGCGTTGGAACCCGCGCTCGGATGGTGAATCCCATGAAAGGTCTCGTCGTCGCCGGCGGGACGGTCGACCGGCTTCGACCGTCGGGCCCGCCCACGCCGCCGCCGTTGGTACCGGTAGCGAACCGGCCGGTGCTGCTGCGCTGCCTGGACAGCCTGCGCGAGGCCGGAATCCGCGACGTCGCCATCGTCGTCGGCGATCGTGGCGACGCCGTGCGCGCGGCCGTCGGTGACGGCTGCGGGCTCCGGATCACGTGGCTCGTCCAGGACGAGCCGCGCGGGGTGGCGCACTGCGTGCGACTCGCCGGCGAGTTCCTCGGCGACGACGACTTCGTGCTGCACCTCGGCGACAACGTGGTCGTCGGGGGGATCGGCGCGGTCGTCGACCGGTTTCGACAGGGCCGCAGCGCCGTCCGGTTGCTGGTGGCCAAGGTGAGCAACCCGGCCGACTACGGCGTGGCCGAACTCGATCACGACGGCCGGGTCGTCGGCGTCGCGGAGAAGCCCGCCGAGCCGCGCAGCGACCTGGCCGTGGTGGGCGTCTACCTGTTGACGCCGGTGATTCACAAGGCGGTGCGCGCCGTCGACGGGGACCTCACCGACGCGATCCAGTGGCTGGTCGGCCGCGGGCACGACGTGCGCGCCGACGTGTTCGGCGGGTACTGGCGTGACACCGGGCGCTTCGACGACGCGCTGGAATGCAACCGGGTGCTGCTGGAGGCGACGGAGCCGGGCTGTGCCGGCGAGATCGACGAGCGTACCCAACTCGTCGGGCCGGTCACCGTCGAGGCGGGCGCCCGCGTGGTGCGCTCGCGCATCGTCGGCCCTGCCGTCATCGGGGCCGGCACCACAGTGGTCGACAGCTACGTCGGCCCGTACACCGCGCTGGGCCGCGACTGCCTGCTGTCCGGCGCCGGGATCGAGTACTCCATCGTGCTCGACCGGGTGTCGGTGCGCCACGTGCGCCGCATCCACGGCTCGATCATCGGACGGTCCGCCGAGGTGAGCCTGTCGGCCGGGGAGATGGCCCGGCACCGGCTCGTCATCGGCGACGGCACGCGCGTGGAGGTCGCGGCATGAAGGTTCTGGTCACCGGCGGCGCCGGGTTCATCGGTTCGCACTACGTGCGGTGCATGCTCGACGGCGGCTACCCCGGCTACGAGCGGGCCCGCGTCACGGTGTTGGACAAGCTGACCTACGCCGGCAACACCGACAACCTCCCCATCGGCCACGAGCGCCTGACGTTCGTGCGCGGCGACATCTGCGACCCCGATGTGCTCGCCGAGGTGCTGCCCGGCCACGACGCCGTCGTGCACTTCGCCGCCGAGTCGCATGTGGACAGATCGGTGACGGGCGCGGCGCCGTTCGTCACCACGAACGTGCTCGGCACCCAGACCCTGCTCGACGCCTGCGTGCGGGCCCGGATCCCGCGCGTCGTGCACGTCTCCACCGACGAGGTGTACGGCTCCATCGCCAGCGGATCGTGGACCGAGGACTGGCCGCTCGCGCCGAACTCGCCGTACGCGGCGGCGAAGGCGGGCAGCGACCTGATCGCGCGGTCCTACTGGCGCACCCACGGCCTGAGTGTCTCGATCACCCGCTGCTGCAACAACTACGGCCCGTACCAGCACCCGGAGAAGGTGATCCCGCGGTTCGTGACGAACCTGCTCGAGGGCCGGCCGGTGCCGCTGTACGGCGACGGGCGCAACGTGCGCGAGTGGTTGCACGTCGACGACCATTGCCGCGCCGTGCACCTGGTGCTCACCGACGGGCGCGACGGCGAAATCTACAACGTCGGTGGCGGAACTGAACTGAGCAACCGCGACCTGACCGAGCGCCTGCTCGACCTGTGCGGCGCGGACCGCTCGATGATCCGGCCCGTCGCCGACCGGAAGGGTCACGACCTGCGCTACTCGCTCGACGACACGAAGATCCACGCGGAGCTCGGCTACGAGCCGCGGGTGCGCTTCGACTCCGGGCTCGCCGAGGTCGTCCAGTGGTACCGCGACAACGCGTGGTGGTGGAAGCCGCTGCTCGGAACGGAGGGCTGACCGGTGCGCGTCCTCGTCACCACCGCCGCGCTGCACGGCCACTTCTTCCCGATGGTGCCGCTGTCCTGGGCGCTGCGCTCGGCCGGGCACGAGGTGCTCGTCGCGGCGCCGGAACAGTTTCTCACCGACGTGGCCGCCGCCGGCCTGCCGGCCGCGGGGTCGGCCGGGCCGATCGCCTTCGCCGACTTCATGTTCCACGACCGGGACGGCAACCGCCTGACGCCGCCGGCCGATCCGGTCCAGCGCCGCGCGACGAGCGGACGGGCCTGGGGCAGGTTGGCCGCGCGGACGTTGGACGGCACGCTGGACCTGGTCCGGTCGTGGCGGCCCGACCTCGTCATCAGCGAGCCGACCGAGTACGCCGGCCCGATGGCCGCGCGCAGCGCCGGAATCCCGTGGGTGGAGCACTCCTGGGGTTTGGCGGCGCAACCGGAGTACAAGCCGGCCGCCGCCGACGAACTCGCACCGGAGCGGCGCCGGCTGGGCCTCGCCGACCTGCCGGAGCCGGACCTGCTCGTCGACGTCGCCCCGCCGTCCGTGCAACCGCCGACGGGACAACCGATGCGCTACGTGCCCTACAACGGGCCGGCGACGCTGCCGGACTGGCTGCGCGTCCCGCCCACCGGCCAGCGGATCCTGGTGACGCTCGGCAGCATGCTGCCCACGCACGGCCTGCTGGACTTCGCCGGGATGCTGCGCGACCTGGCCGTCGCGCTCGCTGTGCCCGGAACAGAGGTGCTGGTCGCCGTCGACGACGCGGTGGCCGCCCGGTGGACGGTGCCGCCGGCGGTGCGCGCGACCGGCTGGCTGCCGTTGAACCTGGCGCTGCCGACGTGTGACCTCGTCGTGCACCACAGCGGCCCGGGTTCGGTGTTCACGGCCTTCGCTCTGGGGGTGCCGCAGCTGGCCCTGCCGCAGACCGCCGACCAGTTCGAGAACGCCGAGCGGCTCGTCGCGGCCGGGGTCGGCCGGCAGCTGCTGCCCGCCGAGCGCGACCCGGCCGCGGTGCTGGCCGCGGCCACCGCCGTGCTCGCCGAACCGTTGTACCGCAAGCACTCCGACGCCGTCGCCGAGGAGATCCGGACGCGGCCGAGCCCGGCCGACGTGGTCCCCGTGCTCGAACGGTTGGCCCGTTGACAGACATGTGGAGGATCCGATGAGCGCACCGTTCCGCGACAGGTTGCTGCGCGCCGAGGACGTGCCCGAGACCGCCCGCCGCTTCACCGACTCCGCGTCGGTGACCAACGGGTGGCTGCTGCCCACGCCCCAGTTCGACGGCTGGCTTTCCGAGCGGGCCGGCACCAACGAGTTCGCGGTGCGGCGCATCCGGTTCGACAACATGAAGGGCTGGCGGATCGCGCCGGACACCGGGAACATCGTCCACGACAGCGGGCGGTTCTTCTCGGTGCAGGGCCTGGAGGTCCTCACCGACTTCGGGTGGACGCCGCGCTGGACACAGCCCATCATCAATCAGCCCGAGATCGGGATCGTCGGCATCCTCGTCAAGGAGATCGACGGCGTCCTGCACTGCCTGATGCAGGCGAAGATGGAGCCCGGCAACGTCAACACGTTGCAGCTCTCGCCGACGGTCCAGGCCACCCGCAGCAACTACACGCGGGTACACCGCGGCAGCCCGACGCCGTACCTCGACTACTTCATCGTGCCGGGCCGCGGCCGCGTCCTCATCGACGCGCTGCAGTCCGAGCAGGGCGCCTGGTTCCTGCACAAGCGCAACCGCAACATGATCGTCGAGGTCACCGAGGACATCGAGGTGCTGCCGGACTTCTGCTGGCTCACCGTCGGCCAGATCCACGAACTGCTGCGGGTGGACAACCTGGTGAACATGGACGCCCGGACGGTGCTGTCCGGCATGCCGTTCGCCACCCCCTACGGCCGGGCCCGCCAGCTCGGCGCCGACGAGGAGTTCCGCATCGCGCTGGCCCGCTCGGTCGGCGGCGACTACGGCGCCCACCAGACGATGGCGGAGGTGCTGAGCTGGCTGGTGAACGCGCGATCCCGGCACGACCTGCGGCAGACGCCGATCCCGCTCAAGGACCTGGAGCACTGGCGGCGCACCCCGGACTGCGTCGAGCACGAGGACGGCAAGTTCTTCACCGTGGTGGCCGTCGACGTGTTCGCCAGCAACCGCGAGGTGAACACGTGGTCGCAGCCGCTGGTGGCACCGGTCGGCCAGGGCGTGTCCGCGTTCCTCACCAAGCGGATCGGCGGCGTGCTGCACATCCTCGTGCAGGCCCGCGTCGAGGCCGGCACGCTCGACGTGTGCGAGCTGGCGCCGACGGTGCACTGCCTGCCCACCAACTACCGCGACGTCAGCACCGAGCACCGCCCGCCCTTCCTCGACTACGTGCTCACCGTCGACAGGTCGCGGATCCGGTACGAGGTGCTGCAGTCGGAGGAGGGCGGCCGGTTCTACCACGCCCAGAACCGCTACCTCGTCGTCGAGGTCGAGGACGGGTTCCCGCTGACGGTCCCGGCCGCCTACCAATGGGTGACCGTGCACCAGCTGATGAGCCTGCTGCGGCTGTCGAACTACCTCAACGTGGAGGCGCGCAGCCTCGTCGCCTGCCTGAACACGCTGTGGTGAGCGCCGTGCCGATCCGGTTGGGGGTCCTGGGGTGCGCCGGCATCGCCTGGCGCAAGATGCTGCCGGCGCTGGCGCACGAGCCGGGCGTCGTGCTCACCGCGGTCGCGAGCCGCCAGGCCGACCGGGCGGCGCGGTTCGCCGAGCGGTTCGGCGGCGAGCCGGTGGTCGGGTACGAGGCGCTGCTCGAACGGTCCGATGTGGACGCCGTGTATGTGCCGCTGCCGGCGGTGCTGCACGCGCCGTGGATCCGGCGGGCGCTCGCGGCGGGCAAGCACGTCCTCGCCGAAAAGCCGATGGCGACGGCGTACGCCGACGCCGCCGAGCTGGTGGGGCTCGCCGAGCGGGCAGGGCTGGTGCTGGTCGAGAACTTCATGTTCACCCGGCACGAGCAGCACACGCACGTGCGGAAGCTTGTCGCCGACGGCGTTCTCGGCGAGTTGCGCGGGCTCTCCGCCGCGTTCACGATCCCGCCGCTGCCCGACGACGACATCCGCTACTCGCCGTCGACGGGCGGCGGGGCTCTCGTCGATGTCGGCGGGTACCCGGTCCGCACCGCGTCGATGTTCCTCGGCGCCGACGCGACGCTCGTCGGCGCGACGCTCCGGATGGACGGCCGGCGCGGCGTCGACGTCGGCGGCGCCGCGCTGCTCACCAACCCGGACGGTGTCGTGGCACACCTGACGTTCGGGATGGAGCACGCCTACCGGTGCGAGTACGAGCTGTGGGGCAGCGCCGGGCGGCTGCGCCTGACCCGGGCGTACACCCCGCCCGCCGACCACGAGCCGGTGCTGACGATCGAGCGGGCCGACGGCGTCGAGGAGCTTCGGCTGCCGTCCGACGACCAGTTCGCGAACGTGCTGCACGCGTTCGTCGGCGAGGTCCGCTGCGGTGTACCGAGTGGACTGTCCGGCCCGGCGATCCTGGCGCAGGCCGCGCTCGTGCAGCGGATCCGCGACGCCGCGCTGCGGATCCCGGTGGCCGGTAACGCGCTGCGCCTCCCCGTCCCCGTGGTCGCGGGCGGGTGAGGCGGCGTGGACATCATCGGGCGCGGCTTCCTGGCCCGGCACCTGCGCGGCATCGCCGGCGCCCACCCGGGCGTCGTCGCGGTCGCGGCGGGCGTCTCGGCCGCTACCGGGACCTCCACAGCGCAGTTCGCGCGTGAGGCGGCGCTGCTCGCGACGGTGCTGGAGCGCTGCCTGGCGACCGGCGAGCGGCTGGTGTTCTTCTCGACGGCGTCGACGGGTATGTACGGCGCGCCCGGTGGCTGCGGCCGGGAGGACGAACCGGTCGAGCCGCGCACCCCGTACGGGCGGCACAAGCTTGATCTCGAGGCGCGGATCCGGTCGTCCACAGTGGACCATCTCATCCTGCGGCTGGCGCACGTGGCCGGGCCGGACCAGCCGCCGCACCAGCTGCTGCCGTCGCTGGCCAGCCAGGTGCTGGCCGGCACGGTCCGGATCCACCGGGGCGCGCGCCGTGACGTGATCGACGTCGTCGACGTGGTCGCGGTGATAGACAGGTTGCTCGCGGCGGTGACCGGCCCCGCGGTCGTCAACGTGGCCACCGGGCACGCGGTGCCCGTCGAGGCGCTCGTCGCGGGCATCGAGGCGCGGCTTCGTACCCGGGCCGAACGGGTGGTCGTGGACACGCCGCCGATGAACCACCTCGTCTCGATCGACACGCTGCGCCGGCTGGTGCCGGCCGTCGACGCGATGGGCTTCGGCCCGCGCTACCACGAGGCGGTGCTGGACCGGTACGTCCCCGTGGCCATATCGGTGTGAGGAGAGCCGAACCGATGCGCATCCTGCTTGTCACGTCGGCGCTGGCGTCGCACTACTTCGCGATGGCGCCGTTCGGCTGGGCGGCCCGCGTCCACGGCCACGACGTCGCCGTCGCCACGACGCCGGACCTGGTGCCCGTCGTGCGGGAGAGCGGCCTGCCGGCCGTCGCCGTGGGGTCCACCATGGACTTCACCGGGCGGTACCGCGACTCGGCACGCGCAGGTGGCGGCCCGGGCGACCCCAAGGCACTGTTCGGGCTCGTCGCCGGGTCCATGGTGGACGATCTGGTCGCCTACGCCCACTGGTGGCGGCCGGACCTGGTGGTGTGGGAGCCCACCACGTTCGCCGCTCCCGTGGCCGCGGCGGCCGTCGGGGTGCCGGCGGTGCGGTACCTGTGGGGCCCGGACATCGTCGGTCGCGGATCGTCCGGCCGGGACCGGTTGCCGCCGGCGGTGGGCGAGCTGTTCGCGCGGTTCGGCGTGTCGCCGGACGAGGTGCCGGACTGGTGGACCATCGACCCGTGCCCGCCGTCGGTGCGGCTGGCCGGACCGCGGTGGCGGTCGGTGCGGTACGTGCCGTACAGCAACCAGAACCGGGTGCCCGCCGCCGTGCTGCGGCCGCCGGCCCGGCCGCGGGTGCTGGTGACGCTCGGCGTCTCGGTCACCGGGCTGGTCGGGTCGCGGGCGTTCCTGCCGCCGATCGTCCTGCGTGCACTGTCCGATGTGGACGTCGACGTGGTGGTCGCGCTGCCGTCGGATCAGCGGGACGACCTCGGGACGCTGCCCGGCAACGCGACGGCGGTCGCCGGTTGCCCGTTGCAGGCGGTGATGCCGACCTGCTCGCTCGTCGTGCACCACGGCGGCGCCGGCTCGCTGCTGACGGCCGCTGGATGCGGCGTGCCCCAACTCATGCTCACCCAGATGCCGGATCTGGGCTTCTACGCCGACCGGCTGGCCGCCACCGGCGCCGGCACGCACATCCGTGGGGACGCGGCGACCGAGGACGCGGTACGCGCGGCTGTGCGCGCGTCGCTCGACGATCCGGCGATGGCGGCGGCGGCCGACAAGCTGCGTGCCGAGACGCTCGACCAGCCGACGCCCGTGCAACTGGCGGCAGGGCTGGAGGATCTGGTTTCGACTGCGAGGGGATCGCAATGACGGAGTTCGGGGTGTTCTTCTTCGCGGCGCTGGGCGATCCGGCGGCGCGCACGTACCGCATGATGGTCGACGCGGCCAAGCGCGCGGACGCGCTCGGGCTGGCGTTCGTCTCGACGCCGGAGCGGCACTTCCACCGCTTCGGTGGGGCGTTCCCCAACCCGGCGGCCACGTGCGCCGCGCTGGCGACGGTGACCTCCCGGATCCAGCTGCGCGCCGGCAGCGTCGTGACGCCGCTGCACGCACCGCTGCGCGTGGTCGAGGACTTCGCACTCGTCGACTGCCTGTCCGGCGGCCGGGTCGGCATCTCCGTCGGGTCCGGCTGGAACGTCAACGACTTCGTGCTGGCGCCCGACGAGTTCGCCGGCCGGCGTGACCGGATGCTGCGCGACATCGACCTGATCCGGCAGGTGTGGCGGGACGGCACCTGGACCGGCGCCAACCCGGCCGGCGCGCCGGTGACCCTCGACGTGTACCCCCGCCCGGTGCAGCCGGAACTGCCGATCTGGGTGACGGCATCGCGCAGCGAGGAGACCTTCCGGGAGGCCGGGCGCCTCGGCGCGAACGTGCTCACCCACCTGGAGAACCAGGACATCGACGCGCTCAAGGACAAGATTGCCGCGTACCGCAAGGAGTTCGCGGCGAACAACCCCGCGGGTGGCCGCGGCACGGTGACGGTCATGATGCACACGTACCTGGCGCCGACGGTGGAGCAGGCGCGCGAGGTGGCCGTGCCGTGGCTGCGCCGCTACCTGCTTACCGCGATCGACCTGGAGAGCCGGGCGGTCAAGGGCGGCGGCTCGATGAGCGGCGGCCGGACCGGCCGCGACTTCCTCGCCGACGAGCGGGCCCGGGAGCGGCTGGCCGAGGTGGGCGTGAACCGGTACCTGGCCGGTACGTCGCTGATCGGATCGGTCGACGAGGCCGTCGCGGTGGTCGACGCCGTGCGCGCCGTGGACGTCGACGAGATCGCGTGCCTCGTCGACTTCGTCGACGACGCCGAGCGCGTGGTGGCCGGCATCGACCGGATAGCCGAGCTGGCCGCCCGCACCGCGTAGGCGGGGGACACCTTCTACCGACGGCTATACGTCGATCTTGCAGTCGCGGCGCCGTCCAAAGGCGGGCATATCATCGCGGAAGCAGACACCGCGACTGCAAGATCGACGCGAGGCCGGGTGCCGGGCCGCGTGCCGGGCGGCGTCGATCTTGCAGTCGCGGTGACGCTCTTTGCGCTATCTTGCCCCGCTTCGGGTGGCGCCTGGGCTGCAAGATCGACGTATAGCTGCGCGCCCATAGGCGCCGCGCGAAGGCCGCGA
>Ga0111538_10002285_pt1 | contig 27019 bp, 25 predicted proteins | sample SoiMethybrSBSTD1_FD_79669 | JGI IMG/M metagenome (GOLD analysis project Ga0111538, IMG submission 79669) | Bulk soil microbial communities from a Populus tree surrounding site in Tennessee, USA - Soil MetaG P. TD hybrid SBSTD1 (version 2)... | ecosystem: Environmental > Terrestrial > Soil >...
TCCGGTTGATCAGCCCGGATGTTACGGCACTGCGTCTCCCGGATAAACACCCGGTCATGAAAAGAGCAGCCAGCGGCTGCTCCGAAACTCACGTACTGGGTCTCGCAACGGCATCAACTCCCATACAGGAAGTTCGGCAGCCACAGCGTCATGCCGGGCCAGATATACATGCACACCAGGCAGAGAATGACGATCAGCATGTAGGGCATCATGCCCGCGAAAATCTGGTTGAGCGTGACGTGGGGCGGTGATACGCCCTTCAGATAGAACGCCGACATCGCCACTGGCGGCGACAGGAAGGCCGCCTGCAGGTTCACGGCCACCATGGTGCCGAAGAGCACCGGGTCCACGTTGAAGTGGGCGAGCAGCGGGATGAAGATCGGTATGAAAATCACGATGATCTCGGTCCATTCGAGCGGCCAGCCGAGGAAGAAGATGATCGCCTGCGAGAGCAGCAGGAACTGCACCGGGGTCATGTTGAGGCTCAAGACCCATCTTTCGATGATTCCCTGGCCGCCATGGAGCGCGAATACCGCGGAAAACAGCGCGGAGCCCACGAACAGCCAGCACACCATGGCCGTCGTCTTCGCCGTCAGAAAGGTGGACTCTTTCAGATTCTGCAGCAGCTGTCGCCTGGTCGCGAAATCCCACAGCCACGGCACGAACGTGCCGAGAAAAACGCCGCCGAGCGAGCCCGATACGATCAGCGTCGCCACGTCGCCGCGCATCGACCCGAGAGCCACCCCGATGATTACCCCCACGAGGCTCGACCAGAGCACGCGGTGTGGATACTTCGAATATCCCGCCAGGTACATTGCGCCCAGGGCGCCGACTCCAGCGGACTCCGTGGCGGTCGTAATGCCGAAGAGGATCACCGCCAGCACGATGAAGGTGAGCACCCCCAGCGGAACCACCGAGGATTCCAGGAGCTTGAGGATCTCGAAGTGCTCGCCATCCAGGCGCCAGTAATAGATGAAGACGACAATGGCGGACAGCAAGGCCAATCCCCAGAACCATGCGTAGAAGTTCTCGGGGATCCTGCCCAGGGCTTCGTTGCGCTCCTGGACTTCCATGCCCACCTGCTCGGGAGGCCCCTCGTCCTTCGCCGCCGGATCCGGGGTTGACGCTTCGCTGCTGCTCAACTCCAGCGGCGCCGGCGCCTCGGCCGGCTGCTCGGCGCTGCCGCCAGGCGCCTGCGGCTGCGCCTCTGGTAACGCGGGCTTTGTGCTCTCTGTGGATTGCGGCGCCTGCGCAGTTCGCTCGGAAATTGCCGAACCGGGTTGGACATCAACCGGAGCCGCATTGTGGATGACGACGTACCACCATGCCGCTGCAAACAACGCGACGACGAGCCCCGCCGGCACCAGCAACGAGAAAACGTTCTTCAGGATAAACGGGTAATCAACCGCCAGCCCGTCGGGGCGTATCGTCGCCTTCAGCATGCCGGGCCTGAAGAGCGCTTGCAGCAACCCGACAAAAACGCGGCGCGACGGTCCGCGCTCCACTTTCGTGAGCCAAGCAGGGACGGTTATCCGGAACTCGTCTTCCCCGAGCTTCGGCGCGATCTTCGGATTCAGCATCGCCCAGCCGATGATGTAGACGAGATACAGGAAGGTGAGAAAAAAACCGGGCAGCATCGCCGCGGCATAGAGCTTGACTATCGACTGCCCCGCGACCGCCGCATAAACGATGATCATGACCGAAGGCGGGATCAGGATGCCCAGCGTGCCCCCTGCCGTGATCACGCCCGAGGCGAGGCGCACGTCGTAGCCCGCTTTCAGCATCGGGCGCATGGCGATCACCCCCATGAGGACGACCACCGCCCCGACGATGCCCGAGGCAATCCCCCAGAACGCGCATACGAGCAAGGTAGTCACGGCGAGCGAAGCGGGCAGGCGCCGGAAGGCGAGCTGGACGCTGAAGAACATCTTGTCCACCAGCGCCGCGCGCTCGATGATGTAGCCCATGAACACGAAGAGTGGAATGGACAGCAGCGTGTCGTTGTTCATCACGCCGTAGGTACGCTGCACCATCAGGTCGAAGATCTGATTGTCCAGCCAGTGGTGCGACGCCGGATCCCAGAACGCGAGGTAGCCGAAGAACATCCCCAGGCCCATCATGGTAAAGGCCGTCGGGAAGCCCATCATGATCGCAGCCACGATGAGCGCGAGCATCGACAGCCCGAGAAGGGGATCGCTCATGACCCTCAGGCTCCGGTCCGCTGGTGCGCGGATTCTTCGATGTGGTGCGCCTGCCTGATAGCGGCAAGGCGCGACTCCTCGTCCACGAACTCGCTTTGCGCGAGCTGTTCCCCTACCACGTCGATTTCCTGGACGTCCTGCAACCGCTCGGGCCAGGCGCCGCTGCGGATGCACAGGACGCAACGCACGATTTCCGCGAAGCCCTGGAGCATCACGAGCACGCCCGCAACGGGAATGACCGCCTTGAATTGATAGACCGGCGGCCCTTCGGAGGTCACGTTGGAGTGCTCGAGGATGCGCCAGGAGTCGGCGGCGTAGTAATAGCCTGCATAGATCAGCGCGACGATGCCGGGAATGAAGAACACGATGTAGAGGACGAGGTCGAACCACGCCTGCGTGGGCGGCTTCATGTTGACGTAGAGAAAGTCGCCCCGGACGTGCCCGTTCTGGGCGAGCGTATAGGCGCCGCACATCATGAACAGCGTCCCGTACAGCATGGCGTCGAGGTCGAAGATCCAGGAGGTAGGCGCGTTAAGGATGTAGCGCTTGAAGACCTCGATCGAGACGACCAGCATCAGCACGCAGATCAGCCACGCGAAAATCTTCCCCGACCAGTCACTGATGCTGTCGGAAAAGCGCAGGAAGCGCTGAACGTTCATGGGCGGCGGCCGCTCTGGGAAATTATTTCATAAAAAAAGCATCATCCGGGACGGCCGCCCGGATGATGCCTTAGCGTTCATTGCCTGCCTTCAGGCCTTTTTCTTTTCGGCGGACTTGCCTGCAGGCTTGCCAAAGTAGTAGTTGTAGGCCATGCGCGGGCTGATCTGGGTGTCGAGATACCACTTCACGACCCGCTCGGCGAACGCTTTCTGCGAATCGAGAATCTCCTTGAACAGGGGATTTTCCGGCGTCTTCTTCGCGATGACCGTATCGAAGACCTGCAGCTGCTTCATCAGCACCGAGTCCGGCGTCTTGTAGACCTTCACGCCCTGCTTGGTCTGGATCTCGATGTAGTCCTGGGAGTAGCGGTGGATCGACTTCCAGGTCATGTCCTGCGAAGCCGCCTCGACCGCGAACTCGATGATCGCCCTGATCTTGGCCGGCAGCGCATCGAATTTGGTCTTGTTGAAGGTAATCTCCAGCTGTTCCGCGCTCTGGTGATAGCTCTGCAACATGTACACCTTGGACACGTCCGGGAAGCCGAGAATGCGATCGGAGGTCGCGTTGTTGAATTCCGCCGCTTCGATCAGGCCGCGATCCATCGCCGGGACGATTTCGCCGCCGGGCAGCGCGTTCACCGCTGCGCCCATGCCCTGGAACAGGTCAATCGAGATACCCACGGTGCGGAACTTGAGACCCTTGAAGTCCTCCGGCTTGGTAATCGGTTTCTTGTACCAGCCGAGGGGCTGCGTCCACATCGGCGCGTACGGGTAGGACACGACGTTCGCGCCTACGGCCTTGTAGACCTTTTCAAGCAGCGCCTTGCCGCCACCGTACTTGTGCCACGACAGCAGCATCTGTGCGTCCATGCCGAATGCTGGACTCGATCCCCAGAGCGCCAGGGCGTTGTTCTTCCCGTAGTGGTACACGAGCACGCCGTGACCGCCGTCGAGCGTCCCCTTAGATACCGCGTCGAGCAGACCGAAGGCCGGCACCACCGCGCCCGCCGGCAGCACCTCGATCCTGAGGTCGCCGCCCGTCATATCGTTCACCTTCTTCGCGAAGTCGAGCGCGTACTCGTGGAAGATGTCCTTCGCCGGCCACGTGCTCTGCCAGCGCATGCTCTGCGCGCCCGCCGAGCTCACTACCGCGGGAGCCGCTGGAGCCGCCGGCGCCTTGGCGTCGCCCTTGGGTTCGGCTTTCTTGTCCTGCGCGGCGGCAAACATCGGGAACGCCGCCACGGCGGCACCGGTCGCGGCGGCGGCCCCGGTCAGGAACTTGCGACGCGAAGGACCTCCCCGGTCCTGCTGGGTTGCGACTTTCTTCAGCAGCTTTTTGAGCATATCTCCTCCGACGGTGTGGTGATGAGGCTACGGGGCAAGTGATCGCGGGCTTACCGCACGCACCCCGCGCGCCGGTGGACGCCGGGATTTTATCATGCGGAATACCCTGTTACTGGGCGGCAATGCTATACCTCGACTCCCACAAAATCAAGCAGGACCCGATAGTTACGTCGCTCCCGGTTCCCGGGCACACCGCTCCGAAGTAGCCATGATGTCCTTGATGACAAATACCTATGGGCACGCAGCATCATGTCAGTGCCATCAAGTTTGGAACATTGGGATCGCGACGGTACACGGGGTCGCACGCAGCTGACCCTGGAGAACGCCGGGTAGTCGGAATCCGCGATTCACAACATTTGATGGGTTGAATCAGGACCTGTGATCGACCGCAGAGCGAATCGGTGCCTCGTGTTCCGGGATACCGTTGCTGCGCTGATCTCGACGACAGCCCATAAAACAAACCGGACGCCCTCTGTGGAGAGGCGTCCGGTCTTTGGTACGAGACTGCGAGTACTTACTGATTCAGCGCGGTGTTCAGCTTACTTTGGGCTGCTTGCCGGGGCCGTCGCGCGGTCCGGGGAAATCCGCGACGGAGCTCGGGAAGCGGATGTGCTCGGAGCGCAGACCCTTGTTGCTCACCTGGAACTTGCGGGTGAAGGTCTTGCCTTCGTAGGACGCGGACATGGTGTACTGGCCGGCGGGCAGATGCGCCATCAAGTACGGACCTTCGGTGACCGTCTGCACGACGTTGCGGCCCTTCGAGTCGGCGATCCCGACGTTCACGTTCGCGAGGTAGTTGCCCTCGTTGATGGTGAACAGAACCTTCAGGTTGAACTCGTTCTGGCGCGCCATGAGCCGCGCCTCGTCCTCGTCACCGATGCCGCCGGACATGACGGCGACTTCGCCGCGCCCGGTCGCCTGATCGGCGCTCCATGCCATGCCCGCTCCCGTCAGGAGTCCGGCGATTCCCGCTGCTAGTATGAATCGTTTCATGAGTGCCTCCTTGATGACGCCCGTCGATGTGGTGCGCACCCTGGGCGGCTGCTGCAGCCGGACGACCAAGTACGCTCACGCAATGGGACCATAAGGGAGGGCACCTGTTCCCGCAGTACATCGCGCTTTCGTCTGTAGGACGATTCCTGCACCCCCCGTTACCGCCTTTTTGCTTGCTCCGCGGCGTGAAGAAATTCACGCAGCAGCGGATCGCCGTTGAGGAGCGTGGGATCGGCGGGATCGTGGAACTCGGGGTGCCATTGCACGCCGACCATGTAGCTCGCTCCCTGCCAGCGGATCGCCTCGATTACCTCGTCCGGCACGGAAACCGCCTCGACGGCGAGATCGCCGCCCAGCGTCTTGACGCCCTGATGGTGAATGCTGTTCACACGGGCGCGTTCCGTGCCTGGATACAGCCGCGCCAGGCCCGAGCCCGCGGTAAACACGACCTCGTGAAAGTGCCGGTCGTAGGCCACGGGATCGTGATGCCCGCCGCCCTTCGGGTGATGCAGCGCGAGGTCCTGGTACAGCGTGCCGCCGCAGGCCACGTTGATGAGCTGGAGCCCGCGGCAGACGCCGAGCACCGGCTTGCCGGCGGCGGCGAATTCCTCCAGGAGATCGATTTCGTAGGTGTCGCGCACGCGGTCGCCGCTCCAGTCCGGATGGCCCGCCGTCTCCCCGTAGGTGACCGGGCTTACGTCGGCCCCGCCCTGCAGCACCAGCCCGTCCAGCTCGGCGACGTAATCCGCCACGTGCAGGTCGCCGCGCCGCAGGACGCCGCCGCCCGCGATCGAGGGAATCATGAAGACGAGCGCGCCCGCGCCCGTGCTCGTCAGCCAATGCGCGATCGACTGCTCCAGGTACTGGAGCGTCTTGCCCCTGAAACCCATCTCGGGCGGCACCGAATGAAGAAACCGCGGTGAAATACCGATCTTCAGGGGTTTACGATTCGCAACTTCCGATGCCATGAGCTGATCAGGATGAACGCGGGATGAACGCGAGTCCCGCCGGTGACATCGTGTCTCCTCTATACACTGAGCCTTTGAGGGTCCACGAGGTCCGGCACGACTTCCGCTTATGTTGTCGGACCATAAAAGTGCCATCAAGTTTTGAGCATTGGGTCACTTCCTGGGTGTGATTCCCATCCAAAGATCGCTCTGCACGCGCGCCACGTCGTTCAGCGACTCGCGCTCGCGGAAGACGCGCCGCAGCCAGTCGGCATCGGACTGACCCGCCTCCACGCTCGCCGCGAGCTGCGCCAGCGCCTCGCCGTTGCCCAGCGCGCCGGCGTGCGGCGCCACGAGCTTCAGCGTATCGAGCAGGTCCTGGCCCAGGCTCACCGTCCGGCGGGTGTACGCGTCTATCACCTTTCCGGCAAGACCGTAGCGGCACGCCTGGAACCGGTTGTAGTTGTACAGCGTGTACACCTCGCGCGACGGCGGCAGCGGCCGGTCCACGAGGATGTGACGGGAGAGTGCCTGGACGTAGCACGCGATCAGCGCCGCGCGCTCCACCGTGAGCGGCGTGTCGAACACGCGCGTCTCGACGGTGCCGTACTCGGGCTTGGGGCGGATGTCCCAGTAGAAATCCTTCATGCTCTCGACGATGCCGTAGCCGCTCATGCCGTCGAAAAACTGCCGGAACTCGCCCCAGGACTGCACGAACGGAATCGTTCCCGACAGGGGGAACGCGCTCACCGTGTTCAGCCGCGAAGACTGGAAGGCGGTGTCCTCGCCCTGCTGGAACGGCGAGGACGCCGAGAGCGCGATGAAGTGCGGCACGTAGCGCGACAGGATATGCGTGAGGTAGACGGCGGCGTCGCCGTCGGGGCAGCCGATGTGCACGTGCTGCCCGAATATCGTGAACTGCTTCGCGAGGTAGCCGTAGACGGCGAGCAGGTGATTGAAGCGCTCGGTCGGATAGATGCGGCGGTCGGTCCACTGGTGAAAAGCGTGGGAGCCGCCTCCCGCGATGCGGACGTTCAGGCGCCGCGCGGCCTGGGTCACCGTGTCGCGCAGGGATTTCAACTCCTGCGCCAGCGCGTCGTGCGCCTTGTGCACCGATGTGTTCAGCTCGATCATGCTCTCGGTGATCTCGGGCTTGACCGCGCCGGGATGGTCGGCCTTTTCGATCAGCCCGATCAGGTCCTGCGCGTCGCGGGCGAGGTCGAAATCGCGCGAATTCAGGATCTGGAGCTCGAGCTCCGTGCCGACCGTGAACGCCTGCGATGACTTGAAATCCAGGGACTCGCCGTTCATCGTTCACCGCTCACTGTCACCGCTCACCGGTCACTGGTCACTGGTCACTGTACTTTGCCCTCGCCCGCGCGCGTGAAGGCGAACTGTACCGCGATCGGACCCGCGATCTCCAGGATGATTACCGCGGAGAGCACGATCGCGGAGAGCCTGCTCACGAACTCGGGGTAGAGTCCCGCGGTGCCCTGCACCATCGTCATCGCCATGCCCGACATCGGCGTCAGCGCGAGGCACAGCATGCCCGCCGTCCCCGGCCGCACGCCCGAGAAGTGCGCGAGGGACATCACGGCGATGGATTTTCCGGTAAAGCGCGCCAGTATGTAGGCGACCGCGAGCGACCCGCCCGCCACCAGCTCGTAGAGCTGCAGCCGCGCCCCGGTCACGACGAACAGCACGACGAAGAACAACTGCCCGACCTTCGACAGATCCACTGCCGCGAGATCGTGGCGCTCGTCCAGGTTGCGCGCGAAGACTCCGAACGCGAGGAGCGCAATCAGCACCGACAGGTCCAGCATGCGCGCGACCCCGACGGCGGCGATGATGAGGGCGAGCACCACGACGAACTGGCGCTCGGCCTGCTTGCCGAGCCATTGCGATAGCCACAGCGCCGCCATGAACGACGTGTACCCGAGGAGGAGCGACCCGGCGAACAGGTAGACGGGATGGAGCACGGCGCGCGTCCAGCCGGCGCGGTACTCGTGATGTATCCAGGACAGCAGCATCGTGACGAGCACGAACGCCACCACGCTGTTGATGGCGGTCAGGTTCAACGCCCGCTCCGTCACCTGTCCCTCGGCCTTCAGCTCCTGCGCCACCAGCATGACCACCGCCGGAGAGGTCGCCACGCCTATCGCCGCGGCCACGGCGGCATGGAGCACGCCGACGTCGAAATACCTGAGCGCGTAGTAGATGAACCCGAACGAGAGAGCGCTCTCGGCCACGCCGGTCGCGAGCAGCCACCGGTCCCGCTTCAGCCACGAGAAATCGAGCCTCAGCCCCAGCTCGTAGAGGACGAGCCCGAGGGCGATATCGACGAAGCTCGACGCCTCGTTCAGGAGCTTCTCGTCGAGCAACCGCAACCCGCTCGCGCCGAGCAGCATGCCGATCACGACGTAGCCGACGATGCGCGGCAGCCGCAGCACGCGGCGCATCAGCTCGCCCCCGATTACGCCGGCAATGAGCAGCAGGCCGAAGAGCGCCAGCGGACTGTCGGGAAGCGGCAACTGCGGCAGGAAGGTGGACATGGGAAGGGTGATCCTCCCCTGCTTCATTTAGGAGGGGTGGCGCACGAAAGTCCGCCGGGGTGGTCCGCGAAGCGTGCGGCAAGTTACTCCCACCACCCCGTCTGCTTCGCATCCACCCCTCCTCAGGCAGGAGGGGGAATGTGTAACTTACACCAACCGCTAGAACGAAAGCGAATAGTCCGCGTGCTCGTCAGCGACGTAGCTTTGGGGCTGCGGAAACGCCCCCAGATCCTTGGTGATGGCGGCCCGCAGGAAGGAGTCCACCCACCAGAACACGTCGTACTCGCGGATCGCGCGCCGCATCCGCCGCATGCGCGCCTGGCGCTCGCTCTTCCCCATATGGTAGGCCCGATGTATGGCGTCCGCGACCCCCTCGATATCGTAAGGGTTTACGAGCAGTGCGCTCCTGCCGAGCTGCGCCGCCGCGCCCGCGAATTCCGAGAGAATCAGCGCGCAGTCCTCCTCGATGCTGCACGCGCAGTATTCCTTCGCCACCAGGTTCATGCCGTCCCTCAACGGCGTGACGAGCGCGATGTCGGCGGCGCGGTAGTACGCCAGGAGGTCGAGCCGCGAGAGGCTGCGGTAGACGTACCACACCGGCACCCAGCCGCCGGGGTGGACGAAGCTCCCGTTGATCTTGCTCACCAGCTGCTCGATCTCGGTCTTCAGCTCCTGATACCGCGGAATGTCCTCGCGGCTCGGCACGACGACCTGTATGTACGACACGCGCTCGCGCAGCTCCGGGAAGCGCGAGAGCAGGCTCTGGAAGGCCTTCAGCCGCAGCGGTATGCCCTTGGTGTAGTCGAGCCGGTCCACGCCCAGGATCAGCCGGCGGTTCGGAAGCAGGCGGTGCAGCTCGCGTGCGCGCTCCGCGACGTCGGACGCCGCGGCGCGGCGCATGAACGTGTTGTAGTCGATGCTGATGGGAAAGCTGCCGACGCGCACGACGCGCCCGAGGGCCGACACGAGCAGCACCTGTCCGCGGCCCTCGATCCCGGCATCCTTGACGAGCGCCCGCACGCATTGCACGAAGTTGCGCCGGTCGCGCTGCGTCTGAAACCCGATCAGGTCGAACTCCAGGAGCGACTGCAGCACCTCCCTCCGCCACGGCAGCTTGAGGAACAGATCGGGGGACGGAAAAGGGATGTGCAGGAAGAAACCTACGCGCGATCTCACGCCGGCGCGGCGCAGCTCGCCCGCCACGTTCATCAGGTGGTAGTCATGCACCCATATGAAGTCGCCGGGCTCCGCATTCCCGGCCACCACTTCGGCGAACCGCCGATTGACGTCGCGATAGGCGCGCCAGTACGCAGGCTCGAAGTTGCAGAGCGACTGCAGGTCGTGGAAGAGCGGCCAGATAATCTCGTTCGAGAACCCGAGATAGAAGTCGTGCACCTCTTCCACGCTCAAGGGCACGGATTTGAGCGTGAAGCCGGCGCCCTGCCCCGCCAGGTCGAGCGCCGGGGCGAGCCCGGCATCCTCGCCGGACGCCCCGGTCCATCCTATCCACACGCCGCCGCGATGGCGCAGCACGGGCATCAGCGCGGTCACGAGCCCGCCGCTCGCGGGCTCCGCCCGCCACGAGCCCGCGTCGTCGCGACGGAAGCTGAAGGGCAGCCGGTTCGAGACGACGATCAACCGCTCGCGCTGCCGGGTTCCGGCGTTGCGCACAGGTCCCGCCATGTCATTCATTGTGCTCTCCCTTTGCGCCCATCCCTCCAGCGCTCCAGAAACGCAACCAGGCCGTCGGGCGGCTGGATCCACAAGTCCGCGCGGGTCGGCCGCGCCTCGGCCCGCACCAGCACCGCGAGCCCGCGCGGCTTCACCGCCGCGAATGCGTCCTCGTCGGTAGCATCGTCTCCCAGGTAGGCAGCCACGGCGCCGCCGGGGGTTTCCGAGAGCACCGTCTTTACCGCGTCGTGCTTGTTGTGTCCCAGCGCCCGCAGCTCCAGGCCCCCGTCGAACTCCAGCAGTTCGACGGTTCCGCCGTCGGTATGCGGCCGCCACGCCTCTACCGCAGCGCTCCGGACTTGCTGAACCGTGGCGGCGGGCAGCCCCCGCCAGTGGAGCGCCACGCTCGCGGGCTTCGCTTCGAGCCGCGCACCGGCACGCTCCCATACGTGCGCCTGCCGCGCCGCTTCCTCCAGCTTGCCGCGCGTCTCGCTTCCGATCTCGCGCTCGACGAGCCGTCCATCCGGCAGCAGGCGCTGCCAGCCGTGGGCGCCCCAGATCTCCGGGCGCCGCCGGAACGGCAGGAGGGGCACCAGGTCCTTCAACTCGCGACCGCTGACGACTACCACGCGTGTCGTCCGCTGCTCCATCAGCGCCTCTATCGCCGCCACAGCCGCGGGCCACGGGTGGGCGCATTCCGGACGCTCGTGAAACGGGGCCAGCGTTCCATCGTAGTCCGTGAGCAGCACGCAATCCCGCGCTTCACCGAGGCGATCGAAGAACGCGCGCAAGTCGACGGCCGGATTGAGAATGCTGATCGCGTCCACGCAGCAGTATCCGGTTGCCGGCACGACTAGCCTTGGCGGCGTTCTCCTATTTCCGTGTAGGTATCCCGCTACAAGGGGTCGCCACGGCGCGGAGCCCCCGCGATGGCGTCATCGGCCTCCTACATCGAACGAGTCCGGCCGCCGACAGGCCCGGCGCGCGCGCTCGCGCAACATGCGTTTTCGACGTTCCAGAGGAGAAACCCATGACAGTTTCCACGATCCTGCTTTTGGTGCTCGTTCTGCTGCTGATCGGGGCGCTGCCGACCTGGTCGTACAGCAATAACTGGGGCTACTACCCGAGCGGCGGCCTGGGCCTGGTGGTTCTGATCCTGCTGATCCTGCTTCTCACCGGACGCATCTAGTGAGCGTCGCCCGGAAGGAGATCGCAATGGAAGGCACGATGGCCACCATCATCGCCGGCCGCTTCGAGGAAAGAGAACGCGCCGACACGGCGATCCGGCAGTTCCAGCAGGCCGGGTTCGCCGAAGGCCGCTACACCTGCTTCTTCGTCGGTCCGGCGGGCCATCACGATCGCTTTCCCGTGGGCGGCGACGAGGACGAGTCTCCCGGCGCCACCGAAGCGGACGATGGCGCGCTGAAGGGCGCGGGGCTGGGCGGGGCGATCGGCCTGGGTGTAGGCCTTGCCGCCACGCCGGTAGCGGGACCCATTGCAGCAGCCGCGGGAGCAGGCGTAGGCGCTTATGTGGGGTCTCTGGTGGGCGCGCTGAACGGCATGGGCAACAAGGACGAGCACATGCCGGCTCGCAAGAGCGGGTTCCTCGTGGCGGTGCACACCAGCGGCGCCATCGATGACGAAAGGCGGGTGATCCGGCTGCTGGAGTCCGCCGGCGCGCACGACATCGAGCGCGCCCAGGGACTTTGGGTCGCCGGCAAGTGGACGGACTTGGATCCGACGCGGCCGCCCGCGCTGGTTACGTCCGCCGCCCCCGCTATCTGATCTCCGCGACGGCGCATCCCGCGCGAGCGCAGCACTCACAACCCTCGGAGCCGTTGTCATGGACGGAGTACTCGAAATCTTCCTGGCCCTCGCGATGGCGGCCGTCGCCGGCGCCAGCGTCACGATCGTCGTCCACCGCATCGCGGCGCGCGGAAGGTGGGCCGCGGGTTACTGGTGGACGGATCAGGACCGGCGCCACGGACCGGGCACGTAAGGAAAAGGGGCCAGGCTCGAAATTTTCCGGCAACAACTCCTGATCCGGGCTAGGGCAAAGTCACAGCATGTCCGGGCGATCGAGCGAAACAAACCGCGAAGAACATCTCCTGCAGAGCGAGCAGCGTTTTCGCCTGCTCGTCGAAAGCGTCCGCGATTACGCCATCTTCATGCTCGATCCGCAGGGCCACGTGCTGACATGGAACACCGGAGCTGAGCGGATCAAGGGATACCGGGCCGACGAGATCATCGGGCAGCACTTCTCCCGCTTCTACCCGCCGGAGACCGCCGGCACGCTGCCGCGGCACGAGCTCGAGGTTGCTGCCGTCGAGGGCAGGTTCGAGGACGAGGGATGGCGGCTACGCAAGGACGGCTCGCGCTTCTGGGCCAACGTGATCATCACCGTCCTGCGCGATGCTTCCGGCGAGCTGATCGGATACGCCAAGGTGACGCGCGATCTCACGCAGCGCCGCGTGCACGAGGAGACACTCCGCCAGAGCGAGGAACGCTTCCGCCTGCTGGTCGAGGGCGTGAGCGACTGCGCGATTTTCATGCTCGACGCGAACGGCTACGTCTTGACGTGGAACAGCGGCGCGGAACGAATCAAGGGCTACCGCGCGGACGAAATCATCGGCCGGCATTTCTCGACGTTCTATCCCGCGGATGCGAAGGGAGCGGGATGGCCGGAGCACGAGTTGCGGGTCACGACCGAGAAGGGAAGATTTATCGACGAAGGCTGGCGCCTGCGCAAGGACGGCTCGAGGTTCTGGGCGGGTGTAGTCATCACGGCGCTGCACGATCAGAGTGGCCACTTGCGCGGATTCGCCAAGCTCACCCGTGATTTGTCCGACCGCCGGCGCGCGGACGAGCTGGCAGCGGCTGCTGCGCAAAAGGAAGAGCTCCTCGACGCCGAGCGCAATGCCCGCATGGACGCACAGCGGGCGGCGCGCATGAAGGACGAGTTTCTCGCAACGCTTTCGCATGAGCTGCGAACGCCGTTGAACGCCATTCTCGGCTGGACACAGCTGCTCCGGGCGCAGGCGACGCCCAAGCCGGACGACGTCCATCACGCCCTGGAAGTGATCGAGCGCAATACGCGGTCACAGGCGCGCCTGATCGACGACCTGCTGGACCTGAGCCGCATCATGGCGGGAAGAGTGCGCCTCGACGTGCAGCAGCTGGGGCTGACCGACATCGTCCGGGGCGCGATCGAATCCGTCGAGCCCGGCGCCGTGGCGAAAGGCGTCCGCCTGGAGCAGGTTCTGGATCCTCTCGGCGGGACGGTGTCCGGCGACCCCGGCCGCCTGCAGCAGGTGCTCTGGAACCTGCTCACCAACGCCATCAAGTTCACCCCGAAAGGCGGGCGGGTCCAGGTTCTCCTGCAGCGGATAAACTCGCACATCGAGTTGAGCGTCAGCGATACCGGGATCGGCATACCCACAGGGTTTCTCCCCCATGTGTTCGACCGTTTTTCCCAGGCGGACAGCTCGACCTCCAGGCGCTACGGCGGGCTCGGGCTTGGGCTCGCTATCTCGAAGCAGCTGGTCGAGCTGCACGGCGGCACTCTCCGGGTGAATAGTCCCGGCGAGGGAGAGGGCGCGACCTTTACCGTTACCCTCCCCTTGACGCTCCTCGAGCAGGAAGAAAAATCCCGGCGGGGGGTTCATCCCACTCATGCTGCCGCAGACGATCGGGACCCGCCGCCGGAACTGGGGGGCCTGCACGTTCTCGCCATCGACGACGAGACCGACGCCCGCGAGCTTCTCAAGCGGGTATTGGAGGAGCGCGGCGCGCGAGTGACGCTGGCATCCTCCGGAGAGGAAGCGCTCGCCATGCTGCCCTCGACCCGACCCGACGTCCTCATCAGCGATATCGGAATGGCGGGGATGGACGGGTTTCAGCTGATGCGGAGGATACGCTCGTCCGAGGCAGGAACGCGGCGGCTCCCCGCACTGGCTCTGACCGCGTTCGCACGCACCGAGGACAGGAAACGGGCTCTCCTCGCCGGCTATCAGTCGCATCTCGCCAAGCCGCTCGACGTCTCCGAGCTGGTGATCGTCGTCGCGGGGCTTGCCGGGCGCACGTAGCGCCGCCCCTCGCACCATATCAGCCGCCCCGTAGGAAGCGGACTACGCCAGGATCATCCTTGCGCGACTGTTCGTAACGTTTGCCTGACAGTACCGTGGCACCCGCACCAATGTCTCCACTGATTGAAGAACCCAAGGAGTAATGAATATGAGTATTGGAACGATTCTTCTGGTCTTGCTCATCCTCATCCTGATCGGCGTGCTTCCTACCTGGGGTCACAGCCGGAGCTGGGGTTATGGACCCACGGGCGGCGTCGGACTGGTGGTGTTGATACTGGTGATCCTGCTTCTGATGGGCGTGATATAGCGCCCCAATCTGTCCATGGCGGAGAACTCAATGATTCGATATCTCCCAATCGTCGTTGCTGCCGTCCTGCTGGCCGGGGGCTGCGGGAAGAAGGACGACCCGAATACGGTTGTACCTCCGTCGCCCGTTGTCAAACCGGAGGTCTCGGGGGCCACGGTCGTTCCTACGCCGCCGCTACCTCAGGCAGCAGCGGGAGAACGCGTAGAGGTCCAGTCGCCACAACCCGGGCAGGCAAACGATCACTCGAGTCCCGCTTTCAAAGGCGGCGGAATGCCCGACAAGAAGAAATAGATCGCAAATCCGAGCCAGAACAAGCCGAAGGGTTTCAGGCTGTTCAGCCAGGCGTTATTTCGTAAATTCCACAAGGAGGCATGCATGAAAACGAAATTGATGGCCGTAACAGTGGCGGCGATCCTTGGATTCCCGGGCGTTGGATACGCGACCCTCTCCAAAGAGGAGCGGAAAACCGAACAGGACCGCATCAGCAGCGCGTACAAGGCCGCCAAGGAAAACTGCAAAGGCATGAAAGGCAATGCCAAGGATATCTGCATGGCCGAGGCAAAGGGCGCGCAGAAAGTGGCGAAGGCCGAGCTCGACGCACGGGACAAAGGCACCGCCAAGGAGCAGGCGAACGTGCGCATTGCCAAAGCCGAAGCCGAGTACGGAGTCGCGAAGGAGAAATGCGACGACCTGAAGGGCAACGACAAGGACGTATGCAACAAGGATGCGAAGGCGGCGTTGACCCGCGCCAAGTCCGAAGCCAAGGTGAGCAAGGAAGCCGCGGCGGCCTCCAAGGACGCCAAGGAACGGGTAGCGGAGGCGCGCAAGGACGCCAGGCAGGACACGCAACAAGCCGACTACAAGGCCGCGCGCGAGCGTTGCGACTCGCTGTCGGGCGACGCGAAGGATCGCTGCCAGAAGGAAGTCAAGGACCGCTTCGGTAAGTAAGGGGAAACCGGAGGTAGCGGGCATCTCCCGGCAATGATCGCGGGAGCTTTCTCGTTACCCCCGGTGCCTGGCGTGAGATCACAAGGGAGCATATTCGCGGAAGGTCGCAACTGCCGGCGAGTCGTCGATGCCAATAGATTCGCGCTGGTCGTCGACGGCGATGACTATTTCAAGCTGTTTGTGGCGGCTGCCGACCGTGCACGGGAATCGATCGTTGTCATCGCCTGGGATTTCAACAGTAACTGCTGTCTCGATGTCGAATGCGACGGGAAGGATCCCCGCTCCAGGATCGGCGACTACCTGAATCATCTGGCGCACACCCGGCCCGGGCTCCACATCTACGTTCTGGACTGGGACTTCCCCATGATCTACGCAAAGGATCGGGAAGCGCCCGCGGCGCTGCGCCTCGGCTGGGGATGGAAACCCCACGAACGGGTTCATCTCGAATTCGACAACACGCATCCGACAGGCGCGTCGCATCATCAGAAAATCGTCGTAATCGACGACGCGATTGCATTTTGCGGCGGGCTCGACCTCACCTGTCAGCGCTGGGATACGACCGCACATGCGCCCGATGAGCCGCACCGGGTCGTGGCGGACAAGCCTTACCCTCCGTTTCACGATTTGATGGTCGCGGTCGATGGCGAAGCGGCGCGCGAGCTCGGGCGAGTTGCACGCGAGCGCTGGCGTGCGTCGACCGGCAACGAGATCCCTTCCGTTCGCAGTGACGGGGACCCGTGGCCGCCCGAACTCGAGCCGGCTTTTACCGATCATCCCATTGCGATCGCCGTGACCGCCCCGGAATCGGAATCCCGGCAGGGCAGGCGCGAGGTGGAAGCGCTGTACCTCGACATGATCGCGCGCGCACGGCGCTACATCTACATCGAGAACCAGTACTTCACGGCCCACTCGATCGGCGACGCCCTTGAAGCAAGGCTCCGGGAGCCGGGCGGACCGGAAGTCGTCGTGGTTACCCGGCTCCTGAGCCACGGCTGGCTCGAGGAGAACACCATGGGCGTGCTGAGAAGCAAGCTGGTCGAGCGGCTGCGCTCCGCGGACGTAGAAGCGCGCTTCAACGTCTATTACCCCGATATGCCCGGTCTGGCGGAGGGCACCTGTGTCGACGTCCACTCGAAGATGATGGCCGTGGACGACGAGTGGCTGCGCATCGGCTCCGCGAACATCAACAACCGCTCCATGGGAGTAGACACCGAGTGCGATGTCGCCATCGAAGCCGGCGGACGCAACGAGATCGCGCGCGTTATCCGCAATTTTCGCGATGACCTGCTCGCGGAGCATCTTGGCGTGACGAGGGAAGAGGTGGAGCGGGAGACGAAGACCCGCGGCTCGATCGCGGGCGCCGTCGAAGCGCTGGAACGCCCCGGCAGGACGCTGAAACGATTGCAGGTGGAGTCTCACTCCGATATCACATTGAGCATCGCCGAGATGACCGACCCCGAGCAGGCGGTCGGCGTCGACAAGCTGATGGCGCTGTTCTCATTCGGCGCCCAGTTCCATTCCGTGCCACGGCCTCTGCGCAAGATGGTGCCGTACGCCGTACTGGCAGGGGCTCTGTTCGCGCTATGGCGCTTCACACCACTGCGGAATGTGCTGCGCGCCGGTCGCGGAAAGTGGCCGTCATGAAAGCAACATCGATTCACAATCCCAACGCGGGCGACGACAAGGCGGCCAAAAGGCGGGCAGCACGACGCCGCACGTAAGTTCTGGCGGCGCTCTTCGACACAGGGCCCATTCGATGTGCGAAATGTCATCCAGTTCGCCGCACCCGTGAACGGGTATTTCAAGTACCTCGCCGCAATGGGGGCCACGGTGGCACTGGTGCTGCTGGTCCTCAATCTCAGCGCCGGCGAGAAGCGAATCACGCAGGAGGTCCAGCATCGCTACGAGGTCGCCGATCCTCAATTTCTGCGCGCGATGGGCGTATTGCTCGGGCCGCCGCTCGTAGAGGGAAATCGCGTCGATACCTTGCTGAACGGCGAGCAGATATTCGGCGCCATGCTGCAAGCCATCCAGTCCGCCCGGCAAACGATCACGTTCGAGACCTATATCTACTGGTCGGGCAGCATCGGCCGGAGGTTCGCCGAGGCGCTTGCCGGGCGTGCGCGCAACGGCGTCAAGGTCCATGTGCTTCTGGACGCCGTGGGCAGCCAGAAGCTGGACGCAGCGGCGCTCGCGAGCATGCGCGAGGCCGGGGTCGAGGTGGAAAAGTATCACCCGGTCAAATGGCATACGCTCGGAAAGCTCAACAATCGGACCCACCGCAAGCTGCTGGTGGTCGACGGCCGCATCGGTTTCACCGGCGGAGTCGGCATCGCGGACAAGTGGGACGGCAACGCGGAGGATCCCGATCACTGGCGGGATACTCACTTCAGGATCGAAGGACCGGCCGTCGCCCAGATGCAGGCGGCGTTCATGGACAACTGGACCAAGGTAACCGGCAAGGTCCTGCATACCGTGGAGTATTTTCCTCCGCCGCAGAACGCGGGTGCGCACTACGCGCAGGTTTTCCAGAGCTCGATCGAAGGCGGCGCGGAGAGCATGCACCTCATGTACCTGCTCTCGATTGCGGCGGCGCGGCGGACCATCGATCTTTCGATGGCGTACTTTGCGCCCGACGGGATAGCGCTCGAAGTGCTGCTGGCGGCAGTGCAGCGGGGCGTGAGAGTCCGGATTCTTCTGCCAGGGCCTCATACCGACGCCGAAATCGTGCAGAACGCATCCCGCGCAAAGTGGGGGAGGCTGCTCGCGGCCGGCGGCGAGATCTATCTCTACCAGCCGACAATGTTTCATTGCAAGGTGCTGGTCGTGGACGGTCTGTGGACTTCCGTGGGCTCGACAAACTTCGATAACCGATCGTTCCGGCTGAACGACGAGGCCAACCTGAACATCCATGACGCGGACGTTGCTTCACGGCAGATCGCGGATTTCAACGACGATCTCGGCAAAGCCCGCCGCATCACGTACGAGGAATGGGCGGCGCGTCCGTGGACCGAGAAAGTTCGGGATCGTGTTGCGTCGCTTCTGAACGCACAGCTCTAGATCAATGCCCGTGACGATCATCGCATCAACGGCATGCCTGGATATGTTGCGGCGCGCAAACGGCAGTCATCCCGTATGTCGCGGATCTCAGAAAACGCCGTAGCAAACTCGGGACTGAAACGGTCAGTGGACGATGCCGGAATGCGTGCGAAGAATTTTCAGCACGTCGAGTTCTTCGACCGGCTTCACCATGTGCAGATCGAAGCCTGCGTCCCGGGAGAGCGTTTCATCGTCCGCTTTCCCCCAACCCGTGATGGCGACGATGAGCGGGCGGGGACTGCGGTTACGCTGACGCAGGCGTCGCGCGACCTCCAGGCCGTTCATCCCCGGCATGCCCAGGTCCAGCAGGACGATTTCCGGACGGAATCCTTCAAATGCCTGCAACGCTTCCACGCCGCTGTGCACGGCCATGGCTTCATGTCCGTGCTTCTTGAGGAGCGCAGTAAGTATCACGGCGGCGTCCACGTTGTCGTCAACAACGAGAACCCGGCAGAGCGGCGCCGTGGGCGCGGGCAGTTCTTCCTCCCTTGGCGCCACAAGCGCGACGACCTCCGCACGCGCAATGACCGGCAGCCGGACGATGAATTCGGCTCCCTGGCCGATACCCGCGCTCTTCGCCTCCAGGGTTCCGTGGTGAAGCTCGACGATGGCCCGTGCCAGCGCCAGTCCGACACCCAGTCCGGCGGATGGGCGGCTGTACGGGTCCCTGCCCTGAACGAACATGCCGAAGATTGAATTCAGCAGGGTCGGCTCGATTCCGCGCCCGGTATCCCGCACCGAGATGCTGACCTGATTGGCTTCCAGCTCCCCTGCTTCTGCTTCCTTACCCTCGACCTTGATGAAAATGTGCCCGCCCGCATCGGTATAGCGTGCCGCGTTATTGAGCAGATTCGTGAGAGCCTGCACCAGCCTGAGCGCATCACCGAGTACGTGCAACCGATGCGGAGGGATCAGGACCTCCAGCCTGTGCCTTGCCGCCTCGATGGCTGGTCGGGACGTTTCCACGGCCTGCGCCACGAGCTCCGAGACGTCGAGCGGCTTCTGTTCCAGGGAGAGGGTGCCGCGCGTGATCCTGCTGATGTCCAGGAGGTCTTCCACGATGCGGGTAAGGTGGGCGCTCTGGCGGTCGATGATCTGCCGGGTCATCACGAGCGCCGCGTCCGCCGATTTGCTTTTCATCTGCAACTGAACCGCGTTACGGATCGGCGCGAGCGGATTGCGCAGCTCGTGCGCCAGGACGGCGATGAAGTCGTTGATGTTCGCGGCGGAGATTTCCATTGCTTCCGCATGCCGGCGTTGCGTCAGGTCCTGTGTGACCTTGGCGAAACCTCGAAGCGTTCCATCAGTGTCGCGCAACGCCGTCACGACGACGCGCGCCCAGAACCGGGAGCCGTCCTTGCGCACCCGCCATCCCTCCTCCTCGGCACGCCCCTGCTCCCGGGCGATCGCCAGCTCGGCCCAGGGCTTTCCGGCCGCGATGGCGTCCGCGGGGTAGAACCGCGAGAAGTGCTTGCCGAGGATTTCCGCGGCCTCGTAGCCCTTGATGCGGCGGGCGCCCAGATTCCAGCTCGTGACGATCCCGGACGTATTGAGCAGGTAGATCGCGTAATCCTGAACGCCGTCCACCAGGAGGCGAAACCGCTCTTCACTCCGGCGCAATTCCTCTTCCTGCCTTTTTCTTTCCGTCAGATCGCGCGTGATCTTCGAAAAGGCAAGGAGCTGACCCCGGTCATCCCGGAGGGCCGTGATGACGACGTTCGCCCAGAACCGCGAGCCATCCTTCCTGACCCGCCAGCCTTCATCCTCGAATCGTCCTTCCATCATGGCCCGCTTCAGCTCCTGAGCGGGCCATTGACGGTCGATGTCCGACTGGGTGTAGAAAATGCTGAAGTGCTTTCCGATGATTTCGGCGGGCGTATATTGCTTGATGATCTCCGCGCCCGGATTCCAGCTCATGATGTGTCCGCCCGGGTCGAGAAGGAAAATCGCGTAATCCTGCACGCGCTCGGCCATGAGCCGAAATAGATCAGAGCTGGGTGCTGCTGCCATTTGCTCCCTCAATGAACGACACGTCGGTTCGGGCCACGGCGATTGTGGCCCGATCTCCGTCAGGCCAGGAGCGAATTCTTGAGAGCGTAGTGGGTGAGGTCGGCGTTGGTCTTGAGTTGCATCTTCTCCAGCACCCGCGCCCGGTAGGTGCTGACCGTCTTGACGCTCAAATGCAGCTCGCCGGCGATTTCCGTCGGGCTCTGCCCGGCGGCCAGCTTGTGAAAGATCTGAAACTCGCGCTCCGACAGCGTTTCGTGCGGCTTGTCATGCGTGCCGCGGTCGAGCTCTGCGGAAACCAGGTCCGCCGCCGTCTCGCTCAGGTAGCGCTTGCCGCGGGCGACGACCCGGATCGCGCGTATGACCTCATCGGGAGGCGCGCTCTTTGAAATATAGCCGCTGGCGCCGTAACGCAGCATGTTGATCGCGTAGTCCGCTTCGGGGTAGGCCGAGAGCACCAGTACCGGTAGCGCCGGCTTCGTCTGGCGGATGACGCGCAGGCAGTCGATGCCGTTCTTCTGCGGCATCGAGATGTCCAGCAGCACCACGTCGAATTCCTCGCGCCGCACCCTGGCGATGACCTCGTCGCCGGTGGCCGCCTCGGCGGCCACGCACATGTCGGCCTGGTCCGAGATGAACCGGGCGAAGCCGGCCCGCACGATTTCGTGATCGTCGGCGATCAGTATCCGTATGCTCGGCGTAGTCATGAGCGTATCCTGCGGCAGGCACCGGCCGGACGTGGCGCCTTTCGCCGGGCCGGTCAGGGAACGAGCCGAAGACGGGAGCGCCGGGGGCGGCTCGCCGTGTGCAGTTGCCCGAGGCGCTCCTGGATGCGGCCGTTGATGCAGTACTGCTCGCCCACGAAGACCGTAAACCGGTTTTCGGTGAAGCGGCCCCACGTGCACAACATCGACCCCTGGACCTGTTTCCAGCGGCCGGCGACGATTTCGAGATTCATGGCGGATTCCCTCTCACTGATGTGGACCCCCGGCTGTGCACTTTGACACGCAGCCGCCAGCAAGCATCTTGACCTTCCGGCCGCGGGTCCGGCATCGGCGGGTGTCGATGGTCGGTGTCGGACGAGTCCTACGCGCGCAAACGTCCGACATCGGTCGCATGACGCAGCTACGGGAGATAGTCCTACGCCCGAATCGGAGATCCCTGCTGAGGCATGGGGCACGCCTCGGGTAACGTCGCCATACAAACAGCGCCGGCGATCCCAGCGGCGATTGCCCTTCATTGTCAAAGGAGACTGCGATGGAGCCATCTCGATTCAAGAGCTTCGGAGCAATGCTGTGTCTGGCCACCGGACTGGCGGCGTGCGCGGGCACCCCCACCAAGTCCAGCACCGGCGAATGGATCGACGACCGCGGGGTCACCGCGCGTGTGAAGACGGCGATGATCAAGGACGACGAGGTCCGCGCCCGCAATGTCGAGGTCGAGACCTTCAAGGGCACGGTTCAGCTGAGCGGATTCGTCGACAGCACTTCCCAGAAGGAACGGGCGGCCCAGCTTGCCAGCAGCGTGCCCGGCGTCAAGGCCGTCCACAACGAGATCGTGGTGAAGGATCGGTAACATGAGCGGTGCAGGCAGGCGCAGGGGCGCCACGTTCACCGCCCTGGCGGGGCGCGCGGTGATCGTCTGCGCCATGCTCGTGTATGCCGCGGCGTCGCCGGCGCGCTTCGCCGAGCCGGTCGGTCCCGTCCAGTTGAGCGCGCGTTACGCCGCGCTCGCGGGAAAGCTGGGCCAGAACCAGTACGACCGGCCGATCTATCTCGAATCGAGCGAATCCGCGCGCGATGTCGGTGGCGAGGTGTATGCCGTTTTCGATTACCCGTTCGCCGTCTTCACCTCGGCCTTGCGCGGCGCGCGGGACTGGTGCGACGTCCTCCTCCTGCACGTTAATACCAAGAACTGCCGCGTCGTCGAGGAGGACGGGCGCACGCTGCTGGACATGGGTCTGGGAGGCAAGAACGACCAGCCGGCCTCGGAAGCGTACCGCATGGAGCTCGACTACCGCCTCGCCCGGTCGGGGCCGGACTATTTTGCCATGCAGCTCCAGGCGCAGACGGGACCGCTGGCGACGAGCAACTACCGGATCCTGGTGGAGGCCGTGCCGCTGGAAGGCGGACGCACCTTCATGCACTTCACCTACGCCTATTCCTACGGGCTGCCCGGCAAGCTCGCCATGCAGGCGTACCTCGGCACCACGGGTCGCGGCAAGGTCGGTTTCACCGTCGTGAAACAGGGGCCGGGGAGCGAGCCGCAATACGTGGGCGGCGTGCGCGGCGCGGTCGAGCGCAACGTCATGCGCTACTACCTGGCCATAGACGCCTATCTCGGCGCGTTGCGGGACCCGCCGCCGGAGCGGCTGGAGAGACGGCTGCAGGCGTGGTTTACGGCGACCGAGCGCTATCCACGCCAGCTGCAGGAAACGAGCCGCGCCGAGTATCTCGCCATGAAGCGCAGCGAGTACCGGCGCCAGCAGGCGGCGCGGTAGCGGGGGACTGTCCCTTTCGTTCGGGGACTGTCCCCGTCTTGCTTGAGCGGCTGGCCGGGTCCTGACGCTGCGCCGCGTCTACTGCGCCTTTCGCGCATCGGCCGCGGACCTGAGCTCGCGGAGCAGGAACGCGTAGGTGTCGGCGAGCTCCTCGTTCCGCTGGCGCTTCGTGCTGCCGAGGCCGTGGCCCGCATCGTACTCGACCCGCAGCAGCACCGGGCGGCCGCTCGATGTCATCGCCTGCAGACGCGCGGCGTACTTGCCCGACTGCCAGGGCTCGACGCGCGGGTCGTTGATGCCATGGGTGAGGAGGACCGCCGGATAGGCAGTCTTGTCGCGGACCTTCGTGTAGGCGTCCATGGCGAGCAGGCCCTTGACGCCGTCCTCGGTCGTGACCGAGCCGAACTCGGGGATGTTCGGCGGCCCGTTCACCGTGTGCTCGAAGCGCAGAGCGTTCAATACGCCGACGTTGATCACCGCGGCGCCGAAGAGCTCCGGCCGCTCGGCGAGCGCATTGCCCATCAGGATGCCGCCGGCGCTGCGCCCGGTCCCGGCAAGCGTGGCCGGGCTCGCGTAGTTCTCGCGCACCAGGTACTCGGCGCAGGCGATGAAGTCCTTCCAGGTGTTCGGCTTGGTGAGCTTCTGCCCGGCGAGGTGCCACTCGCGGCCGAACGCGCCGCCGCCGCGCACGTGCGCGAAGGCGAGCACGCCGCCGCGCTCGAGCCAGGCGAGCGAGCGGGCGTTGAACCAGGGATCGGTGGTGAAGCCGTACGCGCCGTAGCCGAGCAGCAGCGTCGGATTCGCGCCATCGCGCGCGAGGCCGCGCTTGTGCACGAGCGAGAGCGGCACGAGCGTGCCGTCGTGACTGGGCGCCATCACTTCGCGCGATTCGTAACCCGAGACGTCGAGCGGGAAGGCGGGCTGGATCGGCAGCTCGCGCACCGCGCCCTTCGCGTCGACCAGGAAGTACGCCGGCGGCTTCACCCAGGAGGTCATGCCGATCAGGACCCCCGGCTCGCGCGAGTCGCCGCTGCGGTCGAAGATCGTGCCCTCGTAGGGGAGCTTGATCTCCCGCGCCGCGCGCGTCTTATGGTCAATGCGGACCAGCCTGTTGAGGCCTCCGTCCAGCAGGGTTACGTAGAGCGCGTCGCGCGCGTCCTGCATGCGCTGGATGACCGCGCGGCCCTGCGGCAGGACCTCCTTCGCGGTCGCGAGGTCGGGCGCCCTGGCGGAGGTGAGCACGATGCGCGAGCGCGGCGCGTTCTTGAACGTGAGGACGTAGAGCTCGTCGCCCTGCGGGTAGATCCAGCGCACCTCGTCCTCGAAGCCGGCGACGCGGCGCCAGGGAACGACCGGGTCTTTCAACGACGCCACCGGCGCGATGAAGTAGGCGGAATTCGGCGACACCCCGGTCGCGAGCTCGCCGATCGCCCAGCGCGAGCCGGAGAGCGTCCACACCAGGGGGAAGAGCGCGGGCGCGACCTCGATCCTCGGGTCGACGCCGTAGCCGAAGATCGGCTTGTCCTCGTCGGGGTTCGCGCCGAGGACGTGCAGGAAGGTCCGGCTCCTCTTGCGCTCTTCGGTGGCGGGCTCGCCAGGCTCCCGCTTGCGCTCGCGCCGGTAGGCGAACGAGCGGTTGTCCGGCATCCACGAGCCCGCCCAGCCGCGCACGCGGTCGATGCGCTCTCCCAGGTCACGGCGGGTCGCGATCTCCATCACGCGGATCTCGCCGAGCTCCGAGCCGCCGGGCGCCACCGTGTAGGAGAGATAGCGCCCGTCGTCCGAGACGTTGTACGACATGATCGACCAGCGCACCCCGTCCGCGCCCGGAACAGGAGCCAGCTTCGCCGGGTCGACGAGCAGGCGCTCGGGGGCCGTGGGCGAGGCGCGCATGAAGAGCTGGCGGTCGTTCTGCCCCGGCGCGAGCTTGAAGTAGAACATCGCCTTGCCCTCGCGGCGCGCCACCGAGACCTCGACGCCTGCCTCGCCGAGCGCCTCGATGCGCTTGAGGAGCGCCTCGCGTTCCGGCAGCGCCTCGAGTCGCGCGCGCGCGTACGCCGCCTGGGCCTTGAGCCAGGAGGCAAACTCCGGGCCCTTGTCTTCCATCCAGCGGTACGGATCGGCGACCGTCGTGCCGAAGTACGTGTCCGAGACCTCGCGCACCTCCGCTCGCGGCGGAGCATCGTCCGCGAGGGCGTACGGGACAAAGAGCGAAAGAAGCGCCAGGGCGACGGTCTTCACGGAGGCCGCTATATCGTATCGGGGAGGACGGAAACTTTATCCGTCCGCACGTGACATCGTCAATTGGGGTGGCACCGAAGGTGACGGGGTGGTGAGAGAACAGCTCACAGCTGGCCGGGTCCTGTCGGACGGCCTCGCCTGCCCGATTCTCCCGGTACCGTGCTGCGCGATTCTCCCAAGCGCATGTGGTCAATTGACTTGAGCATCGCGTAATCTGGGGATCTACCAGTTTCGGGAGAACCGGATCAGTCTTCGGCCATCCGCCACCCGGCCGCTGCTCGCGCAGTACTACCCGGCGTTCGCGATAGCCGTGCTTTTTTGAAGTGGGCCCGCCGCCCCGCCCCCGACCGACCGCTCCTTGCGTGCCGCGCGGAGCGGCCCGCCAATTTCAAACCTCACCTCCTCTCTGTTGGAGTGCTCGCACAGCGAGCGGGGCGGTGAGAGCTCGTCTTTAGAATGGCCCTTTCGCCCTTGAAAACGTGCGGGTAAGGAGAAAATCGGCCCGCTGAGAGTGCCTTTCGACGCGAGATCAACTGCTTGGCTCGGTCCGACCCTCGCCGGCAATGCTGCAAATATATAAGGAAATGTTCCCTAAACTATTCTTCACTCGGAAATGCGTGCCGCCCATCCGCCCCGAGCGGCAACGGCAGAACGCGACGCACCGCCGCGAGCGGCAGACCGCTGTGGAGATGCGGAAACAACGCGCCGCCGCGCGACGGCTCCCATTTCAGGCGGTCGCCGAGCGCCTCGGCGTCGATACTCACCAGCACCAGATCGCGTTGCCCGGCGAAATGCCGGGCTGCGGTTTCGGGCGCCTGCTCGGCGGTCGAGAAATGGATGAAGCCGTCGCGATGATCGACCACCGAGCCGCTATAGACGCCCGCGCGTTCGGCCTCGCGCCATTCGGCGGCGGCGCAGATCTTGTAGATGACTGTCATCGATCATCACCGGCGACGAAGCAAGAAAGAAGGTTACTCCTTGAGCGGGAACTTATTCATTCCGCCGTCTCGTAGAGTTCCCACAATGATGTGATAAAGCGGTGCCCCCAGAGGAGCGAATAGCCGGATTGTCGCTACCAAATAATTATCGTCTGGTTGCAGTCTAACCCAGTGCATTGCGCCGTCACGTTCTGCTGGAGGAACGGTGAAATCGCCACCAACGTAATATGATGGAGTTTCTATTCCTTCAATAATCATTTTTTGAAGGAATGGTGTGAAGTTATCCAGCCCTATTTCAGCCACTGCAAATGAATGAGCAATCTTTGCCAACATGCGAGCAAAAATGTGCGGGTTCATTTTTGAAACGGCCAAATTTATCTACGCCTTCCTCTATTAACAATTTGTCTAGTTTTTCTCTATCGTTTAAATGCCATTGGCGAGCATAGAAACCTGGATTGCGTGGTCTGCCGGTAATTATTCCCGGCGGTTCGAATCTGAACATGAACGCGGCCATCGGAATTTTTTCA
>Ga0111538_10002286_pt1 | contig 27016 bp, 21 predicted proteins | sample SoiMethybrSBSTD1_FD_79669 | JGI IMG/M metagenome (GOLD analysis project Ga0111538, IMG submission 79669) | Bulk soil microbial communities from a Populus tree surrounding site in Tennessee, USA - Soil MetaG P. TD hybrid SBSTD1 (version 2)... | ecosystem: Environmental > Terrestrial > Soil >...
CCATGTGTGAGGCAGTATTCGACGACGCCATTCAGCACGTTGGCGTCGTGCCAGATACTCAACTCGACCTGGATCGCCGAAATCTCGGTGATGCGGCGCGCTTCGTCGATCTGTCCGACCGTCACATTGGAGAGACCGATGGCCTTGATCAGGCCGTTGCGCTTCAATCGATCGAGCGCGCGCACGCTTGTCGCGAGCGGCACGCCGGGATCCGGCGCGTGCAACTGATAGAGATCGATCGTCGAGACGCCGAGCGCGCGGCAGCTTCGCTCGCAGGCCGCGGCGAGATATTTCGCACGGCCGTCGCTCTCCCAGCGGCCCATCGGTCTTGTGAGGCCACCCTTGGTCGCGACGGCAATCGTCGAGGGATCGCCGCGCCAGGTCGAGAGAGCGCGCGCGATCAGGCGCTCGTTGTGCCCGAAGTCTTCATCCGACCAGCAGTACGCGTCAGCAGTGTCGAGAAGGGTGACGCCGGCGTCGAACGCCGCATGCAGCACGCGAATCGATCGGTCGTCATCGCGATCGGGTTCGGTCGACAGGCGCATGCACCCGATCGCGATCGGGCGGGAAGGACTCATCGGCCACAAACATTACTCGTTCCGCAGCGTGCGCATCGGATCGAGATGTGCCGCGCGCCGCGCCGGCACGGCCGCGGCCATCAGGCAGGCGGCGACGATCAGCAGCAGGCTGCCGGCGTACGCGAACGGGTCGGTGACCTTCACGATGTCGGCAATCGCGCCGGCGGCCGGCAGCGCGATCAGAAGCGTGGCGAGCGCGGCGGCGAATCCGGTCCCGATCAGCAGTCCGATCGCCACCGGGCGCGCGGTTTGCGACAACACCAGCTCCGTCACGTTGCGCGAGGTCGCGCCGAGCGCCATGCGCACGCCGATTTCTTTCGTGCGCTGTTCGACGAGGTACGACAGCACGCTGAACAATCCGGACACTGTGAGCGCCAGCGCGAGCGTGCCGAGCACCAGCGTGGCCCAGAAGGCGATGCCCAGGAAGTATCCCTCCATCCGCGCCACCGTCCTCATCGTCAGGACCTGGCCCATGTTCGGGTCGACGATCGTCAGCCGCTCCACGAGATGTTGGCGGGCGACCTCAGGATCGCCCTTGATGCGCGCGACCACCGCGGTTTGTGGCGTATCGATGGCAACGGGCACGAAGATGCCCGGCTCCTTCGTATCCGTGAACCGGAATCCGGCGACATCGCGCGAGATGCCGACCACGGTGAACGATCGCGAAGGCAGGGTCGGTTCGTCGGTGCGGCGCGTCGGCGAATTCGGGTCGGCCTCGAGCTGCATCACCTGGCCGATGGCATCCGACGATGGGAACAGCGTGCGCGCCATCGTCTCGCTCAGTACCGCGACCGGCGCCGAGCGTTCGGTAGCCGCGAAGTTGCGGCCGCGGACGATCGGAATATCAAGAACGGCGAAGTATTCCGGACCCACCATGCGGTAGCCGGCCGTCGTCTTCAATTCCGGCGTCTCCACGATCGCGCCCCGAGGGAAACCAATCACGTAAGGCCAGGTGGGGGCCATTGAGACGATCGCCTGATCGGACGCCATCGCCTGGATCATCGCGTCCCGCTTCGCCTCGTTCACAATCTCGATGATGACCGTGTCCGCGGTTCGAATTCCGGGATCGACCGTCGCTGAGGCGAGCGCGCTGCGCAGGAACACGGCGGAGCAGATCAGCAGGAGCGCTGACGCCGCGACCTGCATGCTGATCAGCAGCGTTCGCGCCCGGCCGGGTCGCGCGTCCTTGAGCAGTTCCCCGCGCAACGTGCGCGCCGGATCGATGCGAGTCGCTTGCAGAGCAGGCATCAGCGCAAAAAACACGGTCGAGATCACCGCGCCCGCAATCAGGAACACGCCAACGCGCCAGTCCGGCGCCGGCGCCAGGAGGTTGATGTCCCCGAGATCGGGCGGAATGGTCGGCAACAGCGCGGCAAGCGTGCCCTCGATGGCCACGCGTGAGACCAGGAAGCCGACCGCGGCCGCCGCGAGCGCGAGCAACAGGCTCTCCGTCAGCAATTGACGGACGATGCGCGGCCGCGAGGCGCCAAGCGAGAGGCGAATGCCGATCTCGCGCTGTCGCGAGACGCCCCGCGCCAGCAGCAGGTTCGCGACGTTGGCGCAGCCGATCATGAGGATCAGGCCGAAGGCGAAGAACAGCGGCGCGAACAGCACCATCGCTTCCAGCGGTTGAGGCACCGTGCCGCGCTTTGGCGTCAACACGATTCGGGCTTCGCGGCGATTGGTGTCGCCGCTCGATTGCGCGTCCCACGCCTCGATCTGCGCGCGCGCGGAGCCGGCGGCCAGGCCCGGCTTCAGCCGGCCGACGATGCCGACGGTATTCTCGCGGCTGGCGGGGCGGAATTCCGCCAGCGACGACAGCGGCGCCCACAAGTCCGGTGCACCGACGTTCAAGCCGCGAAAGCCGGCCGGCATCACGCCGATGATCTCGTGCGGCGCGCTGTTGACGCTGATTTTGCGGCCGAGCACGTTCGGATCGCGCCCGAAGCGGCGTTCCCATCCCCTGTCGCTCAGTAGCACGACCGGCCGCGGCGCGGCTGGGTCGTCATCGGAGGCGAGCAGCGTGCGGCCCATGGCCGCGCGGACGCCCATCACCTGGAAGGCGTTTCCGGTGACCAGCGTGATCGACATCATGCGCCCGTCAACGCGCGAGTCGATGTCGCCCACCTCCGCGAACAGGCCGGCAAACACGCTGGTCTCACGCGCCATGGCCTCGAACTGCGGCCGCGTGAATCGCTGCCACTCGTCGTTGGCATCGCGCGGGCGTTCGACGGCAAACATCTCGTTGATGTCGGGCACGTTGTCAACGCGGAACAGGAAGATGTTGAGGAACGAGAACAGCACGGTGACGAGCCCGAGGCCGAGGCCGACCGTGGCGACGATCGTGAAGCTGGCGAGCGGCGCCTTGGTGATCGTGCGCAGCGCGTAGGTCAGGTCGCGAATGGTGTTGTCGATCGTCGCGGTGCCGCGCTGATCGCGGCACTCGTCGGCGGCGAGCGCGGTGGATCCGAACCGCGCCTGGGCGGCGGCGCGCGCCGCGTGCGCAGCCATCCCCTGGTCGACGAGCTTCTGCGCTTCACGCTCGATATGGAAGGAGAGCTCGGCGTCGAGCTCGCGCTCGACGCGATTCGGCGCGAGCAGGGCGCGGGCGCGGAGTTTCAGATCGCGGAAGTTCATCGGCGTCAGGCGAGTTTCATGACGCGGCCGATCGCCTGCGCCATGCGCTCCCATTCGCGGGCCTCGATGGCGAGCTGGCGGCGGCCGGCCGTGGTGAGCCGGTAGTACTTGGCGCGCCGCCCCAGTTCGGAGACCGCCCACTCCGCCTCGATCCAGTTCTGGTGCTCGAGACGATGCAGCGCCGGATAGAGCGAGCCCTGGTTGATCTGCAGCACTTCCTCGGAGATCTGCTGGATGCGCTCGGAGATCGCCCAGCCGTGCAGGGCGTCCTTCTGCAGCGTGCGCAGGATCAGCAGGTCGAGAGTGCCGGGCAAGAGGTCCGGTGTGGTGCGGGTCATGGTGTCGTCTGTCGACACTAAGAATTCTTGGTGTCGACTGTCAACAACAACGATACGAAGCGCCCCTCGGATCGGTTCCCGCCCAGCTCGACTGAAAAAAGGCCCTGAATCGGCGCGGTTTCCCGGTAGCGGCGAGGTACTTGCAAGGGATTCTTCCGGAGAGTTGGTGCGGCTCGACAATTCGTCGACGCCAATGACCAACGATGAGGGCGTTATGAGCCTGTTACTGATCCTGCTTATCCTCCTCTTGCTGTTCGGCGGCGGAGGTTTCTATGCGGGCGGGCCGCGTGTCGGCATCTCGCTCGGCGGATTGATCCTGATCGTGATCGTGTTTATGGCGGTGACAGGCCGGCTCTGACCGCCGCGTCAGGCGTGGACCCTTTGAGGCCCACGCCTGGCCGCGCTTTCAGCTTTTCGGCTTCGCCGCGGCGTACGGATTGCCGCCGAGGGCGTTCGAGATGTCGGTAATCGCCCGCTGCGCTCGAACGCTGTTGCCGGCATCGTCCAGCGGCGGCGACACGACGGCGATTCCGAATTTTCCCGGCGACACCGCGATGATGCCGCCGCCGACGCCGCTCTTGGCCGGCAGCCCCGTGTGATACAGCCATTTGCCTGAGTCGTCGTACAGGCCGGCCGTCGCCATCACCGCCAGTACACCCGGCACCTTCGCCGTGTCGAGCACTTGCTTGCCGGTTACAGGATTCTTGCCGCCGCTCGCGAGGGTCGCCGCCATCATCGCGAGATCCCTGGCATTGACCCCGATTGAGCACTGGCGCGTATACAGATCCACCGCCTGCTGCCAGTTCGACTTCACATAACCGTAAGCGAACATCAGCGCGCCGATGGCCTGGTTGCGCTGGTTGCTGTCCGATTCGGATTTGTAGACATCCTGGAGCACCGTCAACGGCCGGCCCGCGGCATCGTTGTGGAAGCCGATGATCTTTTTCCAGACTTCGTCGGCGGTCGCGCCCCTGACCATGCTGGTCGCCGAAATCGCGCCGGGATTCACCAGCGGATTCATTTCCGGAGCGCCGGTGCCGACCACCGTGCGAACGCCTTCGACGGCGATGATCGAGTTGAATCGCGCACCAGTGGCGTCGACGCCGATTTGCTTTTCAACCGATGGCAGGCCCTGCTCCTGGATCACCTGCGCCATCGTGAAGACCTTCGAGATCGATTGAATCGAGACCTCGGTCTTCACGTCGCCGGCGGTGTAGACCTTGCCGTCGGTGGTCACCACCGCGATGCCGAACAGATTCGGATCGACCTTCGCCAGCGCCGGAATGTAGTCGGCGTTCTTGCCTTCCTTCAGGGTCCTGAACTTCGCATACGCGGCGTCCACCGCCTTCTGGACCTCGGCGGCGGGCTGCGCGTTCACGCCGAGCGCGGCCACGGCCACGACGGCGGCAACCGCCAGAGATATTCGTTTCGGGTTCATTGCACTCCTCCAGGTTTCGACATTCATTTCACGTTTGCTGCTTCCCAGGCGCGTACCCGGCGCCGGCCTTCGTTGAAGATCCGTTCGTAATTGCCCTTGCGCAGCTTGAGGCTCGCTTCGGGCGTCAGCAGGCGCCAGACCGGCGTCCACATCTCGAAGACCGCGTAGTACGGCGCCGGACCCGCGGGCGCCACCGTGTCGGTGCCAAACAGGAACCGATCGGGGTACTTGTTGAGCGTTGCGGCCACGCGGGCGATCGACTCCGGCGTGGCGACGGCGTACTTCGCCACCTCGTCCCACGAGATGTCGAAGCTCACATGCGCGAGCGAGGGATCGGTCAACAGCGCCTCGACGAGCTCGAGCTGGCTCGGATTGCGTTCGGCCGCTCCGGCCGAGACGAGCACGGGATGCACGATGCGTCCGAGGCCGACGTGCGCCCAGATAATCGTCGTCTTCGCATGGCGCTTGAGCAGCGCCTTCATCTGTGTGAGGTAGACCGGCTCGGCGTCCTGCTTGGCGAACGGCATGTCGATGTCGCTGTGAAGGATCACGACCAGTCCGGCTTCGGCGGCAAAGTCGAGGATTCGATCGAGCGCCGGATTGGTCAGGCTGGCGGTTTCACCCGAGATCTTGGCGCTGACGAATTCCTTGTGGATGCTGAACTCGCCGATGCCGGTGAACACGCCGGGGAACGTCGTCAACACCCGGCGAATGTGATCGACGCCGTACATGTCCGCCGGGTTGAATCCGGTGATCATCGGGTCGAAGCGCGCGCGCTCGGCCGGTGTCAGCTTGAGATAGGCGCTCGCGATGAAGGCGTCCGTGAACGAGTAGTAGTAAAGCGGCGCGTCGCTCTGGAGGTAATACGTCGGCGCGTATTCCCCGGAGTTCGCGTACGACCATTGCTGCTGCAGCGGAATGCCGAACAGCGTCGATCGCGAGACGCGGCTGCCCATGATCCCGAGGAACGCGGGGACGGAGATGCCCTGCTGAACGTAGTTGGTCAGGTGAAAGTGCGAGTCGTTGAATTCGCTGGCCGCACCCTGACCCTGCGCGGCGAGCGGACGCGAGCGGCCGAGCGAAACGCCCGCTGTCGTCAGGGCGATGGCGCTCAGAACGATCGCGAAACGGAAACCGGAATGGCGCGTCATGATGGCCTCGTCGAAATCAGAAGTTCAGCTCGAAGTTGATGTGGAACACGGGGCCCTTCGCGCCGACCGGGTAGGGATAGGCCGTGTAACCAACGGGCGATCGGTTCACGTACATCACCTCGCCGTTGAGCCGAATGCCGCGCTCCTTCATCGGGTAATAGTTCTGGCCGCCGCGCACCTCCCATTGGTCGCCGTAATTGCCGAACACTTGTGAGGCACCGAAGTACAGCTGCAGTGTCTTCGGCACGGCCATCGCCGACGCCTGCACCTGGTAGCCTCGATCGCTGATGTTGGGAATGCCGCCCGTGTTGACGCCGGCGTAATTGCTCAACCAGCGCCGGTAATACTCGGCCTCGAGTGCGAGGCCCTTGTACTTGACGCCCGCATCGATGCTCGTCATGCGGTAGTCGACTTCGTTGACCGTGATGCCGGGCCCAAACAGATCCGGCGTGAAGATGACGCTGCCGTCGGTCAGCCGGATCTGGCTGTTCTCGATGCCTTCGGTGCCCGGCTGGCTTTGCTTCTCTTCGAGGCTGTGGGTGTAGTGCACGCCAAGCCGCGTCGCGACCTTCTGGTGATCGTCGAAGTCGCCGAACGTATTCCACAGGCCGAACTCGCCGGTGGTCGGCAGCCACTGCACCGAATAGGACTGCGTGTCCAGACGGTTGTCGAGCTGCGCGGCGCTCACGCCGAGCGTGCTCAGGTTGTTGGCGAACATCGCCATGTACTTGACCTTGGTGTGCACCTCGCCTTTGAGCCAGACGCCCGACGTGTACGAGCCGCGGAAGAATTCATCGGCGATCAGGCGGTCATCGACGCCAAGCCAGTACGGAAACTGTCCTTCGGTACTCCGCACCGCTGGCAGCGAGGTGATGCCGGCGCCGACGCTGACGAACCGATTGAAGGTCCAAGAGATGTTGCCGCCGCCCACGACCTGCGCGGGATCACCCTGCGAGGCGTTCGACGACCAGACGTACAGGTAGTAGCGCATCTTTGGCGTGAGGAACCACCCCGAGAACGGCGCGAAGAATTTCTGGAGTTGAATGTCCTGGCGCCGCTCAACCGTCTTGGTGTTGCCGAACGCGTCGACGTACGACTCGTCGATGTTTCGCTGATTCAGGTAGCGCGCATAGCTGAAGAGCCGGAAATAGACCTGGCCCTTCTCGCCATCGAAGAGCAGGAAGCCGACATTCGGAACATGCGACGGCGCTTTCGGCGTCGTCGTTTGCGGCTCGACCGCGGCGCCGGTGGCGAACTCGCCGCTGCAGCCGTCCGACACCCACACGCTCGCCTGGTCGTAGCCCCAGGTTTTTCCGAGCAGGCACGGGGCATCACCGGTCGAGCGCAGCAGCACCACGCCCGCCGACGTGTCCGCCTGACATTGCGATCGTTCGCCGGGTTTGGACGAGCACGTCAGTGATGGCTGCGGTGATTGCGCGGCGCCCTGAAGGTGGCTTGCACCCATCAGCAGCACCAGGAATGCGGCCGACACACTGGTCATGTACCGGACCTGCAAAGCACGGCCGGTGCCACAGGAACGAGCCTCCTGGTCGCAGGGCGTCTATCGAGAAAAGCGGGACTTACAGCGTTGCGCCTACTGAATTCAGGAGGTACTCCGGTAATGCGGGGGTGCTATTTCACCGCGAACCGCACGCCGGCGATCGCGCTTGCGTTCCGGCTCGTCCCCTCCCACGACATGTCTTCGTAGCGAGCCGAGCCGACAATCGCCACGCGCGACGTGACCGGCACTTCCACTCCGCCCAGGACGCGGAACAACGGGAACGGTCCGCGGTCGTAATGTTGCTCGTGCTTGCCGCATAGCTGCTGAAGCGAGGCCGAACAGCCGACGCTTTGCTGTGAGTAGGTCTCATCCTGCATGACGAAGCCGGTCCCGACGCCGCCGAAAACGCGTACAGTGCCGGTTGATCTCACGAGAAAATTGAGGCCCAGGGTCCAGTAGCTGTTGTCGCTGATTTCGGTGCTGCCCTCGACGCGCCCGATCACTCCGCTCGGTCCATTGATGTTGTGCGGGCCCTGATCGAAACGGGACGCGTGGGCCCAGTAATTCACCTCGCCGTCCAGCACGAAATATCGCTTCATCACCTTCTGGACGGAGAACAAGTAGAGGGGCTCCGCAAAATCCTCGGCAGGAGGCGGCGTGGCGTTGACGATCGCGCCGGCGGCCAGCGTGAGGCCGACGCGATCCTGCGCATCAGCAGTCGCGGCGAAACCGAACATTACGAACGCAAGCGTTGAGAGCCGACGCCGCGCGGGAGGCATGAACGAGCGCAAAAGTAGCTCCATGCCGGGGAATGTGCAACCCGACGCGGAATCGGCTCATCGCCGCTCCGCGTTATTGGCCGCCGGCCCTTAAGGCCTTGCCGATCAGGATCATCGCATCGGCCTGTACGGCAGGCAGCTCGAGGCCCCGCACCTTCTGCAACACACCGATGTAGCGATCGAGCCACGGCGCGTGCCGGCCGGACTCGCCGCGATCCTCTGCCGCCGCGGCGTGCTCGAGGTAATTCAAGAGCGTCTTCTTCAACTTCGGATCGGCAGACGAAGCGCGCGTCAGCCCGGCGAGATCGTTGAAGTTGAAGATCGCCGCCACCTCCTCGTATTCGAACAGCGTCGCGGGCAGGTTGCGCCAGTCCTCGTTGTTGGTGCCCACCTTCATCGCGTCGAGCGCCTCGTCGGCGAAGTCCTGGAATGCCTTGCGCACCGAGCCGTCGCCGAACTCGAATTTCTGCGCGCCACCCTGGAAGCCGGCAAAGCTGAAACCGCCGCGGCCATCACCGAGCGATCGCAGCAGCGGATCGACCATCGGATCGGGCTCGCGCAACGACGGCAGCACGGCCGGCAGAAGAAGATTCTGCTCGACGAAGGGCAGCAGCTCGTTGAGCCGCGTCAGCGCGCGCGCGCCGGCGTCGGTCAGGCCGCGCAGCATCTTGCGGCGGCCCTCCGCCGCTCCTGGCGTGGGGATGAAGTTGAGCGACGCGGTGTTGCCGCCTCGCTTCGACGATGCGACGCGGAGGATGCCGGTTTCGAATCCCGTCACGCCCGGATCGGGTTCGGCCATGACGACCATGGAATCCTTCTCCCGTGTCGGCGCGGTGAAGTGGAACCCGCCAATCAATCCGTCGCCGGGAAGGTCCAGGCCGATCAGGATGCCCGTGAGCGACTCGGGATAATAGCCGTTCGCATCGTGATAGTTGTGCAGCGCCAGCCCGATCTGCTTCAGGTTGTTCGTGCACTGGGTGCGCGCCGCCGCTTCGCGGACTTTTTGTACGGCCGGCAGCAGCATGCCGATTAGGATCGCGATGATCGCGATGACGACGAGGAGCTCAATCAGCGTGAAGCCGTGCGAGCGGCGATCGCGCGTGACGGGGAAACGGACCAACGACGTGATCAGCCGAGACTTCAGAGGGGCGGTCATGCGACCTCCTTGGGAGGAGAGGCCCGCGCAGACTATACGGTCCCGCATATGGGCGCATGACCCGAAAGATGAAGTTTGGGCGCAACCGTGACCAACCGCGCAAATTCCTTGACGAAACGCCGCTAAACAGGGTTAATCCACGGGACAAACGGTGGGGTGACTACCCACGGCTCTTCTTGTTGCTTTCCCAGGAGGTTGGATTCAATGCGGCTACACACTGTTGTGGCGTTATTCGCGATTTCGCTGCTGGCGATGCCAGCGGCGGCTCAGGAGCAGCGCGGCTCCATTATTGGCGTCGTCACGGACGCATCGGGAGCGGTTCTTCCCGGTGTGACCGTCGAAGCGCGCAGTCCCTCGGTCGTCGGCGTCAGCACCACCACCACCGACTCATCGGGCCGTTACCGATTCCCGGCGCTGCCGCCAGGAACATACACGGTGACCGCGAGCCTCCAGGGCTTCGTCGCGGCGTCGCAGGCCGAGGCGATCCTGACGCTCGGTAAACAGCTATCGATCGATTTGTCGATGAAGGTGGCGGGCCTGACCGAGACGGTCTCGGTGACCGCCGAATCGCCGGTGATCGACGTGAAGGCGAATGCCGTCACGGCGAGCGTGGATGCCGAATTGATCGAGCTGATCCCCAAAGGCCGCGGTCTGCTGAGCGTGTTGACGCAGATTCCCGGCACGAGCACTGAAACTCGCGGCGGCGGCTTGATGATCGACGGCGCCTCCGGTTCCGAGAACCGCTTCGTGGTCGACGGCGTCGATCGTACCAACGCGCGCCAGGGCACGGCCACGGCCATCACGTCGGTCAACAACTCGGGCGGAACCGAAGTGGTCGTCCAGGACTTCATCGAGGAAGTGCAGGTCAAGCAGTCGGGGTGGAACGCGGAATACCGCGCCGCGCTCGGCGGCGTGGTCAATGCCGTCACCAAGACCGGCAGCAACAACTTCCACGGCACGGGGGCGATGTATTACACCGACAACAAGTGGCTCGGCGACGTTCGACGCGAGCTGCGGTCGGTCCCGACCGACGCGTCCAAGGCCGAGTACATCCAGCGGCCTCGCGACAAGGCCCACCAGAGCGACGCGGTGTTCACGCTTGGAGGACCCATCCTGAAGGACAAGGCGTGGTTCTTTGCCGGCTATGCCCAGCAGGACTACCCGGCCGAGCGCACGGTCACGTGGGTGACGCCGGGCGCCTTTCCGGCGACGCAGACCTTCGAGAACGGCGCACCCAACAACAAGACGGGCAATTACAACGTGACCTCGCAGCTCGCCAATTCGTTGCGGGCGCGCTTCACGGGCAACAACGAGACCCAGAAGGGCTCCCTCGGGCTCCCGGCGATCGAACCGAACGGCACGAGCACGGCGAGCGCCGCCACGTTCAATCCTCGCTCCGCGGTCTTCACCGACCAGTACTCGAATGCGTACAGCGGCATCGTCGACTGGGTGGCGGGCGCGAAGACGTATGTCAACGTGACGGCGGGCTTTCTCGGCTACGGCCTGAACAGCGCCGGCGGCGACTATTACCATGGCACGCGCCGCACGTTCTCGACCACGAACGTTGGGATGGCCGGCGTGCCGGCGGAATTCCAGAACGTCAACGGCTTCGCGGACAACAACTCGAATTCGTTCTCGGTGGCGGATAACTACACGCGCTTCAACCTCTCGGCGGACGTGACCAGGTTCGCGCACTGGAAGGGTGACCACTCCATCAAGATCGGCGGACTCTACGAGCGCATCGGCAATTTCGCGGACCTCGGCCAGCAGCACGTCAACATTGCCTTCAACTGGAACCAGACGCTGGTCACGACGCAGAACGTTCCGGTGACCGGCACCTACGGGTACTTCGTGGCGTCCCGCCAGTACACCGACGGCGACATCCGCGAGACCAACCTCAGTTTCTTCGCGCAGGATGCGTGGTCGATCAACAGCAACCTGACCGTCAACTACGGCGTGCGTCTCGAGAAGGAGGAGATCCCGTCGTACAACCCGAACGCCCCGGGCGTGAACTTCGGGTGGGGCGACAAGATCGCGCCGCGGGCCGGGTTCGCTTACGACATCAAGGGCGACGGCAAGTGGAAGGCGTACGGATCGTACGGCCTGTTCTTCGACACGATGAAGCTCGAGATGCCGCGCGGTGCGTGGGGCGGCGACAAGTGGGTCAGCTACTACTACACGCTCGACACGTTCGACTGGAAGTCGATCGACTGCAAGGGCCCGAACGGCGAAGACGGCTGCAACGGCGGCCGCTTCATCGAATCGATCAACTTCCGCCACACGTCGAACGAACCGAACAGCACGATCGGCAAGGTCGACCCGAACATCGAGCCGACGCAGAAGCACGAGTACACGGTGGGTCTCGATCATGAGTTGGGCGCGCGCATGTCGCTCGGCGTCCGCTACGTCCACAAGGGCTGGGACCAGACGATCGACGACATCGGTGTATGCGCGCCGGGCAGCCAGACGTGCGGCGAGGTCTACAACATCGGCAACCCGGGATACGGCATCGGCAAGACGCCGATTGAAGGACCGTACCCGTCGGTGCCGACGGTGGTCAACGTCTACGACGGGTTCGAGCTGGTCGCGCGCAAGCGCTACTCGCACAACTGGCAGGCGACGTCGAGCATCGTGTTCAGCCGCCTGTATGGCAACTATGCCGGGCTCGCAAGCTCGGACGAAAACGGCCGCACCTCGCCGAACGTCAGCCGCTACTACGATTCGCTGTTCCTGTCGTTCGACCAGAAGGGAAATGAAGCGATCGGCCGCCTTGGCACCGATCGTCCGATCCAGTTCAAGCTGCAGGGCTCTTACAGGCTGCCGTTTGGCACCAGCCTCGGCCTGAACGTCGTGGCGCAGTCGGGCCTGCTCCAGTCGTCCACCGTGACGTATCAGGGCGTGCCGATTTATTTCAACGGCCGCGGCGACCTCGGTCGCACGCCGATGTACAGCCAGGCCGACCTGCTGGTTGCTCACCAGTTCCGGATCGGCGGCAGCAAGACGATCGATCTCCAAATGAACATCAGCAACCTGTTCGACCAGGAGACGGTGACCGGTCTTTCGGCAGGCGCCTACAGAGACGCGCTCGTCATCCCGAATTTCGCGAGCCGGCCGGCGGATGCGTTCTTCCAGCCCGGCGGATTCGACACTGTTGCACTACAGGCGGCACGGCTCCCGGCGTCGGGGCGGCCGTCACCGACCTATAACCAGGCGAACGGTTTCCAGGGCGCGCGCTCGATCCGCGTGATGGGAAGGCTGGCCTTCTAGCGCGAATCGTCTGATTGTTAGTGGAATCGGGCGGCGGACATCCGCCGCCCGATTTTTTTGCGTGCTAGGCTCCAGGCTGTTGGTTAACTCCAGATCCAAACGTCGATCAACTGTTCGCGCCAACAAGCTGCCAGCGCGTTCACGAGCGCCCGGTAGCGTCCCAGCTCTCGTCACCATTGCGGCGGTGGCCTTGATCGTGATCGCGTCGCTGGCGGCCTACGCTAACAGCTTTACCGGCATCTTCGTCTTCGACGATGAACCCGCCATCGCACAGAATGCGAATCTCCGTAGCCTCCGGCCGCTCACAACAGCCATGTCGGCGCCCCCGCAAACTACTCTGGCGGGCCGGCCCGTGGCGACTCTGTCCTTCGCGTTAGATTACGCGCGTTCAGGCGGCTCCCTGTTCGCCTACCACGCCACCAACCTCGTCGTTCACGTGGCCGCTACTCTCCTCCTGTTCGGCGTCACGCGACGCACGCTGCTGACACCAGCGCTACGGGATCGTTTTTCCAGTTCGGCAACCACTCTTGCTCTGATCGTCGCCCTCATCTTTGTCGTGCATCCACTCCAAACCGGGTCCGTCACTTACATCGTGCAACGCGTCGAATCATTGATGGGCGTGTTCTACCTGGCAACGCTCTACTGCGCCATTCGTGCGTTGGACACGAAGACGTGGGTCAGGACTATTTGGACGGGCGCGTCGATTCTGGCTTGCTCTCTCGGAATGGCAACCAAGGAAGTCATGGTCACCGCCCCCCTGATGGTCATGCTGTGGGACAGCCAATTCGCAGCCGATCGAACGACGAACCGAAGAACGTTATACCTTGGGCTTGCTTCGACGTGGGTCATCCCGGCTGTCCTGTTGGCAGGGGCCTATCGGACATCATCGGTCGGCTTCGGCTTCTCAGAGTGGCAGTGGTGGCGCTACCTGGCTACCCAGGCTGGGGTCGTAACACACTATTTGCGTCTCGCGGTTATCCCGACGCCGTTAGTGCTCGACTATGGATGGCCAGCAGCCAAGTCGATAACCGAGGTGGCCTTACCCGGCGTTTTCCTCTGTGCGCTCCTCGTGGCGACGGTGTCGGGAATGGTGCGCCGTGTTCCCGCGTCGTTTGCGGGTGTCTGGTGCTTCGTGATCCTGGCTCCCAGCTCCAGCGTGATCCCGATCGTCACTGAAGTGGCAGCCGAACATCGGATGTATCTTCCGCTTGCGGGCGTTATAGCCCTCGTTGTGCTCGGCCTGTTTGGGCTCGGGTGTCATGTGACTATGCGAAGCACACCGAACGTGCGACGCGCGCTGGCTGGCGCAGGTCTCGTCGCGGCGTTTGCCGTCGTCGTTCTCTTCGCGCGCATGACGTATGCACGCAACCTCGATTACCACAATTACGATCGCATCTGGTCCGACACCATCGAGAAGCGACCGCGCAACGCCCGCGCCCGGAACAACTACGCGACTTCGCTCCTCACGACTGGACGCTACGCGGAGGCCGAACCGCACCTTCGAGTCGCCGTGGAAGAACAACCATCATTCGCAGAGGCGGAAGCCAATCTGGGCGTCGCGCTTTCTGCTCAGCATCGCCTTACTGAAGGCGAGCATCACCTGCTGCGCGCGATTGCTCTGCGGCCTGACTACGCGGACGCACACCGCAATCTCGGCGAGACTTATGCGCTTCAGCACCGCTTGGGGGAGGCGGCCGCGCATTACGCACACGCGCTCGATTACCTGCCGGATGACGTCCGACTGCTGAACCGGTTGGCGTGGATTCTCGCAACGGCGCCCGACTCCCGCACGCGCGACGGCGCCCGCGCTCGCACGCTTGCCGAGCGTGCTGTGACGATCACGCGCAGGAGGGACGCGGCGGCACTCGAGTCATTGGCCGCCGCCTATGCGGAACTGGGCGAGTTCGAGATTGCCGCCGCAACCGCGTACGAGGCCATGGACATAGCACGCCGCAACGGAAACCTCCGACTCTCGAGCGATCTGGCGCAGCGCTCCATGCTCTATAGCCGCCGGCAGAGATTTCAGGCGCCCTAGTCTAGTCGTCTACACTCCGCTGGCATCTAGTAACCCTCACAGTGGTACCAATCCGCGCAGGTGAAGGCGCCCGAACTGAAGATGCAGTAAACGTCACACGAAAACGACCCTTCGCAATTGATTGCGCCCATCGAACAGTGGTTAAACTCTGCATTTACAGCCTGCCAACAGGCATTTTGTTCAGAAGGATCCAGTGAATTGCAGTGCGCCATACCAGCGGACCACATTGCGTCACACGCTTGCTGGCAGGCTGCTGCAGACGCCGGCCCGTGTAAGGCGAGCACAAAAGTGATTACTGAAATGCTGCATGCCAACGCAGCGTACCGTTGTGTTCTCCTCGTTTGATTAGTGGTCTCCCGCAGTGCTCGGTTCCTTTAGACCTGGAAGTCGTACCGATAACGCTTCGGATATTTCGCGTAAGATCGGGGGACCATAAGCTCCTCTCCAATGATGGAGAACAATTCCTTTGGGTGAAACCACGATGGTCTGCGGAACGGATCCAAGTCCGTATGCAGCGCTCGTTTCGCGAGTGGGGTTCACGAAGATCGGAAACGTAATCTCATTGGCTGCAACATACGACATCACGTCGGGATCCAGCGAGACAGCGACGACGCGATATGTACTGCCCGCGCCCGCGACGATTGCCCTCAGGTTTTCTAGATTGCGGGCACACCACTGACAAGAGGGCGTGAACACGTAATAAACCGTGTTCAGCTTTGTCTCGCTGGGCACTCTGGTAGCAGCTGTCGAATCCTGTGCATTGAAATCGCCGACTGTCTCGCCAATTGCCGGCTTCACGGCCGTCGGCAAAACACTGCCGGGCTGGTTGACGACTCGGACCCCAAGATAGACGTTGCCCGCGAGTGATAGTGTCAGCAGGCCGAGAACGAATGAATCGACCGAGATCTTTTGGCCGCTGTTTAGAAGCTCCATACACGTCCCCGCTCGGAAACCGATTGGCTGCAAGAACCTAGTCGCGGCTGGGAGGGATACGCTGTCGCGACGGAAAGCGGCTGAGGAGACGCAGTCGCTATGGAAACGTAGCGAACGATTTGCCTCGGCGGATGAGAATTCAACGCTCATCCCACACTCCATCCCAGTTTCCGTGCAACCTAGGCAGAGTCACTTTCGATCTCCCGCCTGCACAAGCTAGAGACTCGAAAACGGTTTCGAGAGCGCACACTCGATCCTCGTCATGACAAGGATCGGGTACTAGCTCTTTGTAAGAAGGTCCGCATCGCGTCGGCACGATCTCTGCTGATCCCGTCCTCAACGAGTCGACACATCGACGGATCCGCCCGGAAACCGCCTCATTGCGTCGGAGGTACCCACGGTATTTCGTAGCCTCCGCCACCAGCAGTAACGGGCGACCGGGACCGCAGGGTGCCCTATGACCACACGTCTAATTGCCGCAACCGTCATGTTGTTCGTGGCGTGCAGTCCGCCGCAGGACAAGGTCGCCGCGCAAGGTGCACAGGCCGCCGCGACGGCGCCGCTACCAACCGGCACGCTCGATCAACTGCTCGCGCCGATCGCGCTTTATCCAGATCCATTGCTCGCGCAGATGCTGATGAGCGCGACCGACCCCGCGAAAATCACCGAGCTCGACAAGTGGCTGAAGACGAATGACGAGCTGAAAGGCACCGCTCTAAAAGGCACTGCGCTGCAGGACGCCGCCGTCAAGGCCGGATTCGATGCGAGCTTCGTGGCGCTCACGCTGTTCCCTCAGGTCGTGTCGAAGATGGCGGATCAGATCGCGTGGACGAAAGTCCTGGGGCAGGCGTTCACGACAGATCGCAGCGCGGTGTTTGCCAGCATCCAGAAATTGAGGAAGCAGGCAAGGGATGTGGGCACGCTGAAAAGCTCGCCGCAGCAGGTCGTCGAAACAAAGAGCACGTCATCCGGCGATGTGATCGTCATCGAGCCCGCCAATCCGCAAATCATCTATGTGCCTCAATACAACACCGAGGTGGTCTACACGCAGGCGCCGCCGACAACGTCGACGGTGGTCGTTGTCGAGGACGACGACGATGATGATGCGGCGGCAGCGATGGCCGCGGGCATGATCGGGTTCACCGCCGGAATCGTGATTGGCGCGACGATGGACAACAACTATTACTACGGTCCGTACGGATTCCACGGCGGCGGCTACATGTACAACGACGCGTGGGACGACTACTACGACCATCGGGAAGACGCTCGCGAAGACTATATGGATCACCGCGAGGACATCATGGAGGAGCGCGGCGATCGCGCGGAGAACGCGTCGGAGCAGCGGACCGAGCGCCGTGAGAACACGTCGGAGCAGCGCACGGATCGCACAGAGGCGCGGGCGGAGAATCGACCTGAAGCGCAGGCACAACGAGCCGAGCGGGCGGCGTCGTCAGGCGCGTCGACGCAGAGCGCGACCACACAGGCGCAACGCCAGGAGCGCGCCGGCAGCGCGCAATCGCGCGGTTACGACACCAGCAGAACGCAGGCCGCGCAGCCGACGCAACAGAGAAGCGGCGGCTCGGATGCATTTGGCGGATATTCGAGCGGGAAGTCCCAACGCTCGTCCAGCGCGCGTGGACAACAAAGCCGGGGCAGCTCGCGCGGTGGCGGCGGAGGCCGCCGCCGGTGAGCGCATCAGGAGGTCGACACATGACCAGGACGATCGCGCTGCTGGTGCTTCTCGCATCAACTCTCGTGGTGGGTCAGACCGCCACGCATCGCGCGTTTGCGGCGCCTGAAGACGCGGTGAAGGCGCTGCTCGACACGGTCAAGGCAGGAAAGGTCGACGCGCTACTGACACTCTTCGGTCCCGAAGGAAAGGAGCTGATTGAGTCATCCGATCCCGCGACCGCTCGCATGAATCGCCGCGTGTTCGCCGTTGCGGCGCGCGAGCAGTGGCATCTCGAGGACGCGGCGCCCGATCGCAAGACGCTCGTGATCGGCAATGAGAACTGGCCGTTCCCGGTGCCGATCGTCAAGGGCGCCGACGGATGGCGATTCGACACCGCGGCCGGAAAAGAAGAAGTGCTGGCGCGTCGAATCGGACGCAACGAGCTCGACGTGATCGCGACCTGCCACGCGTACGTCGCCGCGCAGCGGCGCTACGCGAAGGACGCACACGACGGCAAGCCCGCCGGCATTCACGCGATCAAGTTCCAGAGCGATCCCGGCAAGCAGAACGGCCTCTACTGGCCGGCCGCGCACGGGCAGAAGCGGAGTCCGCTTGGTGATCTCGTGGCGCAGGCGTCCGCGGAAGGCCGTTCGCGCACTGAGCCCTCGCCGTTTCATGGCTACTACTTCAAGATCCTGACCGGGCAGGGCAGTGCGGCACCAGGCGGCGCGAGGAGTTACGTCGTCAAAGGCGAGATGTCCCGAGGATTCGCACTGGTCGCATGGCCCGCGCAGTACGACGCGACCGGCGTGATGACGTTCATCGTCAATCAGGACGGCGTCGTGCGGGAAAAGGACCTGGGCGCTGAGACCGACGCGATCGCGCGGAAGATGACGGTCTACAACCCGGACGCCTCATGGCGACCGGTCCAACCATAGCGATGTAATCCGTTCACCGCGGGCGGGGCAGCAGGAACAGATCGTCGAGGGGCGTGCGGATCGGCGCCTCCCATAGTTCCGCGGGCGTTGGCGCGATGATCGATCTGCCATCGGTCTCGAAGAAGGTTGCGATCTGCTGCTGCGCGCCACTCGCGACGCGTGCGTAGCCCGGGGGCGCGGTTGCAGACGTCAAGAACGCATGCGGATTGGCCGGCACGCCGTCGTTACCGAAGTTCAGATCATTGCGGTACAGGAACACGCGGCTGGCGAAATCGCCCGCGCGAATCAGCTCGCTGACCGGCGGATTGGTCGACGCGGTATCGGAACGTGCGGCCTGCACGATGAACGGGCGCGGCGTCGAGCGGCGGAGCAGCGTGGCCCATGCCACGGTATTGGTAATTTGTGCCGTCCACGCATAGCGATCGATCACGCGTTGAATGCCGGCCGCGCCTGGCACGGCGTTGACGATCGGCGGTTGATTGCGCAGCGGCAGGTTCTCGTTGAAGTACGGCGCGGTCGTCGCTATGCCGTCGAGGCTCTTGAGGCCATGCGCCGCGTTCAACAATGAGGGAGAGCGCTGGCCCAGGGTCTCGCCAAACTGCGTCCGGAAGCCGGGAGACAGGATGTTGTTGTAGGCGAGCGTCCCCGGAGGAACGATGAAGGCGGCCGCGCGCACCGCCGGCTCAAGGACAAACAGCGGCATGCCCCAGCTCGAACCGAGCGAGTGACCGTAGTAATAGATCCGCGACGAATCGAGATCGCGGCGGCCATCGCCGTCCACATCGACGCCGGCCTGGATGGCGCGCACGAGTTGCAGATGCTGCGCCACCGTCTGCGCGATTGTCCCGGAGGACGCGAACACTCCAAACGGCCGGCCTGGCCGGCGCGGCTCGAAGGCCGCGATCGCGCCGTCGCCGTCGGCGTCATAGCCCAATCCGGGCGATGCGAACGTGACCGCGCTCCCATCGCGCAGCCCCGCTGTCATCGTCGTCCGCGGGCCCGTGCCGTGTGCCATCCCATGGATCGCGACGACCGCAAGCCCATGCGACGCGAGCACGGCGGCGCTGGCGAAGCCGACATTCTTCCCCGCACTCGATCCATGTCCGAATATCGCGATCGGCCAGCCGGCGGCGGGCTTTGGACCTGACGGCAGCCAGACATCGAAGGCGACGTCGACCGTGCCGGCCGGTGTCACCGCGCCCGTGCGCGTCGCCACCGGCGGCACATGTCCGGACGGTCTGATGGTGAAGTCCAGCGCACGAAACGTTCCGAACGCGACCGTGCCGACGGCGCCCGGAATCGTCCGCATGCTTGCGAATCCCGCCCCGAGCGGTTGCGATGTCAGCGGACCGTTGACGTTCACATCCGTGTTGTTGGTCAGCGTCTGGATGTCCGCCGCGTTGAATACCGCGCGGGCGCTGGACCGACCGACGCCGAAGTTCAACGTTGGTGCCGGCGCGCGGTTCACGGCATCGCGCATGCGTTCGATCAGATGCGAAAAACTCTGAGTTGTGAACACAGACAGTGCGGCGATGTCGAGCGAACGATCCGACGCGATCGCCTGGCGAGCAGCCGCGTCCGCATCGCGGAGTGCTTGCTGATACGCGCGATCGGGATCACTGCTTCGGTCCTGCAGGTACCGCCGAAACTCTTCGGCCCCGATCGAATTCCCTGCCGCGTCACGCACACCGCTCGTGACAACGAGCGCGTAGCGCGTGTGCTGATCGAGGATCAGGTCGGGCCGGAAACTCAACTCGAGTGTGTCCGGATCCCAAACGATATAGTTGATCTCGACCTTCGCATTGTTCGCGGCCCGCGTGTCGCCGAGCTTCAGCAGGAAGACGGTGCGGCTGCTGACGCTCGAAGGATCGATCGCGCCGCTGAACGGCACCGAGATGCGCGCCTGCATGTTGAAGCCGTCGAGCTGATTGAGCACGGCGAGGTCTTCGCACTCCGACGCTTGCGTGCCGCAGTCGGATGGCGGCGGCAGGTTGACGCGCCGGCCCGTGTTCTGGCTCGCGTCAGCAACCGTAAAGCGATCGGAGGGGAATGGACTGCGATCGGGCGATCGCAAATCGAATCGCACGTGCACAGGCGATGCGGTTTGCCGCGCCAGGCCGGATGCGGTCAGCAGTGTTGCCGCCAAGCTCATCGCCATCAGCCTGGACATTCGTTGCACATCCTACGGCAAGAACGAGCGCAGAAAAAGACCGGCTGGTCCCAGCGGTAAACTTGTATCTGTGAGTCTTGCGCCAGTGAATGGTCTGCAGATGTATTACGAGGTCCATGGTGCAGGCCCGCCGTTGCTGCTCCTTCACGGCGGACTCACCACGATCGAGACCTCGATCGGTCCGCTGATTCCGCACTTCTCCGGCACACGACAGATCATCGCGCCCAAGCAACAGGCGCACGGCCACACCGCCGATATCGATCGTCCGCTTTCGTTTGAGCAGATGGCCGACGACACCGCGGCGCTTCTTCGTCACCTCGGGATAGGGCGCACCGATGTATTTGGTTACAGCGCCGGCGGCAACGTTGCGCTTGGTCCGGCAATCCGCCACCCGAAACCTGGTCAAGACGCTCGGCGTTGCCTCGACGTGGTTCAGCAATGAAGGAATTTACCCGGACATTCTCGAGGGACTCAAACACGCGAAGGCCGATCTACGGCTGCAAGATCCCGAATGGGTCGTGTCGATGCTCAAGGGGTCCCTGCTGAGTGTGTCCGACGGGACGAGCGGCAAGCCATAGCTCACGGTTTGAACACCATCAGATAAACGGCGACGAGGGCGAGCGTGAGACGAACGAACCATGAGGTGCGGCGCGCGGATATCGACCCGCGCCGAGTCGCGCCGCCGATGACCCCCATCACCACCAGCAGGATGAGAGGGCCGCGAACCCACCAGAACTCGAAATACCCTCCGCGCGCCATATAGATTCCGGACAGCAGCAGCACACCCGAGCCGATGCCGTACAGGCGCTGAACGGCGCGCTCCAGCCCCGCATGTCCGTCAGGCGCGGTGATCACCAGCCATTCATAGGCGAGCGCCACGAAAAACACGAGCATGCCGACGATATGCGAGAACAACACGATCAAACGCATGGTCATGAGTGACTCCCCAGGCACACGTGCCTCATGACCATGACGAATCAGCGGGGCGGAATGTGACATCCGGCTCCGCTCAGGACGCCTACTCTGTCACCTTTCAGCCGTTTGCTCCGTCATGTGTCCAAGAGCAGGCAGTCGGTCTTCCTGCGGAGGAGCACTTATGCGACACGAGAGCGGAATTGTGGAAGTCCCGTGCCAGGATGTCGAGGACGCCATCGCCTGGGACCGGCGTAGATTCATCAAGGGGGTCGGGATTGCCGTGCTGACCGTGCAGTCCCTGCCTTTGATTGGGTACGCTTCAGTGAACCCTTCTGTTGACGGCAACGATCAAAACGACGACCTGATTATTCATTCGGGTCCTGGACTAATCTCGCATGTGCACGATCTGCTGATTCCTTACGCAGTCCTCAAAGCCCCGCCGCTGCAAGGCGTGCGGCTCACGACCACTCAAGCGTTCCTTCACCGCCACAGTGTCGCCCTGACCCGCGAACAGCTCACCACGGTGGAGCAGGGAGGAACCGTCGTCAAGAAGGCGAGCAGCCATCTCTTTACTATTGCCCTTGCGAAGGGTGGCCGCACTGTTCCATGAGCCGAAAGCGAAGGGGGACGGCACATGTATGAGCTGGGTTGGCTGACGAAGTGCTTCGAAGAGAACCGGCCGCGGCTGCGCGGAGTGGCCTATCGGATGCTTGGATCGCTCAGCGAAGCCGAGGACGCAGTGCAGGAAGCGTGGCTGCGGCTTCACCGCATCGACCCGGACAGCGTCGAAAACCTGAGCGGCTGGTTGACGACCGTCGTCTCGCGCGTGTGTCTGGACATGCTGCGCTCGCGGAAATCACGGCGTGAGGAGTCAATCGGCGCGCAATTCAACGACTTGAGAGCCGCGTATGGAGAAGGTGTCGATCCCGAGAGCGACGCGGTGCTCGCCGACTCGGTCGGTGTGGCGCTGCTGGTCGTGCTCGACACCCTCACGCCCGCCGAACGTCTTGCGTTCGTCTTGCATGACTTGTTCGCCGTGCCGTTCGAAGAGATTGGCACGATCCTGGATCGATCGCCGGACGCGGCGAAACAGCTGGCGAGCCGCGCGCGCCGCCGCGTGCGCGGTGCGTCGGCGTCGTCGGATGCCGACAAGGCTCGCCAGCGTGAAGTCGTCGAAGCGTTTATCAAAGCGGCGCGCACCGGCGACCTCGATGGCCTTCTCGCCGTACTCGATCCGGATGCGGTGCTTCGCATCGATGGCGCGGCGCGCATCGCCTTCGGCGCCAAGGACGCAGCCAACACGCCGCGGGAGCTCAAGGGCGCCTCGACGTGGGCGAAACAACTCGTCGCCTTCGCAGTTGGTCTGCGCGTCGCGACGTATGTGCGGTTCGTCCAGCTGGCACTCATCGATGGATCAATAGGAGTGATCGTCGCGCCGTTCGGGAGGCTGTCCCGGGCGATGATCTTCACCGTTGCCAACGATAAGGTCACCCGATTGGACGTCATCGGCGACGCTGCGCGCCTCCGCGAGCTCGAGATCGTAACGTTCTAGCGCGATGCGAAACCTTCGAGGAGTGTTAAGCTTCGCCCGTGAAGGAGGTGCGGCATGCAGTCGAGCTTTCCGAGGCTTGCGCTGTTGATCATCGCCGGGTGCGTCATGGCGAATGAGGCGAACGCGCAGGTCGTGAGGCAGGAAGTTGCGGGGATACGTAACTTCGCGAAGATCGAATCGACCGTGGCGTGCGCGGGCGCGATCACGCCCGCGGCGGTGCAGGAAATCAAGAAGATGGGCTACGCGTCCATCATCAACCTCCGGCTCGCGAGCGAGCAGGGGGCCGACATCGAAGGCCACATCGCCATGGCGAAGGCGGCGGGCATTCCCTATCACCACATTCCATTCAGCGCATCGGCGCCCGATCCCGCGGCCGTCGACACGTTCCTCAAGACGATCAGCGCGCCCGGGGTGCAGCCCGCATTCATTCATTGAGCGGGCGGTGGCAGGGCCGCAGGTATGTGGCTCATGAAACGCGCGATCGTCGACGGCTGGGACACCAACAAGGCCATGGAAGAAGCGACGGCGCTTGGCCTCACCAATGAATCGCTGAAGCAGTTTTTCCTCGCGGAGATTCAGAAGCGCAAGCGCTGACCAGATCGGGTCACTCGTCGTCGAGCTGCGTGTGTTAGGCTGCGGATCCCTCCAAGGAGGTGTCCGTGAAACCTGGCGACACCAGACTGGCCGACGTGTCCGTCGTTTTCTCGCGTTCAGCATCGAGCCTTGTTGTTCTCGCGATCGTGGCACTGGGGATTGGCGCCGGCAGGGTTGCGAGTGCGCCGCAGCCGGCACAAGGCCCAGGCGCCGGCCTCATCGCGCCGCTTGCGGACGACACCGGGCCGGATGTGTTGTCGTGGGTGGACGGGAAGCCGGTCACCGACTGGCCGTCTGAAGTTCGCAATCGTGAGCGGGCGATCGACACGTATCTTGCGGACGACGATCCCGATCGCGCGGCCAGGTATGGCTTTCGCAGCGGCCAGTACCCACGCATGGCGTGGGCCTGGTTTCGCGACAATCCCGTTGGCTTCAACGGTGTGCCGTTCGTCCTCCTGAAGACGATCTTCGATCTCGATCCCAATCACGCGAACGAGCATCTCCGCGCCATTGCCCGCATCTGGAAACACGAGGCGGATCTGCCGCTCGGCAGCGGCGCGGCCGCAACCCGCTGGACGTTCGATCATCTCGGAGTCGGTCCCAATGCGATCGACTATGCCGATGGTGTCGCGCTACCCGCCGCGGAGCGGAAGTCGCCGCTGCCGTTCGGATTCGCCTTCGAAAACCCGCAGACGTTCACGCCGTTGTCGAGCGTCCAGACGAAGACGCTCGACGCCCGTCTGCTGGAGAGGCGGATATTCACCAACACCAGCCTGTTGCTCGCAAAGACGAAGACGGCCAACGTGGAGGAGAACTGGGAGCGCGATCGACCGGGGTTCGGCACCCCCGGATCAACGGATCGCGTGTTCTTCTCATGCGCCGCATGTCACGTTGGACGCGTGGTCGTGAACGGGAGGATCAAGTTCCTGCCCGGCATGCCGAACACGGAAATCGAAGCGCAGTATTACTCGAAGCTGCTGATGTTGACCGGCGCCGCGCTGGTCGAATCCGGTTTCGATCCGGCATCGCCGACGCCGATTAACCCGGCCGGCATCAAGCCCTCCACGGCGGCGGTTCGTGCCCTCTATGCGGAGCTGCTCGACAAGGCGCGCCTTCATCCAGAAACGCTGTACGGCTCAACGCCGGAGCAGATTGCGCGCGGCAAGACCCAGGCGCTCGCGGTCGCGAACGAGTTCCCGAACGTCGTCAAGGATCTCATTGCCGTTGCGGTCAAGACGCACTTCATCTACTACGTGGTCGCGAAGAACAACGCGTATAAGCAACCGCGTCCGGATGTCCTCGAGGATCGTCCCGGTCAGATGGATGCGTTCGGCATCGCCTCTGGACTCGTGGCGATACACACGCGCCGGCCCGACAACAGCTTCATGGAATTCGTGAAGCGCGACAATCCGAAGAGCCCGATCTATACCGGCTTCTCGAAGGCCAACGGCCTTCCCGAAGACGTGCCGGGCATGTCAGGGCCGGTCGGCACGGCGAAGGAGGCCGGCGCGCGGATCTTCGAGAACATTCCCGCGTGGGCGCCGCCGGTGCCGGCGCCGATCGACGTCAAGAGCGTCAACTGGGCGAGGCATCGTTATCACGCCAACTGGGACGGCAACCAGGGCGCCTCCTCGCGCACGCTGGCGTCGGGCGCTTCTGCCACCGGCGATCCGCGGATGGTCAACGTCCGCATCCATGAGCCGCTCAATCCCTTCATCGACAACTTGCCGCCGCCGCCGTACCCGTTCGCAAGCGTTGATCTCGCACGCGCGAAGGAGGGCAAGGCCTTGTTCGCGAAAGACTGCGCCGGTTGCCACCGCCCGAAGAACGAGACGATCTATCCCGTGACGGCGCTTGGCGTCGATCGCAACCGCACCCTGGTGAACACCAGCGTGTCGCGCTATGGTCTGTCCGCGCTGGTGATGGAGGCCTGCACGATCTACGGGTTGAACAACAAGGGCAAGCCGGGCGCGGACTGGTGCGTGCCGAAAGGCGACTGGCAGGCGCGCCTCGACGAATACTTCCGCGATACACCGCGGCGGGTCGCCACTGGATCGAACGGTTATAAGGCCGACATGCTGCACGGCATCTGGGCCCAGGCCCCGTATCTGCACAACGGCTCTGTCCCGACACTGGGCCAGTTGATCTGCGCCGACACACGGCCCGCTCGTTTCTTGCGCGGGAACATCAACTACGACGAACGTCTTGTCGGCTTCGAGTGGCTGGAGCGCCCGGCCGCGAGATACGGGCCGAATGAGACGCTACTCGTCAAGGAATACGACACGACGATTCCGAGCAAGGCGAACACCGGCCACACGTTTGGATCGCAGTTGTGTCCCGACACTCGAGGTCTCGATCCGATTCGCGACCGTCGCGAAATCGAGGCAAGGATTCTCAAGTCTCCCGTTGGCGCACTGCTCAACTACTTGAAGACGCTGTAGAAGATCTAATCGGTCCTCAACGCGTCGGTCGGGTCGACACGCGCCGCTCGTCGAGCGGGCACGTAAGTCGCGAGCACGGCGGTCACAGTCAATGCGCACCCTACTGCCAAGAAAGTTGTAGGGTCGGCCGAAGTGACGCCGAACAGCAGCGATCGAATCCATCGATCTGCGGCCACCGCGCCGGCCAATCCCGCCGTGAGTCCACACGCCGTCAGGACCATGCCCTCGCGGACGAAGAGCCACACCACACCTGACGGCGACGCGCCGATCGCGAGGCGCAATCCAATTTCCTTCGTCCGCTGGCTGACCAGGTACGCCAGCACGCTGTAGACACCAATCGCGGAGAGCGCCGCCGCAACGATCGCAAACAACAGAAACACGAGCATCGTGAATCGACGTCCCACGATCGACGCATCCACGAGTGATGCGAGCGGCGCGATGTTGGCCAGCGGCAACAACGGATCGAGTCCAGCAACATCACGCCGCAGCGAGGGAACGATGCCGAGCGGATCCGATGTCGTACGAACGGCGACGGCAAACGCATCCACCTGATGCTGCTCGTACGGCAAATAGATTTCGGCGGGCGTCTCCTCGTCGAGGCCGCGGTATTTGACGTTGCCGACGATGCCGACGACGGTCTTGGGCCCGTTGCGCGCATGGCGCGCGAGCTCCGCGGTGACGCGAATCTGCCGGCCGATCGGATCGATGCCTGCGAAATACCGCTGTGCCGCCCGCTCGTTGATCAGGACGACCTCAGACGCCGCTGCCGTGTCACGTCTATCGAAGAGGCGTCCCGATCGGATCGGAATCCTCATCGTATTGAAGTAGCCGGCGCTGACGATCCGCATGGACGCCGACGGCATCGATGCCGAGTCGGGCTCGGCCTGGTCTTCGCGACGGAACCCGGTAATCGCATTGAGA
>Ga0111538_10002287_pt1 | contig 27014 bp, 14 predicted proteins | sample SoiMethybrSBSTD1_FD_79669 | JGI IMG/M metagenome (GOLD analysis project Ga0111538, IMG submission 79669) | Bulk soil microbial communities from a Populus tree surrounding site in Tennessee, USA - Soil MetaG P. TD hybrid SBSTD1 (version 2)... | ecosystem: Environmental > Terrestrial > Soil >...
ACGACCCTGGTTGAGAATGTCGCCGATGGAGGCGTTCATGCCGCTCTTCGGCGAGAAGCCCACACCCGTGTCTTTGCCGACCTCGCGAAACTGTTTCCCATCGTTGAAGAACAGTTCCGAAATGCCGTAATCGTTGGCGATGAAGAGATCCGTATTGCCCGTGCCGCGCAAATCAGCGGCGGCGGCGGCCAATGCCCATCGTCGCGTGTCGATCCCGACTTTTTGACTGACTTCTTCAAACAAACCGTCGCCGAGATTGCGAAACAGGTACTTCCGACCGCCATTCTTCGCGTACTCGAAACTCTCGGGCATCATCTTCGTTGTCTTCAGATGCCAGAGGTTTACGTCTTCGGAATAATAGCCACCCAGGAATAGATCCAATCGTCCGTCCCGATCGAAGTCGAACCAGATAGCGGTGTTTGCGTTGACCCACTCAGGCAACTTCGCTTTGTCGGTGACGCGCGAAAACTTCTGTCCGCCGTCGTTGTGAAAGAGTTCGGGCTTGCCCCACTTGTAGAGAAACAGATCTTCGTAACCGTCATTGTCGTAGTCGCCCCACACCGCGCCCATAGAAACACCGGTGCCTGCTTGATTGACGTCAGCGATGCCGAGATCCGCGGCGACGTCTTTGAACGAACCGTCGCTCATATTTTTAAAGAGCGCGTTCTTACTTCCCTCACCGCTGTTCGTCACGTAGATGTCCGACCAGCCATCGCGATCGAAATCAACGATCGACACGCCCGCGCCCATCGATGCGACCTGCGGCATGATGTGGTCTAACTGTTTGTCGAGTGTCGGAGCCTGGTGACTGAACTTAGCTGACGATGTCTGGGCGACTTCTTCGAGATAGAACCCGTAGCGGTTGAGCGCGCTCGTCGTGTCGCGCACGGCGTTGGCGGCTTCGCGGTGCGCCTTGAATCGTTTGATCACCACCGGCGTGGCCAGCAGCGCGACGAAACAGATGAGTAACAAAATCCGGGGGAGTTTACCGCGTATCATCTTATCGATTTAGACCTTAACACGTTTCTAAAAACATCCGGCGCCACGTAGCGCGTGTGGTATTTCTGCCAGTCCTCTGGAAAGCGACGATAAACAAACTCGTCTTCCAGCTTTCCAGGTGGCGTAACGTATTCCTGCTGTCCGTGGTGCGGCAAAGGCAAAACCGTCCGCGAGAAAGTTGAATTATAGTCGCCGTCTTTGATCCAGCCATCGCCCATGATAATGAAATCACGGACAAAACCCGCGGGCGGTGCCGGTTGTTCGGGAAAACGAAACGACATCTCGTCGCCGGAAGCAACGATGACGTAGCGATCGTCTATCGATTTCAAGAGCTCGCTGACTTCTCCAAATCGCGTGTAATAGCCTTCGAGGTCGCGCCAACTCTGCTTCGTCGAGAAGAGCTTATTGTAATCCGGTATTTCAGGCGCGCCGGCGTCGGGCTTGCTGACCACCGAATAGCCGCGATAATGAAGGTCAACCGTCGAAGGCGCTAAGGTTACCATCTTCACGGCGGCATCGGGTAGACCCTGCGCCCATTCGATGTGATCCCAGTAGATTTCGAGGTTGGTGCGAATACGGACGCGCCGCGGTGTATTTGGACGCCAGATGTCCTTTAAATCAAAGAGAACTGTCTTCTTCCGGCCGGCGGGAAAACCGAGGTTCGACCGCGCCGCCACCCATCCGCCATTGCCATCCGGAACTTCCAGACTCATCGGCTGCGCGCGCCAACGATTGCCTTGCGTGATCGCAACGTTGAGTGACGATTCGGTATCGTGAATCGAACCGTGCGCGATCAGATAAAGGGGGCCGCTCGTCGGCGCGTCGTCCGGAAGCACGATCTCGAGATAGTGATCGCGCGTGACCCCTTGATATTGCCCGCGGCCAAAACTGTCGAGTGCTTTCGCGTCGCGCGTGGCAACAATCTGCGTAACATCGGCGCCGTTGTCGTCGATCGCCTGCTTGATCGGCTGCGGCGTTTTCACAGTCGTGTAGCCGAGCGTTAAGGGCGGAATGACGAAACGCTCGTCTACGAAAATCTCAGTGCCTTCAGGATGATCGACCGTTGCGAGTCCGATGTAGTCGTAGTAATAAACCTCCCAGAGTTCCGCGGCGACGCGAATGTCGTAATAACCATCGCGGGGCACGAGCTGATCGCGCCGGATCTTGTACCACTCTCCCGTAGCGGCAATCTTCGCGGAGCCGAGCGTGTTGATACGCAGACCGATGGCTGAACCCCACGGCACTGCGTCTTTAATAAACTCCATCTCCTTGCCGTTGTACGCGAAGAGCCACGGACACGAGGCTTTCAAGCGTTGCTCAGCCACCACCGCCTGATCGGCTTTGACTTCAAACTCGGCGCGCACCGTGCCGTTGGGCCAGACGATCCGGATCACGTCGGAGCTTGTCTGGTCGCCTAAACCGAAATGAATCAAGGATCCGGTGATCGCCTGCTTCTGGACCATCAGGCCTGAACGTACTTCCATTTCACCGCCGACGCCGAACGGGTTGATGCGCTGATCGCCAACGGCATTGCTGGCGCGCGGACGGACGAGTTGCCAGTGATAATTCTTTGATCCGGTGTTGAGATCCTCGACCGCCTGTCCGTGTTGCGAGAAACCGAGTAGGTCGAGACGCCCGTCGGCATTGACGTCCGCGACGTCGAAGATTCTTTCACGAAACTGAATGTCTCGGTGAAGCGTGAATCTGCCTTCCTGATCGCTCAACCAAATAAGCGTGTCCTCGGGCTTCGAGGCGAGCAACAACAAATCGAGTCCGCCGTTGTTGTCGAGATCCGCGACGCGCAGACTCAGCGGGTCTGACGGAGCGACGCTGCCGATGCTCCCGATCACCACTTGCTCCTCTGACGCGCCATGATCCTTGTCAGACCAGCGGCTGATCGTCCCGTTCGCTTGCACGATCAGGAGATCGAAATTGCCGTCCCAATTGACGTCGGCTGCGGTAATCGCACGCGCCTGAAAGTCAATGAGAACGACACGCTTGCTGAATTGTCCCTGTCGCTCGTTACTAAAAATCTGCACCAGTCCGGACGGCGTCAGGATAGCCGCGTCGGGATCGCCATCCTGATCGAAGTCCGCCCAAACGAAGCCGGATATTCCATCTGAAGCTGGGAAAGGATGAATCTCTACGAACGTCCCATCGCCGTTGTTGCGTAGGACGGTGGGTGAACCCTGTTTCGATCCGAGGACGATATCGAGATCGCCGTCGGCTTCGATGTCTGCACTCCACGCGCCGGTGTAATCGGCGCCGACTACGTTCGCCGGTAGTTTCGCTTCGGCGGTTACGTCAGTGAAAGAAGATGGACTCTCCTGTCGCAGCAGACGCACGCCGCCAGCGCCGGCCAATACGAGATCGGTTTTGAAGTCGTAGCTGAAGTCGATCTGCAAAATACTGTCGAACGATGGTGGCGTGTTCGACACGCCACCAGGAAACGGAAAACTCGCGCCACTGACCAGGTGCACCTCGTGTGCCGATGCGGTTGCGACGACTGGTCCACCTTCGCCACTCAATGCAATCGCACCGATCCAGTCTTTTTGCGTTGAATCAGCATTCGGCACCGGCTGAGGTGTGAACTTGATCCCGCCATCTTCCGGCGCTGCTTGAAACACCGGCGTTTCGAGACGGAGAAAGTGCGTGAACGGAACGGCCTCTTCACCCGGCGGCGGTTTGAACGCGCCGAGATCGCGCCGGTACTCCGGAACGCGCATCAATACGTTGCGCAGAAAACTCGTTCGCGTAGCAGCCGCGCGCAAGTCGCCGCTGCGCACTGCTTCGTCGAGCGTCTTCACTTGTTCCTGCACTTCAGATGGCCACGCCGTCGAACGCGACTGGATCTGACCGACGGCGCTCTTGAGCGTTTCAGCATCGCCACGTTTTGCGGCGATGCGACTCAGTTCGACGATTGCCGCGACATTGTTTGGCTGTGCAGCGAGAATCTTCTGCACCAGTGACTGAACTTCCGTCGTGCTTTGCTCGTCACCCTGCCGCTCGACTTCTTCCGCAAGCTTGGACACGGCAAACAGATTTTTCGCGTCTAATTCGACAGCCTTGCGCAACGCGGCGATCGCTTCCGCCGATTTGCCACGGCTGCTTTCGAGCAAACCCAGCAGGTACTGAATGTCGGAGTTGTCAGGCGCGAGATTGCGCGCGCGCTCGAGTCGCTCGCTGGCAGTGTCGAAGTTTCGCTGCCGCAACGCGAGCAGACCCCAGTTGGCCCAACCGGCAGGTTCAGTCGCGGCAAGTTGCGTGAACTGTGCCAGCTTGCTGTCGGCCTGAACGTCGTGTCCAACCTGAAGCGCCGCGAGTCCGATGTAGAACGTTCGTACCAGCTCGTTGTATTCGCGCGTGCCTCTGCTCGGGAGCGTGCTCGCGGGTCGACAGCCGCTGATAACCAACGAGGCTATTAGCAACAGGGGCAACAACAGAATGTGTACTATGCGTTTGTGTTTGGTATATTCGACGGGAATCATCTATGAAGCACTTCAAAACTCGTGTTCTGCTGCCGGGATTGACGATCGTCTTCTGTGTGGCGGCCTCATTAATAGACCAGAGCGCTGCTACTAGTCAAAACACCCCGCCGAAACCACCCGCCCGCGAAGAGGCATATCGCGCGAACAATATCGGCGTTGCGCTGCTCGAACAGTACAAATACAAAGAAGCGGCGGATGCGTTTAAGCGCGCGTTGCAACTCGATCCGGCGTTGACGATCGCGCGCATTAATCTCGGCATCGCATTGTTCAACGTGCCGGATCTCGTCGGCGCCCAACGCGAATTGCAAAGCGCAGCGACGGCCGCACCGAAGGCGCCGCAGCCACAGTACGTCCTTGGATTGTTGGCAAAAACGCAGAACAAGCCGGCGGAAGCGATCGCCGCGTTTCAAAAAGTGCTCGCGATCGACAGCCAGGACGTTGGCGCGAATGTAAATCTCGGTCAGCTTTACGCGCAGCAACGGAAGTATACCGAAGCAGTCGCAGTGCTGCGCACCGGTCTCGCCGCCGAACCTTACAACACGACCGCGTTGTACAACCTCGGCACGGCATTGATCCGCGCCGGTCAACGAGAAGAAGGTCAAAAGATCATTCAACAGTTTCAGGCGTTGCGTGAACGCGGCAGCGGCACGACGTTGGGAACGAATTATCTCGAACAAGGGCGGTACGCGGAGGCGATCTCGTCAACCGGTGCGGAGCCGGAGCTCGTGGATCCGAGTCCGGCGCCAGTGACATTTACCGATGTAACCTCGACTGCCCTGCCGAAACTCGACGTTGCACCAGATCAACCAGGACAGATCGCGGGTGCAGTGCTGCTGTTCGATTACGACCTCGACGGAGATCTCGATCTGCTCGAAGTCTATGACGTGCACCTGCGTCTCGCGCGCAACGATGGCTCGGGCAAGTTCACTGATGTCACGAGCAGTTCGGGCGCGCTCGCAAAAGCGGCGAGCACGGCTGGCACGAGCGCGGTCGCGGGTGATTACGATAACGACGGTCGTCCGGATCTGTTTGTCCTTCGTCCCCGAACTTCGACGCTTTTTCACAACGACGGCAACGGCAGTTTTTCTGATGTGACTGCTGCCGCGAAGATCCCGCCGTATCCAACCGGCATGGGCGCCACTGCTTTCGTCGACTACGATCACGATGGTGATCTCGACATCTTCATCGCGGGTCATCCTTATCTGCTGCTACGCAATAACGGCGATCGCACGTTCACCGATCAAACAGCGGAATCGAAACTTGCAGACGCCGGAATGGGGCGCGCCGTTGTCCCCACCGATTTTGATAACCGCCGCGACGTCGATCTTCTCGTCGCTTCGAACGAAAGAGTCTCGTTGTGGCGCAACATGCGCGACGGCACATTTCGCGATGTTGCCGATGAAGTTGGGTTGGGGAAGTTGAAAGGATCGACCTGCGTCGCCGCTGGTGACTTCAACAAAGACGGCTTCACGGATTTCTATTTTGGCAGCGCCGGCCTCGCGCTGAGCAATGGTAAAGAACGTTTTGAACTCGTGCCGTCGGGCGCTGACGTGGTGCCTCCGAACGCGTCGCAGTTTATCGATCTCAACAACGATGGCCTGCTCGATCTGGTGATGGCGTCGGATAAAGGAGTCCTACTTGTACGGAACGCGGGCAGCGGATCCGTTCAGGTATCAGTGCTGCAGCCTACGATGCGGTCGCTTGTTCTTGCCTCGGGCGATCTCGACAACGACGGCGACACGGATCTGGTGTTCGGAGTTCCGGGCGGCGGGTTAAGAGTCGCGCGCAATGATGGCGGCAACGTTAATCACTCGTTACGTGTCGGCCTTACCGGCCGAGTAAGCAATCGCACCGGCGTCGGCGCGAAGATCGAAATCCGTTCCGGAAGTCTGGCGCAGAAGCTCGAGACTTACTCGGCGTGTCCGGCGCCCGCGCCCGCCGACGTTGTTTTCGGTCTCGGGAAAAGAACGGCTGTTGACGCAGTGCGCGTGTTGTGGCCCGCCGGGATCGTTCAGGCGGAAACAGAAATCGCCGCCGGTTCATCAAGCAAGACGGCGCTCGCGGTGTCGCTCACCGAATTGGACCGCAAACCGTCGTCGTGTCCTTATCTCTATGTTTGGAACGGCGAGCGTTTCGAGTTTCTGACTGACTTTCTCGGCGGCGGCGAGATGGGCCACCTCGACGCGCCCGGCAGTTACAACATGCCGGATCCGGACGAGTACGTTCGCATCGACGGCGATCTAATCAAACCGCGCAACGGCCATTACGACTTGCGCATCACGAACGAACTCGAAGAAGCGTTGTTTCTCGATCATCTCCAGTTGATCGCAGTCGCGCACCCGCGTGAGGTCGAGATTTATCCGAACGAAGGTCTGACCGCTCCACCACCGCGCTTCAAACTCTTCGCCACGCGCAACGCCCAACCACCGTTGTCGGCCATTGATGAACACGGCCACGACGTGCTCGCGCGCATCGCACGCGTCGATCGCCAGTATCCGGACGATTTCAAGCTGCATCAGATACGCGGTTTCGCCGACGAACACACGCTGACTCTCGGACTGACCAAGCACGCTGACCGAACGTTATTGCTGTTGACCGGTTGGACTGACTACGCGTGGTCCAGCGACAACCTCGCCGCTTCGCAAAGCGGCAAGAGCCTGCAACTGCCTGCCCTGCAAGTGAAAGACAAGCGCGGACAGTGGCAGACGGTGATCGAAAACATCGGCATTCCGGTTGGAAGGCCGCAAACGATTGTCGTCGATCTGACTGGAAAGTTTTTAAGCGAAAGTCGCGACGTGCGTATCGTCACCAACATGCGCATCTACTGGGACCAGATCCTTGTCGACACCTCGGGTGGTAACTTCCCGACTCGGCTGACGCGACTCGCTCCTTTCATCGCCGATCTGCGCTGGCGTGGCTTCTCGCTCGAACACTCGCCCGACGCTCGTCAACCAATGACGTACGACTACAGGAAAGTGTCGTTCACGTCGCCGTGGAAAGTGATGACTGGACGCTACACCCGCGAAGGCGATGTCCGCGCGTTGCTGCATTCGACCGACGACATGTTCGTGATCTCGCGACCGGGTGACGAGTTGATCCTGTCGTTTGCGGAGGACAAACTCCCGCCATTGCCTGACGGATGGACGCGTACGTTCCTGCTTTACGCCGACGGCTTCAGCAAGGAGATGGACATCAACTCGGCCAGCCCCGACCAGGTTGGACCATTGCCGTTCCACGGCATGAGCAAATATCCGTACAGTTGGCCCGAGCGCTATCCGCTTACGCCCGCGCGCCGCAAGTATCTCGAAACGTACAACACACGCATCGTCACTTCGCCCGTGCCGTCGATCGCGGCCGAACTTATTGACGGTCGTTCGAATTTTGACCTGAAAGAGCAAGAGAACAAGTCAGGAAGGGGGCAAGCAAAGCGCGCCCCCGCGCAGTGATGGCGGGGGCGTCGCCCCCTTCCTTACTTGTTCTTGCCAAACAAAACGCTTCATTCTGAGACTTAAGCAACAGCAACTTCTTCAATCGTCGAATGACAGAACACATCAGGTACTCCGCGGCCGCGTGCCAAACAGATTTCCCCAACCCACTCGATCGCCGTTCAATGCGCGCGAACACGGAACGTATGCTGTCAATGATCGACTCCGCGATCGCAGGTGCCGCACCGTTTCTGCCCGTGCGCCTCGTTGTCTTTCCGGAGTTCGCGCACGCCGCGCCGGTCTTCGTTACCGTCGCGGAACTGCTCGACAAACTCGCCATTCCGATCCCAAACGAACACACCGAACGGCTGCAACAGAAAGCAAGAGAGCACGACATCTACATTCAAAGCGGCTCGATGCTGGAAACCGATCCGAAGTGGCCGGGCCACGTCTTCAACACCACCTGCCTGATTGGACCACAAGGATTGATTCAGAAGTTTCGCAAGGTCAACACGTGGATTCCGTACGAGGTGCACACCAGCCCGCACGATCTCCCCGACTACGACGAGCCGCTCTTCCCGGTCGCCGACACGCCGATCGGAAAACTCGGTTGCGCGATCTGTTACGACTGGTTGTTTCCGGAAGCGTTAAGACAGTTAGCGGCGAACGGCGCTGAGGTTTTGATTCGCGTTTCCGCGTACATGGATCCGTGGGGTGCGACCGAGCCGATGGCCTGGTGGACCATCGTCAATCGCTGCCGCGCCCTCGAGAACATGGCGTACGTCGTTGCGGCAAACCAGGGCGCGAGTTTGAAACACTACCCGCCGTACTCGTGGCCGGGCGGGAGTCAGATCGTCGACTTCGACGGACGCCTGCTCGCGGAAGCATCACCCGGTCCAGGCGAACGCATCGTGGTTGCACCCATCGACATCTCCGCTTTGCGTCACGAACGCGCTACGCGGCGCGGACACCACATGCTGGCCCATCTTCGCACCGAAGCATACCCGGTGTATCAACGGCACCAGTACCCACCTCAGATCCGCGAAAATTCCGATCAGCTAAGCTACGAGCTAAACAATCAGCTCATCGACGACGCAAAACTAAACCTTGAGAAAGATCCGTCGTCGATAAAGGATCCACATCAGCAGTAACCAGAACAGTACAAACGCGATCGCAAACGCGAGGGAAGCATCAACCGGCGGCAGCCACGACTCGAATGCCTTTTGGTAGATCCACGCGCCCAGCGGAGTGCCTCCGATTCTGATCACGCCAAACAGATCGGCCATGATTCCCGCGCCGACGTAAAGCGCGATCGCGTTCAGCCCGAACACCTCAAACGGCTTGGCCCACCGCCGGTAACCCTTGATGTCGATCAGCCAGTAACACAATGCGAGGAACTGCAACGCCAATCCACCGGTGAACAGCACGTACGAACTGGTCCATAGCGCTTTGTTGATTGGGAAGAACGCGTTCCACGCCCAACCGACCGCGATGCAGGCTGCGCCCACGACGAACATGCCGGCCGCTTTTTCGATACGCGTCTTCTCGCCTCGCAGCCACTGTCCCGTCAGGACGCCCATCAACGTCGTGGCGATCGCGGGAATTGTGCTGAGGATTCCTTCCGGATCGTAGACCTTCGCCTGTCGCCACACGTGGTTTTCACCGAACACGAGCCGATCGATAAACGACGGCAGACTTCCCTCTTTCGTCAGGTCTCCCGCGAGAAAACCCGGCGCCGGAATGAAATTCACGATGATGCAGTAAACGATAAGCAGCCCGATAGTGATCGCGATCTGAGTTGCGATGCGCGTGTTGATAAAAATGATCGACGCGAAGAAGTAGCAGACCGCGATTCGCTGCAACACACCGGGAATGCGCAACTGCGCGACCGGGAAATGCGGAAACGCATTCAGAAACAATCCGATGGCGAATATGATCAGCGTGCGCTTGATGATCTTGATATACAAATCGCGTTTGCTGCCGCCACGTTCGATACGACTCGCAAACGCCAGCGGGATCGCAACGCCGACGATGAACAGAAAGAACGGGAAGACGAGATCAGTCGGCGTCCACCCGTGCCACTGCGCATGTTCGAGAGGCCAGTAGATGTGTTCCCAGGTGCCTGGATTATTCACCAGGATCATTCCGGCGATCGTGATGCCGCGAAAAACGTCGAGTGAAACCAACCGCTGGGAGTCGCTTGGGGGGGTAGTTGACATGTTTGCTTGTTGATCCTCGTCTGGATTTAACTTTCAAGAGCTGGGGAGTCCGCTTTTTGAGACGGATTTTACGGCTAACGCAACAACTCGTCTAATTGATCTCCGGGAAGCGTCTCGATTGGCTCCTGACCCCGGCGAAAAATCCGCGCGCCGGTCGAGCCTTTCAACACGGTCGTGCCGTTCTCACAACGCGCGATCGCGCCTTCGCGTAAACCAAGAACGGGCGTGTCGTTCTCTTCCAGAAACTCGAGTATTCGTTTCTCGCGCGTCTCTCCCATGTGTCTCGAATTCGGATCCGCATCGAGATAGTGCGGGTTGATCTGAAACGACACGAGTCCGAGCGCGTCGAACGAAGGTGGTTGCACGATGGGCATATCGTTCGTCGTCTTGATCGTCGGACCGGCGACGTTCGAACCAGCGCTGGAACCGATGTACGGCATGCCTTCGGCAACACGTTGGCGGATCGGGTCAAGCAACGATTGATCGTAAAGGGTCTTCAACAAACGAAATGTATTGCCGCCGCCAATGAAGATCGCCTCCGTCTCCGCCACCGCCTGAAATCGATCCACCGCATTATGCACGGAAGTGAGTTCGTATCCCATTCTCTTGAATCGATCGCTCGCGCTAAGCGCGTAGGCATCGCGATCGTAGAGTGCGAAAGGAACGAAGAGCACGCGTTTGAGACGGCCGAGAAAATCGCGGATCTCGGCCTCCGCATGGTCCAGGTAGCCGCTGCCGAAAAGCGTCGAGTTGCTTATCAATAGGAGTCGTGACATTGTTTATTCCTGTGCATATTAGTAGGGATCGAGCAACATGGCGAACCACGAAACAGATTTACTGATAATCGGCGCGGGGCCGTTTGGCCTGGCAATCGCGGCGCAAGCGTCGCATCTCGGAATAGATCACCTGGTCGTCGGACGGCCGATGGAATTCTGGCGGAAGAACATGCCGCAGGGTATGTACCTGCGCTCGGCGTGCGACTGGCACCTCGATCCGGTCAACCTCCACACCATCGAAAAGTTTCTCCAAACGCGCGGACAGACTCCGCACGACGTCGAACCACTTTCACTCGAGTTTTATCTTTCGTATGCCGAATGGTTTCAAACGCAGAAGCAGATCACGACGCTGCCGTCTTACATCGCGCGGCTGGACCACGCGAACGGCTTTGTTGCCGCAACTGCTGAAGGCGACACGATTCGTGCGCGACAGGTCGCGCTCGCACCCGGTTTCAAACACTTTCCCAACATTCCCGACGAACTGAGAGCGCGACTGCCTGAAGGTCGTTACACACATACGTGCGAGTTTACCGACTTCTCGTCTGCGGCGAACACGCGTTACCTGATCATCGGCGGGCGTCAGAGCGCGTTCGAATGGGCGGCGCTTCTTCTCGAAGCCGGCGCGCGCGCCATCTACGTCTCACATCGTCACGACACGCCGGCCTTTGAAGAATCCGACTGGTCGTGGGTGAATCCGCTGGTCGACGCGATTGCTGACAATCCAAACTGGTTTCGCCGCCTGTCGCAAGCTGAGAAGGATGATGTGAGTCGAAGACAATGGGCCGAAGGTCGACTCAAGCTCGAACCGTGGCTGGCGCCGCGCATCGCAGACGAGGGCGTCAAACTGTTGCCGAACACTGAACTTGTTACGGCTGTCGAACAGAACGGCGAGTTGACGGTAACAATGAGCAACGGCGAAACAATTGTCTGCGAAAAGGTCGTCTTTGCCACGGGTTATAAAGTCGACATCTCGCGTGTGCCGGTGCTGTCATCAGGCAACATTCTGGAGCAACTGGAAACGCGAAATGGGTTTCCGGTTCTCGACGATCACCTGCAAACGTCCGTGCCCGGACTCTTCATCACGAGCATGCCGGCGATTCAGGACTTTGGTCCATTCTTCGGATTCACGATCGCGGTGCGCGTCTCAGCAAAACTGATCTGTGAAGCAGTGGTCAGGAGAAACAGGACTGCCGCGTGAGGACTACGCTTTTCCCGATAGCCGGGCGATGGCGTGGGCGAGTTCACTGAGATTGATCGGCTTTGAGAAGTGCAATTCGTAACCCGCATTTAGCGCTTTCGATTCGTCGATGGCGCCGGCGTAACCGGTGAGTGCGATGGCGGGAATTCGTTTGGCGTCGCCTTCGAGTTTGCGCAACTCGCGCATGAAGTCGTAACCGTCCATCTCCGGCAAACCGATGTCCGAAACGATGACGTTCGGCTGCCACGACGCGATCGTCTCCAACGCGGAGGCGGCGGAATCACTTGCTCTCACGTCCGCACCGAACCTCATGAGCGCGAGGGTAATCAGATCGCGCGTGTCCTGCTGATCGTCAACGGCGAGCACTTTCAAACCGCTCAACAAGCTCGGCGACACATCATCTTCCGAAGCGCGATCCTTCTGCTTCCAACGCGAATCGATCAGCTCCTGGCTTCCCTCGCTCTGGGTCGCGTCGGCGAGTCCCATAATCGGAAGCAGGATCGTGAACACTGCGCCCTTGCCTGGACCATCACTCGCGACGTGCACCTCCCCACCGTGCAACTCCACCAGACTACGAACGATCGACAGGCCAACTCCCAAACCGCCGTGCTTTCGCCGCGCTGACGTGTCCGCCTGCCGGAACCGATCGAAAATGAACGGCAGAAACTCGCGCTCGATACCTTCGCCCGTGTCGGCGATGACGATCTCGAACTGCTTGCCCGCAACCTTCAATTCAACGTCGATACGCCCGTTCTTCGGCGTGAACTTCACCGCGTTCGAAAGCACGTTCCAGATCACCTGCTGAAGCCTCACGGCCTCGCCGACGACCAGCCCGCGGTTGCGTTCGATCGAGACGGAGATCTCGATCTCCTTCGCCAACGCGGCGGGCCGGATCGCATCGATCGCCGCGTCGAGGACGGTGACGGGATCTATCGGCGTTGCGTCCAGCCGGAGTTTGCCGGTGATGATGCGCGAGACGTCGAGCAGCTCGTCGATGATCGCGCGCTGGGCCGAGGCGTTGCGATCGATCACGTCGATGCCGCGTGCTCGATCCTTCTCACCCAACGCTCCGTTCTTGAGTAAATGAGTCCAGCCAACGATGGCGTTGAGCGGCGTGCGCAACTCGTGTGAAAGCATCGCAAGAAACTCGTCTTTCACACGATTGGCAACTTCCGCGCTCGTGCGTGCCTGCTGCTCCAGCAACATCAACTGTTCGAGTTTCTCTTCCGAACGTTTGCGCTCGCGCTGAAGGTTGACGTGCGATTCGACGCGCGCCAGCAGCTCGCGCGCCGAAAATGGCTTCACCAGATAATCGTCAGCGCCCGCGCCCATGCCTTCAACTCGCGACTCTTCACCCGCGCGCGCCGAGAGCAGGATCACGGGAATCGTTCGCGTCTCGTCGTCACTGCGCAACGCATGCAGCAAACCAAAACCATCGAGCTTCGGCATCATCACGTCAGACAAGACCAGATCGAATCGACGTTCGCGCGCCGCTGCAAGAGCAGCTTCGCCGTCGCCGACGGCTTCGACCTCATATCTATTCATGAGCAAACGGCGTACGTAATCGCGCATGTCGGCGTTGTCGTCGGCGAGAAGTATGCGCGGTCGCATCGCAGCCTCCGCATTGGCCGACGCACTCGCCGGCTCAGACAAAGTCTCAAAGCTGTCGCCGTTCACCGGCAACCACTTCGTCACTTCTTCAACGTACGCTTCGCCGCGCAGGCCGGTCGATACGAGCGTCTTCGCGGCGCCAAGACGCTCCGCGGGAAGATGGTCCGATCCGATCGGAATACTCACGCTGAACGTGCTGCCACGTTCAACCTCGCTGACCACGCTCACCGTCCCGCTGTGCAGTTTCACCAGCTCTTGCACCAACGCGAGCCCGATCCCGGAACCTTCGTAAGTCCGCCCGCGCGCACCTTTCACGCGGTGAAAACGTTCGAACAGGTGCTGCAACTCGTCTTCAGGAATGCCCGTGCCGGTGTCGCTCACCGACAGTTCGACACGATCGCCTTCTTGTTTTAGCGAGATCGTAATCTCGCCTTCGAACGTGAACTTGAACGCGTTGGAAAGAAGATTGAAGACGATCTTCTCCCACATCTCGCGGTCGACGTAAACCGGTGTACTGAGCGGCTCGCAATCGACGACCAGACTCAACCCAGCTTTCTCGATCGCCGAACGAAACACACTCGCCAGTTCTTTCGTCAACTCGCACAGATCGACACGCTCGTACACCGCCTCGATGCGACCCGCTTCGATGCGCGAGAAGTCGAGCAAAGTGTTGACCAACTTGAGCAGGCGGATGCTGTTGCGATGGGCCACGTCGAGACGTTCGCGCACATCCGGCAACAGCCGTGTTTCAGTCAACGCCTCTTCGAGTGGACCAAGCATCAACGTCAGCGGCGTGCGAAATTCGTGACTGACGTTTGAAAAGAACGCCGTCTTCGCGCGGTCGATCTCCGCGAGCGCTTCGGCCCGTTTCCGTTCTTCCTGATAAGCGCGGGCGTTCGCGATCGCGGTGCCGACGTGACCGGCAATCAGATCGAAAAAGCTGCGATAGTCGGCGTCGACAACTCGTCGCGGACTGAGTCCGGCCACCAGAAATCCGGTGGGCTTGATCTTGCCCGGAGCCGCGATCGGCAACACGTACGCAGCTTCCGGTGAGTCAGGCCATGGGCCACCCGGCAATGCTCCAAAGCGCACCGTGAGATCGGTAACGATTTCACCGCTGCCGGTATTGAACACTTTCAGAAACGGCCACGCCGCCGATTCGTTCAACGCCACTTCTTGCGGAATCTGTTTCGTCGTTTCTTTAAATCCGGTGGCGGCTATAAGACGCGCCGTTTGCGCGGCGTTTTTAACGGCGTCGTCGAGCAGATAAAGCAGCGCAAACGGAACATCGTGCGGGTTGATCTCGAGGGTTCGTGCCGCCGCTTCACACGCACCTTCGGCCGACTTCACCTCCATGACAGTCCGCCCGAGATCGCGAAGGGTTTGCAGACGTCGTTCTCCGATCACCTGCCCCGTGCTCTCGTAGCAGGCACAAAAGATCCCCGGCACCTTGCCGGCATCGTCGCGAATCGGACTGTAAGAAAACGTGAAGTAGTTTTCCTCGCGCGGAATGTTACGGTCCATCACGAGCAGCAGATCTTCGGACCACGTCGCGACGCCCGACTCAAACACGCCCTCGAGCATTGGACCAACGGTGGACCAGATCTCTTTCCAGCACTCTTTGCCCGACCGTCCCAACCAGCCTGGATGCTTTGTCACTCCGAGAATGGGGATGTACCCGTCGTTGTAGAACATCGTGTACTCGGGATTGCCCCACCAGATCACGATCGGATAACGCGAACCGATGCAGATCGAAACCGCAGTCTTCAGACTCTGGGGCCAACCGGCAACCGGGCCAACCGGACTGGTGGACCAGTCGAACGCACGCATGCGCGCGCCCATTTCGCCGCCGCCGCTGAGAAAACTCAGCTCAGGAGATTCGTCTTCCGGCTGTTGTGTAGGCGTGGAACTCATGTTCAGGTTTCAACGTGGGGAAAAAACCAGACCACGGGCGGTACTACGATGGGGGTAATCGGGGGAAAACATTAGAAACCGTTCGCGTATTCTTGTCAATCGTGTGGTGCCGCACATTTAAAGAGAATTCATTTCGCACTTGGCTCGGCGAGATACTGCTCGATCGCTTGATGAATCTTGTCGGGCGTTCCGAGAAGGACCAGCACGTCGTCGACGTTGATGCTCGTTTCCGGACCCGGGTTAATTTCGGTTTTACCGGCGTGAATGGCTGCGATGACGGAGACCCCCGTATTTGTTCGGAGTTTCAATTCCCCAATCGTCTTCCCCGCCGCGGGTGAATCCGGCGGAACAATGAAAGTCTCTGTGGCGGCCGAACCAAGCGCCTCCGCGATATCGATCAGCTCGACCATCGGCAACGTCGGCAAGCGCAATATCTCGTAACCTTCGCTCCTGATTGCCGCAACCTGACGTTGAATGATGTGCCGCGGGATGCCGAGCTCGGTCAACACGCGCGAAAAGATCTCGATGCTCGTTTCAAACTCTTCCGGAATGATTTCATCAGCGCCGAGCTCGCGCAGATCGGTAATCTCCGACATGTAACGAGTGCGTACGATGATGTGAATCTCGGGATTCATCTCGCGTCCGAGTGAGACGGTGTGACGTGTCGCGACGGGATCGGAGATCGCCAGCACGAGGACACGGGAGTTGTCGATACCAACGGTATGCAGCACTTCGCGGCGCGTCGCGTCGCCGTAGATCACTCGCTCGCCTTCAGCGCGCGCACTCCGCACCGCATCGCCATTCAATTCCAGCACGAGATACGGAACGTTCGTGCGGCGCAACACCTTCGCCAGATTGCGGCCGTTGAAACCATAGCCGACGATGATCACGTGATTGTTGAGTTCATCTTGTTCGGGCTGAAAGCTCGGTACGTTCGCCTCGAGCGCAGTCGATCCAAACAACGATTGCACTGCGTAGCCGATCCGCGGAGCGGCTTTGATCAGAAACGGCGTCGCGATCATCGAGATGATCGACGCGGCCAGAAAACGTTGATAGTCGAGGTCGGACAGCAGTCCTTCCGGAACGCCGGTCTTCGCCAGGATGAATGAGAACTCGCCGATTTGAGAAAGTCCGATTGCCGTCATCGTCGCGATGCGCAACGAGTACCCAAGGACGCGAACTACGGCGAGGGCGATCAACGCCTTGATGGCGATGAGACCGGCCACCAGGAAAATGACCACGACGATGTTCGAGGTCAGCGCGCCAACCGACAACAGCATCCCGATCGAAATAAAGAACAGGCTGTTGAAGACGTCGCGAAACGGCAGGATGTCGGCGATGATCTGATGGTTGTACTCCGACTCGGAAAGCACCATGCCGGCGATGAACGCGCCGACTGAAAGCGACAGTCCAACCTGTGCGGTGAGAAACGACGTGCCCAAACAAATGAGGACGACTGAGCTGATAAAAACTTCCGGACTGCGCAGGCGGACGATGTGATGCAACAGGTAAGGGACGAGTCTGCGCGTCGCCAGATAGATAACTGTGATGGCGATGACTGCGATAACAAACGTGACGACGATCTGCGAAGTCGAACTCCCGTTGCGGCCGCTCAGGATCGGAATCATTAGCATCATTGGCACGATGCTCAGATCCTGAAACAGCAGTATTCCTACCGCTGCGCGTCCGTGCGGCGCGTCGACCTCCGCGCGATCGATGTAGGTCTTGAGCACGATGGCCGTGCTCGATAATGCGAACAGAAAACCGAAAAACATCGCCTGCGTGAGCGGACGGCCCAACGCGTAAGTAATGACTGTGACCACCAGGATCGAAACCAAAACTTGCAGAGTTCCGCCCAGGAGCACCAAACGTTTCATTTCGAGGAGGCGGCGCAGCGAGAACTCGAGACCGATCGTAAACAGCAGCAGGGCCACTCCGATCTCCGCCATCAACTCGATACCTTCGACATTCTTGATGAGCCGGAGTCCGTATGGACCAATCAGCACGCCGGTGATCATGAAGCCGGCGATCGTCGGGAGTCGCAGTCGATGAAAGAGAAATGCTATGGGAACTGACACGACGAGCAGCGTCAGTAGATCCTGTAGCAGCGGAAAGGGGTGCGGCATTCAGTGTCCTCTGTGGTTCCTGGGTTGAGAGTTGATTATACGGCCTTGTGAGGATGTGGCTAGCGATGAGTTGTGTGTGAGGTTACTGTCGAGCGGACGCGTGCAGGACGACTTAAATTTCGTCGTGCTGAGGTTTCCCTTCTCGACAGTCCTCTGACGGGCGTTCAGGCCGCGCGGAATTTCCATTCGGCGTTGCCGGAGTGGTAAGCGCGTGATTCTTGATCGCGATAGCCACCATATTTCCGATGAGCACGAGTTGTTGGACCATGAAGTCGGACCACGGCAGCGGCGAGTTGGTATCGACGCTGATCACGCCTTTAACCTCGCCGTCGACGCTGCAACCAATCAGGTAGACATTCTGCGTGGTGGTTGAGAATTCGTAATACGAGTTTTTCTCATCTCGCCGTCGGTCCTCGATGGGAATCGCGATGCGATAAGCTCCCGAGATCAGCGGATGGCGCGGCGTAAATTGATAAAAGAGACCCTCTCCGTTCTTCTCAAAAAACCTGTCGATCAGGCTGTAATGTTGTTGCGCCTCGACTTTTTTATTCAACGTTATCCCCTGGTTCTCCACTAGTTGCTGGACATAATTAGCCGCTAGTGCGAAAACATTTCGACCGTCCTGATAACCGGTTACATTCACCAGCGTCGAAAGCTTTGGCACCTCCTGTCCGTCCAGGATGAAACCCTCCGTCTTCTCAGCGCACCGTATTCTCACGTCGGAGGCGGAATGGTCAGTCGAGATCTTGGTCGAGATCAACAGGAGGTGTTCGCCGGTCGGATCGTAGCTGCGAATGAGCCGGGCAATCGTGGTTCCGATGTCGATTAGGAGCTTGCTCAAGTCGGGCTCCGCCAGGTTCATTTCCGAAATCTTTACAGCCGTCTCGAGTCCTCGGCTTACGACAAACCACTTGCTCGTCGAATTATCAACGGAGTCTCTGATCACTTTCGACATCTCTGCCGACGAGCACTCTTTCGACAACAGATCGCCGATGCCCATGCCGGTTTCAATAATCTGACCCTGGTGAAGAATGGAAACGTACGGGACGAATTGCTCCAGCATTTCGAGGTTATGAGAAACGATCACGATCGTTTTCTTTTCAGCCACGAACTTCTCTTCCAGGATGCGCAGCGTTAGCTTCAGTGCCGTATGGTCTAAGTTGGCTTCGAGTTCGTCGATGAAGAGCAACTCTGGTTCCATCGCCAGGGTGCGGGCGATTGCAACTTTCCTTTGTTCGCCACCGGAAAGCTCATTTGGATACTTCTTGAAATGCTCGGACTGTAACTCGATGAGGTCAAAGTATTCTCTTGCTTTATCCAGTGCCTCCGATGGGGTTTTCTTGCGTATCTTCGCAAGCGGATGAATCAGATTATCCAGGACCGTGAGGTGCTGCCACAGCGCTTTGTGCTGAAAGATGTATCCGATCTTGTGTCTTACCGCGATAGGGATCGCGTTCAGAGTCTCCGGCGCGATATCGTATACCACGCCATTGTTGTCGACCTTGATGTTTCCTTCTTCGAAACGCAATAAGCCAAGAACACAGTTCAATAGGGTTGATTTGCCGCTGCCGTTGTTGCCGACGATCACCGATACGTGTCCGGTCGGGAACTTTGCGCTTATGCCATTGAGCACGGGCTTGACGGGCTTGACCGGAAACCTTTTCGAGAGTGCTTGAACCTCTATTGTCATCTCAACTCACCGCCTGTTTCCATTTTCTTTCAAAATAATCAGCAAGAATCGCGAACGGAGTAACGATGATGACGTAGGCGCTCGCCAGCACGAAGTAGGAAGTTGCCGGATCCTGCGTTTCTTTAATGATCTCCTGAGATGCGTGATAGATCTCGGTCAACCCGATCAGGCCGGCGAACGACGAGAGCTTGATGGTGGTGTAATACTGGACCAGCAGCGGTTGAAACGAATGTCTGATTACAAAGCCGAGTTTGAAGTACCTGATGACCTGCCAGGGCGTGTACCCAAATGCAATCGCGGAGTTCAACTGATCCTGATTAATCTCACGAATGCTGCCGGTGATGATCTTCGCTACGAAGGGCAACAAGTTTATGCTGAGAGCGATCACCGCCGACCAGAAAATCGAATGCACGCCGCTGTAGTAGGTCAGATAAAGTAGGACTAAAGCGGGGATCCCAAGCAGAACATAAATCAACGATAACGTCGGCGAATCCACGATCATCGATAACGCCGTCCTCTTTCTTTTCGCAATCAACAACGCGAGCACCACGCCGCCGATCGTTCCAAACACGATCGACAGCAACGACACGAGAAACGTCAGGATGATTCCGGTCTTGATTAGCGATGCATAAGTTCTGATGGTTTCAAGAGGACGCGGATTAAACTGAATCATCAGGCCCACCAAGACAACGGCCAACGTAGCTAAGGTGGCGATGATTAAGACAAAACTCGGCTGGTATGGTTTCTCCGCCGCTTCTTCTTTCCTGGCCTTCCGGCGAGGTGAAATGAGATGGTAGACAGTCAGGCCTATAACGGTTAGTTCGACCACGAGCAGAACGCTATTCACAAGGATATGGACATCCATTTCGAATAACAGAATCGTGAGAAGGCGAAGGCTCATGGCGACGTCCTGTCCGTCACGAAGTGCGAGGCTTCATGACCAGGTTGACTTGCGATCAGTTTGGAGTGGGCCAACTCGCAACTTACGCGTGTTGGCGCTTTAAACTCAGTTGGTGCGAGGTAATAGCAACAGCCCTATTGCTTGTTTCTAACAAAAGGAATGGTCGGATAACGACCCATGATTTCTACCAGCTTACCGTTTTTCTCGAGTTTCTCGATCTGGGCATTTATATAAGCAAGTAAAGTCGCGTCGTTTTGGTTCTTTCTGACGGACCAGCAGATTGGCAAGACGTCGTAAGGATTCTCTGCGAGAGCATCCTTCACTTCCGGATTACTAACCACGTACTTCCGCAAAATGTATTGATCGGAAAGAGCTGCGTCAGCCTTTCCGAGTTTCACCTGCAACGGAGCGATCGACAAATCGGCGCCTGACAACGAAACGAGATTCGCCTTCTTCAGATGGTTCTTGGCGTACTCATAACCCTGCTCACCTTGAACGACTGCGATCGTGATGTCTGGTCGATCGAAGTCCTGGATAGTGTGAAAGCGATCGTCGTCCTTTCGAACCACCGCGCCGTTGCCTAGATAGAATATCGGTCTAGAGAATTCGACGACTCTTGCTCTCACTGGCGTGTTGAATGTACCGGCGATGCTCAGATCGTACTTGCGAGTCTCGAGGCCCAGTCCGAAGTTCTGCCAATCGGTTTCTACAAACTCAACATTCTCTTTCGGGATCTGAAGATCCACCAGAGTTTCATAAAGAACGTCGACGAGAAATCCTTTCAACTCACCGGACTGATTGTCTCGCGACGTGATCTCGGAATACGAGATGTAGCCTACCCTTATCCTCTTGTCGCTCTTCACGCGTTCAAGAGAATCCCTCGCCGTTTCACTGTCGCACGAGTTACAACCTGCGAGGGTAAGGAATATAAGAATGAATACCGCAAGATTGAGGTTGCGCACGTGCGCATCCTAATCCCCTCAGATAAAATGTCAAGCTTTTTATCGCCCGAACACCACTACTTTGCAATAAGGCAGACACGTTTAACACATCCTCTTCGATTAGCCTTTCTCTTAAATCCAGAACTAAGCACAAGGGGGTTACAAATGGTCGCAAGACAGCAAACCGGCGGAACCGCGCAGACATTCCGTCGACAGCAAGATAGTCAATACGCTTCAGTCTCAAACGAAACAAATTACAACTCGGAACGCTTCGAACCCGGTCTTCCCTCAACTAACGCAAAGCGGTTAGCAAAGGGTTTAGGTTGGTTCAGTCTGGCACTCGGCACAACTGAACTGCTCGCACCGAAGTTCATCGCCAGGATTTCCGGCGTTCCCGAACGACGGGCTGGCATGATCCGTTGGATCGGATTGTGTGAGATCGCTTCCGGCGTCAGCATCTTTGCCCAGAAGAACACTGCAGGAGCGCTGTGGTCCCGAGTTGCAGGCGACGCGCTGAATCTTACAAGCCTGGGTATCGCGTGCACTTCGCCCGATGCAAAACGAGGACGCATCACGTTTGCCACCGCGAACGTGCTCGCCCTAACGGCGCTCGACATGATTGCCGCCAGGCAACTAAGCGGCGGCAAGACGGGCGTTCATGCCAACGCATCATGCATTGTGAATCGCGATCCGGACGAGGTTTATAGCTTCTGGCGCGACTTCCGCAATCTTCCAAGATTCATGGACCATCTCGTGTCGGTTGATGAACTGGCCGAGGGACGCTCGCACTGGGTTGCGAAAGGACCAGCGGGAATGACGGTGGAGTGGGACGCGATGATCGTCGCCGACGATCCGGGTCGCGTGATCACCTGGCGCTCTCTCGAAAACTCCGACGTCGACAACGCGGGCGCGGTGCGCTTTGAACCAGCGCCAGGCGGACGCGGCACGATCATCAAAGTGAACATTCAGTACAACCCGCCGGGAGGCGTTGTCGGCGCAACGGTCGCCAAGCTGTTCGGCGAGGAACCAAACCAGCAACTTGAAGACGACATGCGTCGATTCAAACAAGTGATGGAGGTGGGCGAAGTCGTCGTGTCCGACGCGACCATCAACGGTACCGGATATTTCGATCAGCGTCCCGCGCAACCTCTGGACCAGGGAAGGAGGATTCAGGAATGAGAGCAAATTGTTGGATGGGCAAGACTATGGTTTCGGTACAAGACGTTCCGGATCCTCAGATCCTCAACCAGCGTGACGCGATCGTAAAAATCTCGTCGACGGCGATCTGCGGCTCCGATCTGCACTTGTACAACAGCTTCATACCGACGATGGTCGCGGGCGACATTCTTGGTCACGAGTTTATGGGAGAGGTTGTCGAGGTTGGCCGAGAAGTGAAGAACTTATCGGTTGGCGATCGCGTCGTCGTTCCCTTCCCGATTGCATGCGGCAAATGTTTCTTCTGCACGCAGCAGTTGTTCTCGTTGTGCGAGAACTCGAATCCGAATGCGTGGATGGGCGAGAAAATGTTTGGCCACGCGGCGGCGGGAATTTTTGGCTACTCACATCTGACGGGCGGGTACGCCGGCGGTCAGGCGGAATACGCGCGCGTGCCGTTTGCGGACGTTGGGCCGATCAAGGTTCCGAGTCATTTGAGGGACGAGCAAGTGCTCTTCCTGTCTGACATTTTTCCGACCGGATACATGGGCGCCGAGATGTGCGACATAAAGCCCGGCGACACGATTGCGATCTGGGGCTGTGGACCTGTCGGGCAGTTTTCAATTCGCAGCGCGTTTCTTTTAGGCGCGGAGCGAGTGATTGCGATCGACATGGTTCCCGAGCGTTTGCAGATGGCCCAGGAAGGCGGCGCCGAGACAATCAACTACAACGAGACGAACGTGTACGAAGCGTTGATGGACATGACCGGCGGTCGCGGACCGGATGCATGTATCGACGACGTCGGCATGGAAGCTCATGCACCTGGCCCAATCTTCGCTTACGACCGTTTGAAGCAGGCGATGATGCTCGAAACTGATCGGCCACACGCGTTACGAGAGGCGATCATGTGCTGTCGCAACGGCGGTACCGTTTCGGTGATCGGCGTGTACGGCGGATTTATCGATAAGTTTCCGATCGGTTCGGTGATGAATCGTTCGTTGACGATCAGGACAGGTCAGGCGCACGTACACCGTTACATGCGGCCGTTGTTGCAGTTGATCGAAAACGGCGCGATCGATCCGAGCTTTGTCGTGACGCACAGAATGAGTCTCGACGACGCGCCATACGGCTACGATATCTTCAAGAAGAAGCAGGACAACTGCATCAAGGTCGTGCTGAAACCCGGCGAACGTGGACGCTCCGTCGAGAAGACGCGCTCGTTCGACGCCGCCGGCAACGGCGACATGATGGTCCATTAATTCACGAAATTCTCAGATGCACGAAACTCGGAAGGAAAAGCGTCACGAAAAATGACGCTTCTTCTTCCGGGTCTCAGACGTTCGTCCCGTCAGTCGAACTTCCAGGAGTTTTCAGCACTGTTTGAAGATTACTAAATAGTCAGTGCCGCTTGTTCCGTACGGCACGATAGAAATCGCGATCCACCCCGGATCGACTGAATTCAAGAGGTGATTGAGGTCTGCGGCAGTGGCTTGTTTGACGAGATATTTCACGGTGTGAGCCTCCGAGATTAGAGTTTGAGATATGAAACTCCCAACTTGTGCAGTGCCAGAAACTACGACGCGCTCAACTCGATTTGAAGCTGACCTTGTCACCACTCTCGACCATCTGTAGGCCGAAGTCTGCGGAGGTTAACGGGGGTGAGGGTGGACGTTTGAGCGTTTCGCTGATCGACTTGCCGAAGTCGACTATCTTTATCGTTCGTTGCTGAACCGAGCGCCAGTGATCCTTGAGATTGACTTTCAGCGTCTCCTCGATTTTGCCATCCCGGTCACGCAACTTCTTATACAAACCTCGTTGCGGATCATCCGTACTAAAGCCGAAGTGTAACGTCTCCGGCTTCTGGTAAATATCAACTCGCGCCACCTCGCGCGCGCCCGCGAAGAGACACAGCAACACTCCCGGGGCGAGACGATCCATTCGCCAGTTGATAAGGCGATGATCTTCCTCCCCGTCCTTATCGGAAAAGCCGTCGACGATAAGTCCGGGCCAACCAGAGACGACTTCCGAACGCACTAAAATCCCAGTCAGCATTGGAGCAAAGCCAACCGCCGGACTCCTCTGCCCCAGCGATTTGTCTGCGTTGTGATCCGAACTCGCGACTCGACCGATGCTGAACGCTCCGTCCGCCAAACAGTCGACCCAGGAAGAGTCCACCCGAAAGAAACGAATCGATTCAGGCGGCAGCATTCGCTCGTCGGGAACAAGATAGTTGAAAGGTACCTTTTCCAAATTCCGCAGACTCTTAAACCAGGCCGAGATGTCTTCCGGAACTAAAAAGTCCGTCGCGCTCTGGTACGGCAACTCAGAATAAAGCAATCGCTGATTGTCTCGCGCCACTCGCTGTGCTTCCTGACGTTTCCACTGATAGAGGCCCGTCGAAAAATCCTTGTCCTGCAACGCCAGCAGGCGACCCAACTCCCATGCAGCCGCGTAAGAAACATCGAACATCGCAAACTCGGTATCGTAACGGACCAGGCTGTCCGCCGTCCGGGCGGGTAGATCTAATCGCGCAGGAGTGTTTTCCGCAGATTCACCTTGCGGCTCGTTTTGCGGCAATACGTTCTTCCCGGGAATCAATGGACCACGGAACCAGGAAACATTTTGATCTCCGCCGCGGAAGTAGTGCGGGACGGCCACATAACCTTCCGTGAAAAACTTCGGCGTCGTCGCTGTGCCGTCCGGCAGTTTCAACGTGGAGGGCGTAAAGTTCAGCCCGCGGAGCAGTTCCTTAAAGCTCTTGTCATGGCTTTCGCACGTGAAGATCCAACTCTTGAGGGTCACTAATCTGATGTGGCTATGGTCGTTCGCGCCCTGATAATCGAATTCGTATTTCTGAGGCTGCCCGTCGACTTTCTTGAAACGCTTTTCCACGGAAACAAGATGGGCTGTGCTGGTCTTGCCCTTTCGCGGTAGACGGTTGGCAATGATGATGGCCCACTCTTCTCCGGTCGGCTTGTTCTCAGCATCTGTTCCGAAACGAACGTGCGTCAACAGCTTCAGCTCTTCGGCTGTCGGCATGATCTGCGACAGCAACGTGTACGGTACGTCGATGACTGTGACCGCATCGTCGAGTTGTTGCGCACTCTCTAATTCCATTTTCGGGGATTTCGGGAATTTCGGCGCGCCTGGCGGTCGCGGACCGAGCAGGTCACCGGCCACTATTTTCTTCGGTTCTGGTTGTTCATCTTCGTCGAAAACCAGGAGTGCGAGCCACGGGATGCCGTTTTGTTCGCCGTTGACTGTTCGCTCCCACGGAAGAGTACTGCGATTCAAAACGATATGCGGCAAAACATTGGAATGGTCGCCAAGATTGCCGTCGGGCGGGAAGACCGCTTCGATGTCGGTCGGCTTCAACTCGAAGCGTTCCCCGGCCACTGTGAAATGCCTGGAAGCAGTGAACGTTCCAACAACGGACTTGTCGATCTCCACCTTCTGAGTGATTGTGATCGCGTAATCGCCGTCAGCCAGTGTCGGCTGATGGTAATCCTCGAACTTGACGAAAGCGGTTTTTGTCTCTACTTCGGTTGACATAGCTCGCGCGTTCCAATCTGTGGTGCAGTTACAAAATCGCCGGCAAAGGTTTTTCCGATGCTTACACTGAACTCGATTCCCAACCCCGCCAGCACGGCATCCCGGTTCTTATTACTGCCGACGGTTTTTGCAATCGTGCTTCTGGCGTCCGCGTCTTTGTCACGCTTGAACGAACTCGCAGGTTCCCACTTAAAGGCGTCACGGTGAGATTCTTCCGCGAATTTGAAGACATCGACCTTGAGCTTCTTAGTCTCACCCGACGCCGGAGCATCACCGGGTATGATCTCGATACCCGTGGCCACGTCTTTCAGGAACTTCTCACCGTTAACTGTCGGTGTCGCACTCTCGCCCCAGAGCCCTGCGGGCACAAGCTTCTTAACCAGCGAATACTTGAATTGCGTGTTACTGACAGGAGCACCGTCGTTCCTGGTGATGACGATTGTCAGGTTCGAGTCCGTAAATTGTCGTTGTTTCGGCGCGGGTGGTGGTGGAGTTTGCTTCTCCGTGGTTACCGCCATGGGAGCGATACCGAAGTCGGTATTCGCGTCCTTCAGCTTGCCGCCGACCAAAGGTACGGACTTTAAGGGGATCGCAGAATCGATCACCAATGAAAACTGCTTGGGATTGATCACCCAGCGCTCGGGTGCTGTTCCTTTCGCCTGAATGTTTCTGACCAGACCGCTCTTCACCGAGATAGTGCAGACGTCCTTCTCCAGCGGCAGGAATGACTCCTGGAATTCTTTCCACGTTTCAAGTGGTTTCGGCGCCTGCGATGCACCTGCGCCAAACCGGATCGTAAAACTAATGACTGAGAGATCGATCCTGGCGGTGCCGGAGAAATCCGGTCCCCACAGATGCAACTGCGCGCCGACGTCGACCGAGATCGTGACTCTCACGCGCGTGAAAAGGAGGTTGATGTCGAAGGTGTAAGACGCGCCGACATTCACGTAGATCGATGCGTCGTAATGGTAAGGCTTCCAGGCGATGAGGAAGTCGGCGCCAAGCTTCAGCCACGCGCG
>Ga0111538_10002288_pt1 | contig 27011 bp, 24 predicted proteins | sample SoiMethybrSBSTD1_FD_79669 | JGI IMG/M metagenome (GOLD analysis project Ga0111538, IMG submission 79669) | Bulk soil microbial communities from a Populus tree surrounding site in Tennessee, USA - Soil MetaG P. TD hybrid SBSTD1 (version 2)... | ecosystem: Environmental > Terrestrial > Soil >...
GGATCCATCCCCTCCTCGGCGGGTGCGGCGGTCCGCCAGCCGTGGGTCGGCCATTCGCTGGGCGGCTGCTGGTCTGGGTGGGACACCGGCGTGCCGGTCCGGCCGGTGCAGCCCACCGCCAGCACACAGACCACCACCAGCAGCGCGGCGCGCGGATGGGCTACCCGGCACCTGGCCGGCTCGCATGCCTGCACGGTCGTGACCTTCCCCTCGCTTCGACCGCCCGCATTGTCCGCTCCAGGTGGCTCAGCTTCCACCCCAGACCACGAACCTGGGCGACCGGCTCATAACCGCCCCGAACACCACCGCGCTGGGCAACAGCCTGGAACGCATCAACTCGACAGGAGCCCGACCGTGACTCTCACGCTGCACCTGACCAACGACACCCAGCTGCGCGCCCACGGATTCATCGTCGGCAGCGACCTGGTCGCCGAGGTCTGCTGGAAGCGCCCCATCCCCGACAGCCGCCTGGACGAGGGCACCCTGTGGGGCACACCCGAGGCCATGCGGCGGCTGGCCGACCTGGCCACCCAGGCCGCCATCCAGGCCGAGGAGGAGGCCTGCTGGCACGCCCACCAGGCCGCCACCACCATCCCCAAGCAGGGAAGAGTGGCATGAACCAGCTGCTGGAGGCCGCCCTCGGCTACGCCGCCCGCGGCATCCCCGTCTACCCGATCCACTGGCCCCGCCCCACCCCGAACAGGGCCAGCCTGGCCTGCTCCTGCCCCCGCGGCCCGACCTGTGATCGGCCGGCCAAGCACCCCCTGGTCCGCCACGGCGTCAAGGAGGTCACCACCGACCCCGACCGCATTGGCCGCTGGTGGCACCGTTGGCCCAAGGCCAATGTCGGCCTGGCCACCGGCATCTGCTTCGACGCCCTCGACATCGACGGCCCGGCCGGCCTGGCCGCCCTCCACCAGTTGGCAGGCACGGTGGGCCTGCGGCTCCCCGGTCCGCTGGTGGCCACGGGGGGCGGTGGCTGGCGCCACTGGTTCACCCCGACCGGGCTCGGCAACCGCCCACCCCGCGGCCTCACCCAGGTCGACTGGCGCGGCAAGGGCGGCTGCGTGCTCGCCCCTCCCAGCCGCCACATCTCCGGTGGCAGCTACCGCTGGCTGGTTGGCCTCGATCAGGCGCCACTGTCCGAGGTCCCGACCGCCCTGCGCGAGCTGCTCGACCCCGACCGGCCAACCACCTGCGGGCTGGCGAACCCGGCCCGGCCGGCCTGTCCGACCAGGCCGCCCGCACTCGGCCACCCGTACGGCCGCCGGGTCCTGGCCGACGAACTGGCCGCCCTTGGCCGGGCCACCCCCGGCCAGCGCAACCGCACCCTCAACCGCACCGCCTTCAAGGTCTACCGCTACGTCGCCAGCGGCGTCCTCGACGAGGAGCACGTCACCCGCGCCTTCACCACCGCCGCGCTCGCCATCGGCCTCGACCGGGCCGAGATCAGCCGCACCCTGGCCTCGGCCCGCATGGCCGGCCGGGCCAGCCCCCGCACTGTGCCGGCCGGACCCGTCCTGAGCATCAGGGACGACGGGTCATGACCGGTCGCTGGACCTACCAGACCAGCGCGGCCGGCGTCCTGATGCTCGCGGCGGCCGCGTTCACCCTGTCCTATGACGCCCTGCATCAGCTGGCCTTGGACAGCCATGTGCGGCCCGCCCTGGCCTGGCTGTGGCCGGTGGTCATCGACGGCACCATCGTGGTCGCCCTCCTCACGGTGCTGGCCGCCAAGCGCGCCGCCACCCGGGCCGGCTATCCGTGGGCGCTGGCCGGGCTGTTCTCGGCCGCCTCGGTCGCCTTCAACATCGCGCACGCCCCCGACCGGCCGGTCGCCCGGCTGGTGTTCGCCATGGCCCCGGTCGCGCTGGTGCTCACCACCCACCTGCTGATGCAACAGGTGAGCTGGCGCCCACCCACCTCCGGTCGCCCGGCCGCACCCGCACCCCAGGCCGTCCTCGAACCCGAACAGGAGGGCGGCTCCCAACCCGCACACCCGCACAGGCCGGGCGGCCAACCCACACCCGAGCCGGACGAGGCGGAGCGGCTCGGGAAGGTTGGTGCTCGTGTGCGGGTGCGGGCGGCCTACCAGGCGCAGCTGGCGGCAGGGCAGACCCCGACAGGCGCGGGCCTAGCCCGTTCGGCTGGCGTCAGCGAGCGCTACGGGCAACGCCTCCTTGCCGAGTTCATCGCCGATCCCGCTCGCACCAGCCAGCCGAACGGCGACGGCCGACCGGGGACCGCGCCACCCACCGCGACTCGCGCCGAGCACGCCGAAGGGAGGTGAGCATGGAGAACCTGTTGACCATGGAGGAGGTGGCAGATCGGTTGCACACGACCCCGCGGCATGTGCGCCGGCTGGTGTCTGCCCGCCGCATCGCCTACCGCAAGCTCGGCCGCTACGTCCGCTTCCATCCGGCTGATGTGGAGGAGTACATCGCCGCCAACCGGGTCGAGGTCGGCGCGCACCAAAGGGCCGGCGGGGCCGCCGCTCCTATCCCCCCTACGTCGGCCACCCATGCACGGCGGGCAGGGTAGGGCGGGATGGGCTACATCGAGGACCTGAAGAGCAAGCGTCAGGGCCAGGGCCGGCTGCGCTGGCGGGTCCGCTACCGCGACCCGGCCGGCCGGGAACGAGCCAAGAGCTTCGCCCGCAAGCAGGATGCCGAGCGGTTCCTTCGGCACGCCGAGGCCGACAAGCTCCGCGGACAGTGGGTCGACCCTCGGCAGGGCCGGACGACGGTGAGGGAGCTGGCCGAACGCTGGTATGCGACCACGGTCACCCTCAAGGCCAAGACCCGCGAGGACTACCGCTCGCTGCTACACAACCACGTGCTGCCCGCCTTCGGCGAGCGGGCGGTGGCCTCGCTGGACACCCTCGCCGTGCGTGGCTGGCTCGCCGGCCTCGTCAGCGGAGGACTCTCACCCTCGCGGGCCAAGCACGCCTACTACGTGCTGTACGCCGTCCTGGAAGCGGCCATCCAGGCCGGCGCGCTGGTCCGCAACCCAGCCGCCGGAGTCCGCGCCCCACGGAGCCATTCCCGGGAGATGCACTTCCTGTCGGCCGCCGAGGTCGAGCGACTGGCCGAGGCGATCGTCCCGCCGTACGGCGTGCTCGTCCGCTTCGCCGCCTACACCGGACTACGAGCGGGGGAGATCGCCGCGCTGCGTGTCAAGCGACTCGACATGCTCCGCGGCACGGTTCGAGTAGTCGAGGCCGCCAGCGAGGTAAGCGGCCGGCTGATTACCGGGCCAACCAAGACCCACGCAGAGCGCACCGTTCGCCTCCCGCGGTTTCTCCGCGACGAACTGGCCGCCTACCTCGCCAGCCCGCCGCGTGACCGTGACGCGTTCGTGTTTACTGCCCCGAAGGGCGGGCCACTGCGGCACCACAACTTCTACAAGCGGCAATTCTGCCCAGCGCTGGTTCGCGCGGGCCTGCCTGCGCAGATCCGCTTTCACGACCTGCGGCACACCTGCGCCTCGCTACTCATCGCCCAGGGCGCCCATCCCAAGGCGATCCAAGCGCACCTTGGGCACAGCTCGATCCAGGTCACGATGGACCGCTACGGGCATCTATTCCCCGACGCCCTGGAGCACCTAGCCGACCGGCTCGACGCGGCGCATGCCCAGTTACGGATGGATGCAATGGGGACCGAGCCGCATCGCGGTCTAATCGAGCTGCCTCAGCGCCGGACTCGGAATGGTCCGTGAATTGCCCAGACGTGTGTAATCAGCGAACCCGGGAGGGCCCTCGAGCTTCCGCGCTCGCTGCCCCCCCACACCACCGCGCCTGCATCAGCCACCGGTGCGCTTCCAGAAGTAGTAGTCGGCGGTGTAGGGGACCTCGACCACGGCCCCCGCGGTTGCCGCGGTGCAGGTCGACGCGGGCGGGGCCAGGCCGCCGCGGGTGTTGATCCGTTGGACGTAGGTCGTTGGCACCAGCCGGTCGCCGTCAGGGCCAGCGAACGTCCGAGCAGACAACAGCAGCCAGGGAATGGCGGTGGCGTCCACGGTGACCGGGGGGGCCGCGAGCTGGCCCACGACCCTGCTGCCGTCCTTGGCTTGCCAGGTCGGCCCGGCGAAGTGGGTGATGATGAGCTTGCCGTGGTCGTTGTACAGATTCGCCCGGGGCGCGACGAACCCCCAGGCAACACCGTTACAGGAGTAGATCTGGACCCCGACCGCGTGACCGACCAGGAACACCTTGTTGCCGGCAGGAACCTGGATTCCCAGCGGAACGTCAGGGCTCGGCGGTCCCGCCTGGGCCACCTGCGCCAGCGACACCATCGCCGCGGCAGCGACCACCCCCACCAGCAGCAGGCGCTTGAACCCGATGCACCACCTCATGCAACTACCTCCGAATGGTTGGTTTCAGCCTCTGCCTCTGCGCCATGGGGGAGAGTACATCGAGGGCCGCTCTGTGCAAAACGCTCATTGCGCTCATTGAGCGTGGCAGTGGCGAGGACGGTCGACGTCGGCAAGCCTCGCGACGCGGTCGAGAAGCTTCTCATAGCAGGAATGCCAGGCGCTCAACTCCAGGTGGCTCCTAAAGGCCGTGCCACGCTCATCCCGGTTGGTCGGGGAGCATCTGACCGACCGCTTGGATGTGGCCTGGCCACAGCCCGAACGGACCCAGCGCGGACCGAGCCAGGACATGCGATGGCCGAGCTGTCCGTGGGTCCAACACGGAATGCTCTTTGAGCTGCGCTGTTGGTGTGGGGTGACCGACGGGACTTGAACCCGCGACCTTCGGGACCACAACCCGACGCTCTAACCAACTGAGCTACGATCACCACGTGAGCGAGGGAAGGATACCGGGGCCGATGGCGGTGTGGCCAGCCGGTGGCGGGTGGCCGGATGGGGTGGAATGGGCAATCGGATCCAGAGTGAGCGGCTGTGCCTGCGGCAGCTGGAGGCCGAGGAGGCGCGGGCCCTGCTGCGGGGCAAGGCCGACCCGGAGCGGTCGTGGATGGCCGGGTATCCGATGCAGGGGACGCTGATCGCGGTCGAGGCGTTCGTGCGGGCGGTCGACAACGGGGCCGACCCGGGGGCGTACGGGGTGTACCAGCTGGTGCGGTCCAGCGACGAGATGGTGGTGGGGGACATCGGGTTCCATGGGCCGCCGAACCGGCGCCGGTCGGTGACGGTCGGCTACGGGCTGGCTCCGGGGGCGCGGAGGCAGGGGTACGCGACCGAGGCGCTGCGGGCGGTGCTCGCCTGGGCCCTGGCCCAGCCGGAGGTGGCCTCGGTCGAGGCCGACACGACGCACGCCAACCTGCCGTCGCAGCGGGTGATGGAGCGGGCCGGGATGCGCTGCTACGACCGCAGCGACCAGCTGCGCTTCTACCGGGTTCCTTGAGCGGCCGCGCCACCGCGTGGTTGCATGCGGGTCCGCGGCGAGGAGGGAGTCAGGGGATGCGCATCGTCCTGGTCGGTCCGCCCGGTGCCGGCAAGGGCACCCAGGCCGGCCGGATCGTGGACCGGTTCGGGGGGATGCACCTCGCCACCGGCGACATCCTCCGCTCCAACGCCGACCGGGGGACGGAGCTGGGCCGGACGGCCAGCCGCTACATGGACCGGGGCGAGCTGGTGCCTGACGACGTCATGATCGAGATGGTGTTGGAGCGGCTGGGCGAGGAGGACTGCGCCGGCGGCTTCGTGCTCGACGGGTTCCCGCGCACCGTGCCCCAGGCCGAGGCGCTGGGCGAGCGGCTCGGCGAGCTCGGCCGCCCCCTGGACGCGGTGGTCAGCCTCGAGGTCGGCGAGGACGAGCTGCGCGACCGGCTCGCCGCCCGGGCCGAGGAGCAGGACCGGGCCGAGGACGACGACGAGGGCGCCATCCGGCGGCGGCTGGAGCTGTTCAACCGCGAGACCGAGCCGCTGCTCGACTTCTACGACGGCGAAGGGCTGCTGGTCGGCGTCGAGGCCGAGGGCGACGCCGACGAGGTGAGCGGCCGGATCGCCGCCGCCCTGGCCGGCCGCGGCGACCAGGGGGCGGCTTGATCGCACTGGTCACCGGCGCGTCCAGCGGGATCGGGGCGGCCATGGCCCGCCGCCTGGCCGTCGAGCCGGGGGCGCGGCTGGTGCTGGTGGCCAGGCGCCGCGACCGGCTGGAGGCCCTGGCCGCCGAGCTGGGCGGGGCCACGGTGGTCGCCGCCGACCTGCTCGAGGAGGCGACCCCGGTGCTGGTCGCCCGCCGGGTCGCCGAGGAGCATGGGCGCCTGGACTGCTGGTCAACAACGCCGGGGTCGGTGGGCGGGGGAGCTTCGCCGAGGGCGGCTGGGCGGCGGTGCACCGGGCCATGGCCATCAACTTCGACGCCCAGGTGCGCCTGACCGAGGCCCTGCTGCCGCTGCTGCGCCGCTCGGCCCCCAGCGGGGTCGTCAACGTGGGCAGCGTGGCCGGGCGGGTGTCGCGGCCCGGGGCCGGGGCGTACTCGGCCAGCAAGTTCGCCCTGGCCGGCTGGACCGAGGCCCTGCAGCTGGAGGAGCGGCGCCACGGCGTGCACGTCGCCCTGGTCCAGCTCGGGTTCGTGGCCACCGAGGGCTTCCCCCAGCGCAGGCTGCTGGCCCGGCCCTGGACCCGCTGGATGGTCTCGACCGACGCCAGGGTCGCCGAGGGGATCGTCGAGGTCTGGCGGCGGCGCCGGCCCGAGGCCTACCTGCCCCGCCCCTACGCGATCGTCCCGCTGGCCCGGGTGCTGCTGCCCGGCCTGTACCGCCGGGCGGTCGGCGGCGGCGCCTTCACCGCCTCGACCAGGAGCTAGGGCTCGGCCCAGCGCAGCTCCAGCTCGCCGCCGGTGAAGGCGGCCAGGCGTTCGGCCTCGGCCTCGGCGGCCCGCCTGGCCCAGGCGGGCGGCGGCCCGGTGAACGGCTCGATGGTGACCAGCAGGCGCCGGCCCCTGGCCTCCTGGCGCCAGGTGCCGTCCATGCGGCCGCCCACCAGCAGCACCGGCGACAGCCAGCCCTGGGGCCGGTAGACGCGGGCCTTGAACGGCCCCGGCATCAGGCGCTCGGCCTGGAGGGTGGCCGTGACCACGTACTGGTCGAAGGCCGGCAGCAGCCGGACCGCGCGCGACCCGCCGGCCCCGGCCAGGCCGGGCAGGTCGGCGGCCAGCGCGTAGGCGGCCCTGCCCTCGACCTCGACCCTGGCCACCTCCGAGCCCAGGCGCTCCAGCAGCCGGCCGCCCCGGGCCGGGCTGGGGATGCCCCACCAGCGGGCGAAGTCCTCGCGGGTGACCGGGCCGGAGGCGGCCAGGAACCGGCGGGTCACCTCGGCCATGGCCTGGTCGGGGTCGTGCTCGGTCCAGCCGCCCAGCCAGGTGTCGGGGCGGGTGAAGCGGACCTGCTGGCCCTGGTTGGGAGCGAAGCAGAGCAGGCCGAGGGCGGCGGCCGGCTTGAGCAGCGCCCCCCAGCTCTCGCGGAGCTTGTCGCCCAGCTCCTCGGATCCGGTCAGCCGGCCGACCTCGGCCGCCAGCTCCTCGCGGGTCAGCAGCCGGCCGTCCAGGGCCCGGGCCACGGCGTCGTTCAGCCTCCCCAGCTCCTCGAGGGTGACGCCGAAGCCGCGCTGCCACGCCCCGGCCTCCCAGCCCCGGCGGGTGGAGAGAGCGGCCTGCCAGCGGGGCAGCTCGGCCGCCGGCAGCAGGTGCAGGGTGCCGCGCATGGCCCAGGTCTTGACCAGGCTGCGCTCCTCCCACAGGGCGCGCCGGACGTCGTCGGGGGCGGCGTCCTCGACCCGGGCGGCCAGGGTCAGCTCGGCCGAGGACATCACCTGGGCGTGCAGCCCGGCGATGTCCGCGACCACGTCGAGCATGGCCTTGGCCGGGACGCGCTCGTCCAGGTGGTGGCGGGCCGACCGCCAGGCCATGACCTGGGCCCAGCGGAGCCCGGCCACCGTGGCCGCCACGTCAGGCCAGCAGCGGCCGGAGGGCGTCCTCGACCTGGTCGGCGGTGACCGGGCCCTCGTAGCGGGCCCGGATCACGCCGTCGCGGTCGATCACCAGCAGCCACGGCTCGGTGGTGAAGCCGTACTGGAGGAGGGTGCGGGCCGGCTTGGCGGTGGAGCGGCTGGGGTAGATCTCGACGTGGATGAAGCTGGCCTTGGCGCCGAGCTTGTCGGCGGCCACCATCTGCTCGTCGACCACCGGGCCGCACATCTGGCTGCTGCACAGCAGCGGCGTGGCGAAGGTGACCACCGTGGGGCGGCCGGCGGCCAGGGCGTCGTCGAGCGAGATGGCGTGCAGCGGGCAGGCCGGCTCGCGGGTGCAGATCTTCTTGCGGCCGGCTGCGCTGCTGGCCACCGGGGTGGCCAGCCGCTTGGCCTTGCTGCCGACCGCCGCCGGGACCTTGGCGGCCACCGACACGGCGCCCTGGCCGACGGCCCGGCCGCCGTCGACGTCCAGGGTGGCGGCCACCATCCACTCGCCGGCCTCGGGGAACTCGACCTGGGCGCCGTAGAAGCCGGTGAGCGGGCTGCGGGGCGAGCTGTCCTTGGTCTGCTCGTAGGCCTTGAGTTCCAACCAGTGGGTCGGGAACGGCCCGGCCGCCCTGGTGGTGGCGTCCCTGGCCACCCAGACCTGGGGGGCGCCGCCGGCCACGAGCCGGTTGTCGGCGGTGGACAGGCCGAAGGTGAACAGGCCTGCCCCGACCGGGAGTTGGCTCTGGGCGCCGAGCAGCGACAGCTGGGTGGCGTTGGCCGCGAGCGCCTTGAGCGATCCGGCCGGGGCCGACCCGCCGGTCCCGCCCTGCTTGTTGCCGCCGCAGGCGGCCAGCAGGGCCGCCAGCCCGAGGGCGCCCCCGCCGACGCCGGCGAGCCGCAGCAGCTCCCGCCGGGAGAGGGTGCTGCCGGTCATGTGGTCAGAGCCGTTCGACGGTGGTGCCCCGCGAGCCGCCGCCGGCCGCCTGGCCCGAGCCGAACAGGCCGTTCAGCTCCTCCTGGAGCCGTTGCAGGCTTGGCTCGTCGGCGAGCCGCTTGGCCGACGCCGTGAGCTGCTGGTAGCGCTCACGGCCGGCGCGGGTGCCGAGCACGTAACCGGCCGCCAGGCCGATGGCGATGCCGACCTTGCCCTTCATGGAGTGATCCCTGCCTTCCGGGTGCTTGGAGGTTTCCCTCTAAGCCTACCCGGCGGCGCGACCGTAGGTTCAGGCGTTGCCGGCCCAGGCGGGAGCGCCGGTGCCGGCGGTCACGACCTGATGCTCGAGGGCGAACGCGACCGCCTCCAGCTTGGAGTGGACGCCCAGCTTGACCAGCACGTTCTGCACGTGGGTGCGGACGGTGTTGAGCGACAGGAAGCACTCCTCGGCGATGCGCCGGTTGGACCAGCCGTTGGCCAGCAGGCTGAGGATCTCCCGCTCGCGGGCGGACAGGGTCCGCACCCGCAGGTCGACGCTGGGGTCGCGGGCGGGCCGGACGTCCGGCTCGGCCGCGACCACGATGCTGCCCTTGCCGTCGGCCAGGGAGCGGATGGCCCCGGCGACCTGCCGGCTGGAGGCGTCCTTGGCCAGGAAGCCGTCGGCCCCGGCCTCCAGCGCCTCGGCGATCGTCTGGCGGCGGGTGTCGGCCGACAGCATCAGCACCTTGGTGTCGGGCGAGGCCGCCCGCACCGCCCGTAGGGTGGTGGCCAGGTCGGGACCTGGCATGTGGGCGTCGAGCAGCAGCACGGTCGGCTCGTGCCTGGCCGCCAGCTCGATCGCCTGGTGGCTGTCGTGCGCCACCCCGAGGACGGCCAGGTCGTCCTGGGCGTCCAGCATCACTCCAAGGCCCTCGGCGAAGACCCGATGGTCGTCCGCCAGAACCAGTCCGATCATGTTCGTCACGTTAACGGCCTCCCCCGGCGCGCCCCAGTCGCTCGGCCTTTTGCTGCGACCGTCCTGTAAGGCGTCGCCGCGGCCGCAAACGGTACGGCCGCCGCCTTCGACGTGATCGACCTGTGATCGGTACGTGATGGTCGGCGGCGGTGCGTCGAGCGTACGAAGGTCGTCGCATGGCGCTCGTCCGGAGAAGTCACTAGCCGCCGTCGCCGAAGTCGGCGATGTCGCTCTCGCCTCGCTGTCAGGGGACTGAGCAGGGAGGTTGGCATGATTGGTCGCCCGTGGTTGCCCGGCTCCGCCAGCTTGCCCGGGGTACAGCGTAGGAGAAGTTGCGCCAATTGACGTAAGATCCGGCACTGCAAGACCCGTATCTCCCCAGGGGGGCGGTGCGGCAAGCTGTTGACCACGACAATGGACGTCGAGTTGGCTGGCGCGGTTCGCCGGACTCGGGAGGAAGTCGATGGCTCGCGTGTTCCTGGCTGACTGCCAGCCGCTGTTCAACGAGGCGCTGGAAGCTCTCATCACCCGTGACGGCACCAACGAGGTGGTCGGCCAGGCGTCGGCCGTGCCCCAGATCGTGGCCTCGGTGCCCCAGCTCAAGCCTGAGCTGTTCGTGCTCGACGCCGGGCTGGCCCTGAGCAGCCGGCCGACCCTGGTCGAGACGATCCTCGCCGAGCTGCCCGACACCAAGGTCATCCTGCTCGCCCAGGACACCGACATCGACCTGCTGCTGCACGCCATCCGGGCCGGCGCCGTCGGCGTGGTCGGCAAGAAGTCCGGCACCCAGACGGTGCTGCGGGCCGTCCAGGCGGTGCTGGACGGGGAGGGCGTGGTGCCGCGGGCGATGCTGCCCCAGCTGTTCCGCCGGCTCCTCGACATGGGCGACCGGGCCACCGACGCCCCCCTCAACCGGCTGTCGCCGCGGGAGCGGGAGGTGCTGGCCCTGCTCGGCCGCGGCTGGAGCAACGCCCAGATCGGCCGCGAGCTGTACATCAGCCCGCACACGGTCCGCACCCACGTGCAGAACATCCTCCAGAAGCTGGAGATGCACTCCAAGCTGGAGGCGGCCACCTTCGCCATGCAGCACGAGCTGGCCGCCCGCCGCCCGGCGACCACCGAGGTCGGCCGCCAGCGCGCCTAGCCGGCCGGCGAAGGCGGCTCCTGGGCCTTTGCGGCCTTGATGGCCCGCCAGACCCGCACGGGCGTCAGCGGCATGTCGATGTGGGTCACGCCCAGGTGGGCCACCGCGTCCACCACCGCGTTCTGGACCGCCGGGGTGGCGCCGATCGTGCCCGACTCGCCGATCCCCTTGGCCCCCAATGGGTTCAGCGGGGTCGGGGTCTGGGTGCGCTCGGTCTCGAAGGATGGAAGGTCGGCCGCGCTCGGCATGGTGTAGCTGGCCAGGTTGCCGTTGAGGCAGTTGCCGTCCTCGTCGTAGCGGACCTCCTCGTACAGGGCCTGGGCGACGCCCTGGGCGATGCCGCCCAGCACCTGCCCCTCGGCCAGCACGGGGTTGAGGATCCGGCCGGAGTCGTCGACGGCCACATGCCGCAGCAGCCGGGCCAGGCCGGTCTCGGTGTCGACCTCGCACACGGCCAGGTGGGCGCCGAACGGGAAGGTGCTGCGCTCCTGCTCGAAGTCGACGGCCGCCTCCAGGCCCGGGCCCATGCCGGGCGGCCGGCGGGCCGGGTCGGCGGCCGCCGCGGCCAGCTCGGCCCAGGCCAGCGCGGTCGAGGGGGCGCCGGCGACCCCGAGGCCCTCGCCGGGGAACAGGGCGACGTCCTCGACCGGCGCCTCCAGCAGGTGGGCGGCCAGTGCCGTCGCCTTGTCGAGCACCTGGATGGCCGCCTCGACCACGGCGCTGCCGCCCACCTGGAGCGAGCGTGACCCCATGGTCCCGTCGCCCCGGGGCAGGGCGGCGGTGTCGGAGTGGACGACGCTGACCTGCTCGGCCTCGACCCCGAGGGTGCCCGCGACCAGCCGGGCGAAGGCCGTCTCGTGGCCCTGGCCGTGGGGGGAGACGCCGGTCCTGGCCGTGACCCGGCCGTCCGCCGCCACCACCACCGCCCCGTACTCGGACCCGGACCCGGTCACCTCCACGTACACCGACAGCCCGATGCCGAGCTGACGTACCTCGCCGCGCTCGCGCCGCCCGGCCTGCTCGGCCCGCAGGTCCCCGTACCCGGCCGCCTCCAGGACCCGGTCGAGCGCGCCCTCGTAGTCGCCCGAGTCGTACCGGGCCCGGGTGGCCGTGGTGTAGGGGAACGCCCGTGACGGGATCAGGTTGCGCCGCCGCAGCTCGGCCGGGTCCATGCGCAGCCTGGCCGCCAGCAGGTCGACCGCCCGCTCGACCATGGCGGTGGCCTCGGGGCGGCCGGCGCCCCGGTAGGCGGCCACCGGGGTGGTGTTGGTGGCCGCGCACGCCCAGCCGACCTCGACCATGGCGATCCGGTACACCCCCGAGGCCATGTAGCGCGTCGTGGACGGCATGGCGGCGGCCTCGGCCGGGTAGGCGCCGCCGTCGCCGACCAGCCGGGCCCGCAGGCCGGTGATGCGCCCGTCCCTGGTCGCGGCCAGCTCGACCTCCTGGACCTGGGCCCGGCCGTGGGTCATGGCCAGCATGGTCTCCGAGCGGCTCTCGACATAGCGGACCGGCCGGCCCAGCCGCCTGGCCAGGGCGGCCACCGCCACCTGCTCGGGGTAGGTGACGATCCTGGCCCCGAAGGCCCCGCCCACCGCCGGGACCACCACCCGGACCCGCTCGGGGTCCATGCCGAGCACCTGGGCGACCGTGTCGCGCACCCAGAACGGCGCCTGGCAGGGCGCGTACAGGATGAGCCCGCCACCCCCGGGCTCGGGCACGGCCACGGCGACGTTGGGCTCCAGCGGGGCCGGCGCCACCCGCTGGTTCACGAACCGCCCCCGGACCACCACCTCGGCGCCCTCGAGGGCCCGCGACGGCTCGGGCCAGCGCCGCTCCCTGGCCAGGTTGCCGTCGGGGAACAGCCGCGGGGCGTCGGCGGCCAGCGCGGCCTCCGGGTCGGTCACGACCGGCAGCGGCTCGTAGTCGACCTCGACCCCCTCGGCCGCGTCCAGCGCCTGGGCCCTGGTCCCGGCGACCACCACCGCCACCGCCTCGCCCTGGAAGCGGACGACGTCGGCGGCCAGCACGGGGCGGGCCATGGCGGCCGGCGCGTCCCCGGCCGGCATGGGCGGCAGGTCCAGGTCGGTCGCGGTGAACACCCCGGCGACACCCGGCAGCCCGGCGGCCGCCGACGGGTCGACGCCCACGATCCGGCCGTGGGCCAGGGGCGCCCTGACGAACACCGCGTGCAGCATCCCCGGCGGGAACAGGTCGTCGCCGTAGTGCGCCGCCCCGGTGACCAGGGGCGGGTCCTCGCGCCGGAGGGCGGAGCCGTCAGCGGTCGGGCCGGCCATGGGCAGAGCCTACGGCACCGAGGCGGCCCGGCGGCGGTCCGTCCGCCCGATCACCGGGGCTTCGCGAGAACCATTCTCAGAAGCATGGGTAATTGGCCGTACCTTCGCGTGCCGATGTTTAGGCCGAGCAGGCCAAACGCACGAGTATGTCCGGTCAAGTATGTCCGGTCGCATCTCCAGGGCGGTTGATTGCAGGGAGGGCAGTGGTGATCGTCGGTTCGTTCGGGCTGCGGCGCGGGAGGGCGCTGGTCGTCGCCGCCGTGGTCGCGCTGCTGCTGGCCGCCGGGGTTGGTGCCGTCACCCGGGACGGGTCCTCGGACGGGTCCTCCCAGCCCGGCAGGTCGGCGCCCATCCGGGTCATCGTGCAGCAGCGCGCGGCCGCCGACGAGGCGCCGGAGCTGGCCGTGCGCCGGCTGGGCGGGCAGGTCACCAGGGCCCTGCCGATCGTCGCCGGGTTCGCGGCCACCGTGCCCGCGGCCGCGGTCGGCGAGCTGGCCAGGCTGCCCGGGGTCCGGGCGGTCACCCCCGACGGCCGCGTCCGGGTCCAGGCCGCGGCCCCCAGCACCAGCAACGTCCGCTCGGTCTACCCAGGGACCATCAAGGCCGACGCCGTCTGGAAGCGCGGCGTGACCGGCCGCGGGGTCACCGTGGCCGTGCTCGACACCGGAGTCGCCGACCTGCCCGACCTGTCCGGCCGGCTGGTCCGGGTCACCGACGACCTCACCGGCCAGACCACCCCCTGCAAGAACCTGTCGGGCGAGCTCGACTGCAACGACCGCTACGGGCACGGCACCTTCATCGCCGGGCTGATCGCCGGCAACGGCGCCAGCTCGGGCGGCAGGTGGAAGGGCGTCGCCCCCGAGGCGCGCATCCTGTCGGTCAAGGCCGCCGGGGCCGACGGCTCGGCCGACGTCAGCAACATCCTGGCCGCCATCCAGTGGGTGGTGTCCTTCAAGGACCGCTACAACATCCGGGTCCTCAACCTCAGCCTCGGCACCGACTCGACCCAGGACTGGCGGGTCGACCCGCTCAACTACGCGGTCGAGCGGGCCTGGGCGGCCGGCACGACCGTGGTCGTCGCGGCCAGCAACAACGGCCCCGCCCCCAAGACCATCACCAAGCCGGCCGACGACCCGTGGGTGGTCACGGTCGGGGCCACCGACGACCGGGGCACCGCCGCCCTCCACGACGACCAGCTGCCCGACTTCTCCGGCCGCGGCCCGACCGCCCAGGGTGTGGCCAAGCCGGACGTCGTCGCCCCCGGCGCCCACGTGATCTCCCTGCGCGCCCCGGGCAGCACCATCGACACCCGGTTCCCCTACTACGTCGACGGGTCCTACCGGCGCGGCAGCGGCACCTCCATGGCCACCGGGGTCGTGTCCGGCGCGGTCGCCCTGATGCTCCAGGCCAACCCCGGCTTCACCCCCGACCGGGTCAAGCACGCCCTGGTGGCCACGGCCAGGGACGCCGCCTCCGGCGACCCGATGGCCGTCGGGGCCGGGGTGGTCGACGTCGACGCCGCCGCCTTCTCGGCCCCGGCGGGCGTGGCCAACCAGGGCCTGGCCCGCTCCAACGGCCAGGGCAGCCTCGCCCTCAGCCGCGGGTCGGTGCAGGTGCAGGCGGACGACCCGCTCGGCACCGTCCTCGGCCCGGTCCTCGGGGCCACCCTCACCGCCCAGCTCCTGCTCTGGAACCCCGGCGGCTACACCGGCGTCCCCTGGGTCCCCTCCAACTGGTACATCTCCACCTGGGAGGTCAACCGCTGGAACCGGGTCACCTGGTACGGCAACGACTGGCCGGGCATGCGGTGGCACGGCTCGACCTGGTACGGCCAGGAACAGCGTGAATCGTACGGTTCGAGCCTGGCCGGGTCGGCCTGGTACGGCGCCTGGGAGTAGAGGCGTGCGCCGGCCGGCCCGCAGACCGGGGAAGGCGTCGGACGGCGCCTTCCCGGTCCCTGTGCTGCTGTTCACCGCGGCCCTTGGCGCCGCCGGCATCGTCGGCGGGCTGGTGGGCCGGAGGCTCGCCGACGTCGGCGCGATGCCGTCGTGGCCGACAGTGATCTCACTGCTCATCCTGCTCACCGCGGCCCCCTTCCCGCCCCTGGAGTTCCAGTACCGGGGCCAGGTGGCGACCATCGACCCATTCGAGGCGATCCTGGCCCCGGCCGTGTTCCTCCTGCCCCCGGTCGCCTTGGTCGCCATCGTCGGCGTGTCCGAGGCATTGTCCGAGCGGCTGCAGCGGATCCATCCCGTCAAGGCCTGCTTCAACGTCGCCCAGTGGATGGCCGCGGCCGCGGCCGGCAGCATCGTGTTCCACCTGGTCCGTGACGACGCCACGACGTCCCCGCAGAACCTGGGGGCGCTGGTCCTCGCCATGGTGACCATCTCCCTGGTCAACCTGGCGGCGCTGCTGCTGGTGCTGCTGCTCACCCGCGGCCAGCCGCTGCGGTCGGCGCTGACCGAGCTGGCGCCCGCGATGGTCCGGGGAGCCCTGGTCGGTCTGGCCCTCAACCTGGCCTTCGGCGTCATCTTCGCGGCCACCGCCGCCTGGCTGCCCCAAGCCATCCTGCTGCTGCTCGTTCCCCTGGGCGTGCTGCATTTCACCGGCCGCGCCTACGCCAGCGTCCGAGCCGACCGCACCCGGCTGGCCGGGATGCAGCGGGCCACCCATGCCCTGGCCGTGCCCATCGACCCGCGTGACGCCGTACCCGAGCTCCTGGTCGAGGTGCGGCGCTGTTTCGAGTCGGAGGTGGCCGAGCTGGTCATCCTGCTCGAGGGCAGCCGGGTCGTCCACCGCAGCCGCGAGGACCAGCCCGACGGCGAGCAGCGGGTCGAGGAGGCGGGCCAGGAGACCCTGGCCGCGGCCCTGATGCGCGCCGGCAAGGCGGTCAGGGTGAGCGAGGACGACGGCGACCACGAGCTCACCCGGCACCTGCGCGAGGAGGGCTGGCGGGACTGCCTGGCCGCTCCGGTGCGGGCCGAGGGCAAGATCATCGGGGTGCTGTGCACCTACAACCGTAGCGGCTTCGAGGGCTTCGAGGAGGGCGAGCTGGCGGTGCTGGACGCCCTCGCCGCCGAGGTGGGCACGGCCATCGAGAAGGGCGAGCTGCTCGAGGCGATCCTCGAGGAGCGGACCAAACTGTCGGAGATCGTCGAGCACACCTCCGACGGGATCGCCGCCCTCGACCCGGACGGCACCGTCTCCAGCTGGAACCCGGGCTTCGAGCAGATCACCGGCTACCGGGCGGCCGACCTGGTCGGCTCCTGCGGCCTGGCCCGGCTGCGGCCCCGCGACGTCGCCGGCCGCGAACTGAAGCTCGACCGCTGGGCCGACGAGGACGTGGAGCTGCCGCAGGTGGTCGAGGTCCTGCGCCCCGACGGCGAGGTGTGCTGGCTGGCCTGCTCCTGGACCAGGGTCCCGGCGGCCGACGGCCGGCCGCGGCGGCTCATCCTCACCTCCCGCGACATCACCAAGGAGCTGGAGCTCAAGCGGGCCGAGAAGGCCCTGCGGGACTCGGCCGCCCGCTTCCGGGCCCTGGTCCAGAACTCCTCGCACATGGTGATCGTGCTCGACGCCGGCGGCGGCATCACCTACGCCAGCCCCGCCTTCCGGCGGATGCTCGGCTACCGCGAGGACGCCCGGGTCGGGAAGAACGTGTTCGAGCTGATCCACCCCGACGACGTCGGCGACGTCCGCTCCCGCTTCGGCGGGCACCTGGCCGGGCTGGCCCGGAGCACCGGGTTCGGGTTCCGGTTCCTGGCCGCCGACGGCTCCTGGCGCAGCATCGAGGCCCTGGCCAACAACCTGCTCGACGACCCCGCCGTCGGCGGCGTCGTCTTCAACTGCCGTGACGTGACCGAGCGCAAGCGGGCCGAGGGCCAGCTGGCCGGCCAGGCCCAGGTGCTGGACCTGATCGCCCGGGACGCCCCGCTCATGGAGACCCTGGACGCCCTGGCCAAGGTGATCGAGGCCGAGGCCGCGGGCGCCCGCTGCGCCATCCTGTTGCTGGATGACAGCTCTGAGACGTTGACGGTGGCTGCCGCCCCTTCGCTCATCGACGTCGGCCTGCACGAGGCCGACGGCCTGGTGCTTCGGCCCGAGGCCGGGACCAGCGGCACCGCCGCCTTCCGGCGCGAGCCCGTCTACTGCACCGACGTGGCCTGCGACCCGCTGTGGCACGAGTCGCGCCGGGTCGCGCTGGCCAGAGGGATCCGGGCCGCCTGGTCGACGCCGATCATCGCCGCCGACGGCGGCCCGGTGCTGGGCGTCCTCACCGTCTACTTCGATGAGCCCCGCCGGCCCGGCCCGGCCGAGGAGGGGCTGCTGGAGCTGGCCGCCCACCTGGCCGACATCGCCATCGAGCGCAGCCACGCCCAGGCCCAGCTGGCCCACCAGGCCGCCCACGACGCCCTCACCGGCCTGCCCAACCGGGTCTTCTTCCAGGACAGGATCGCCCTGGCCCTGGCCCGCACCCGGCGCAGCCGCTCCTCGGTGGCGGTGCTGTTCCTGGACCTGGACCGGTTCAAGTTCATCAACGACTCCCTGGGCCACGAGGCCGGCGACCGGCTGCTGGTCGCCCTGGGCAAGCGGCTCCAGGAGGTCATCCGGCCCGGCGACACCGTGGCCCGCTTCGGCGGCGACGAGTTCACCATCCTCTGCGAGGGCATCGCCGACGAGGCCCACGCCCTGGCCATCGCCGAGCGGGTCGCGCGGGTGGCCACCGCCCCGTTCGCCCTGGGCGACGCCGAGGTGTTCGTCACCATGAGCATCGGCATCGCCCTGGCCTCGGGCAGCCGCTCCCGGCCGGAGTCGCTGGTCGAGAACGCCGACGCCGCCATGTACCGGGCCAAGGCCCGCGGCGGCAACCGGCGTGAGGTGTTCGACCAGGCGATGCGGGCCCGGGCCAAGCGCCGCCTGGCCATCCACTCGTCGCTGCACCGGGCGGTCGAGCGCAACGAGTTCCGGGTCCTCTACCAGCCCATCCACTCCCTGGCCAGCGGCCGGGCGGTGGGGGCCGAGGCGCTGGTCCGCTGGGAGCACCCCGAACGCGGCCTGGTCGGGCCGGGCGAGTTCATCGCCCTGGCCGAGGAGACGGGCCTGATCATGGCCATCGGCACCCAGGTGCTGCGCGAGGCCTGCCGGCAGGCCCGGACCTGGCAGGAGGAGAACCAGCGCCTGGCCATCAAGGTCAACCTGTCGGCCCGCCAGTTCGTCCACCCCAACCTGGCCGGGGTGGTGGCCGAGATCCTGGACGAGACCGGCATCGACCCCGCCCTGGTCTACCTGGAGATCACCGAGACCGTCCTGATGGAGGACGTCGAGTCGACCTCGGGGGCCTTGAGCGAGCTCAAGGGCCTCGGGGTCAGCCTGACCGTGGACGATTTCGGCACCGGCTACTCCTCGCTTGCCTACCTCAAGCGGTTCCCGGTCGACGAGCTCAAGATCGACCGCGACTTCGTGGCCGGCCTGCTCAGCGACCAGGAGGACCAGGCGATCGTGACCGCGGTCATCAACCTGGCCCACACCCTCGGGGTGGTGGCGGTCGCCGAGGGGGTCGAGAACATCGACCAGGTGCGGCGCCTGCGCGCCCTCGGCTGCGACCTCGGCCAGGGCTACCACTTCGGACGGCCGCTGGCGCCCGACGACCTGACCGCGCGGCTCCGCCTGGCCGACCGCCAGGCCAAGGCTCAGGCCGCGGCGGCGGGGGCGACCCGCTCCAGGAAGGCGCGCACCGCCCGCCCGTAACGAGGCCGGTCGACGTTCCAGGACTGCACGTGGCCGTCGCCGCCGAGGCGTTCCAGGGTGACCAGGTCGGGGCGGGCCGCGGTTCGTGCCGCCGCCGTCCGCCCGGGCCGGCCGGTCAGCGGGCGACGCCGGCCAGGCGGGCGAACACGACCAGGTTGTCGCGGTAGCTGCCCCGGGCCCGGTCGAAGTCACCGGTGCAGGTGACCAGGCGCAGCGCGGCCGACGGGACCGGCCCGAACACGGCCGCGGTCGGGAACCCCGCCTTGGGGTAGCTGCGCGCCTGCTCGACCAGGAACCGCAGCCGGGCGCCGTCGGCCCGCTCGACCAGGACCGCCTGCCCGGGCCGCAGCTCGCGCAGCCGGTAGAACACGGCCGGCCCGGTCTTCGAGTCGACGTGCCCGGCGATCACCGCCGGCCCCACCTGTCCCGGTACCGGCCCGCCGGCGAACCACCCGGCGTCGCCGAAGTTCCCCGGCACCTGCATGCCCCCCTCCGGCTCCAGCCCGAGCCGGACCAGCCGGGTCGCCACCCCGATCTCCGGGATCACCAGCCGCACCGGCACCGACGCCGATCCGGGAGCCGCCACCCGGTCCGGCAGTGCCCCCACCTCGAACCCGGGCGCCCGCGGCGGCACCCCCGGCACGTCGAAGCTGCCGGCCGCGGAGCCCGCTGCCGCGGTGGGGCCCGAGGCGTGCGCCAACCCGCCCCCCAGTGCCGGGGCGTGCGGCGACCCGACCTCCGGTTCCGGGCCGTGCGGCAACCCGACCTCCGGCCGTTGGGTCCCCTGGAGGGGGAGCGTAGCCGAAGGCGGATCGGGGTGCTCCGGGTTGTCCACAGCCCCGGTGCAGCCGCCGAGCACCATCGCGAGGGCGGCCAGGGCGGCGACGGCCGGGGCGGCGGCGAGGGCGGGTCGCCGGGGTCGGAGGCGGGACGGCACGGCGCTAGGCCCGGGCCCGGCGCCGGGTGGCCACGGCCGCGATCAGGACGGCCAGGGCCACCATGGCGACCGCCGGAGCGAGGGGCACCGGGGCGGTCGAGGCACGGGAGGAGGGTGCGGTCCCGCCCGCCCCGGTGCGGATGCCGCCGGCCGGCGCCGACCTGGACCCGGCGGCATCACTGAAGGCGTACAGCTCGCGGGGCTCGCCCGCCCCACCGACCAGCGCGACCGAGGTGACCGTGCCCGGCTTCACCGCGACCGTGCCCTTGACCAGCACCGCCTCGGCCCCCGAGCGGCGCACCTCGACCCGGTACCTGCCCGAGGCCAGCTGGCGGTAGCCGGTCGGGTCGGGGAACGCCACCTCGGCCCCCAGCACCGGCCCTCCCGCGACCGCGATGTCGACCGATGGCAGGTCGTAGGCCGCGTCGAGGAAGCGCACCTTGGCCTTGCCCGGCGCCGAGGGGGCCATGTCGTCGCGCAGCAGCACCCCTTGGAGCCGGTCCCGGCGGCCGACCGCCGCCACCGTGTACGCCTTGCCGGCGGCCAGGTTGCCCTTGACCTGGATCACCGGCTCCGACTCGGGCGCCGCGCCCGCCGCCCGCACCTCGTAGGTGAACGGGCCCGCGGCCACCGCCCAGTAGGCGGAGACGGACTTGTAGAACACGTTGGGGAACAGCTGCCTGCGGTTGAGGCTCACCATGTAGACGTCCACGTAGGACGCGTCCGGTGAGAAGTGGGCCACCCGGACCAGCGCCTTTCCGGGTCCGGCCTCGGCCGGCGCCGAGGCCGGGACGGCGGCCAGGGCGAGGATGCAGGCGGTCATGACAGCGGCGGCCAGGGCGGCGATCCGGGGGCGTCGCACGAGCTCTCCTCCCAGCTGAGCCGGGGCCGGCGGTTCGGTGTCGCGGCGCCGTGCCCGGCGTGGTCGTTGACGATCCCTGTCGTTCCACGTTCGGCTGGGCCGCGCGCCCGGTCGGCCGATGACGACGTAGTTCGGGTACGGCAAATGGCTGGGTTCTTCCCTACGCTCCCATCCGCCCGGGCTCCCGGACCGAACCGGAGTCGAGCGAGCAGCACGTCGGCGAGCCCGGAGGACCCATGCCGCCATCCAGCCCGACCCCGGCCCCCGTGCGCCGCCTCGGCCGGTCGGCCCGGGCGGCGGTCACGGTCGCCCTCTCGGCCACCCTGCTCGCCGCCGTTACCCTCACCGCCCCCGCCGCCCTCGCCCGCCCCGCCGACCCGGGCCCGACCGCCCTCATCCCCGGCCCCTCGATCCGCCAGGCCCACCCTGGGGCCACCCGGCCCGGCGGCGGGGGAGCGGGGCCGGCCAAGGCCGGCGACCTGGCCTCCCTCCGGGCCGAGGCGACCCGGTTGCGGACCACCCTGGACGACCAGCACCGGCGGCTGGAGGTGCTGGCCGAGGACCTCGAGGAGGCGTACACGCGCGGGGTCGAGCTGCTCGCCGACGCCTCCAAGCTGGACCGGCGGCGCCGCGCGGCCGAGCGGGAGCTGGCCGTCGCCCAGGCCGAGCTGGACGAGCGGGCCCGCAGCAGCTACATGGCCGGCCCCGGCTGGTTCGTGGCCGGCCTGGTCGGCGCCGACGACCCCGCCGACGCCCTGGCCAGGCTGCCCCTCCAGAAGGCCGTGCTCGAGGCCGACCTGGCCCTGGTCGACCGCGTCGCCGGGATCAAGGCCAAGCTCGACGCCACCCGGTCCCGCCTCTCGGCCCGCCTGGTCGACCAGGCCCGCGACGCCGACCAGCTCGATGCCAAGCGGGCCCAGGCCCAGCGTCTGGCCACCGAGATCGAGCGCGAGCTGCGCACCATGGACCGCCGCGTGGCCGCCCTCATCGACCAGCACCAGCGCCGCGAGGAGGCCAACCAGCAGGCCGCCTACGCCGACTACCTGGCCGCGGCCAGGAGGTCGGGCACGGCCCCGGCCCGCGACGGCCACGCTTCGGCCGCGGCCCGCAAGGCGGTCGCGGTCGCCCTGGCCCAGCTCGGCTCCCCCTACGTGTGGGGCGCCGAGGGCCCTGCCACCTTCGACTGCTCGGGCCTGACCAGCTTCGCCTACGCCGCCGCCGGGATCACCATCCCGCGCGTGTCCCGCGCCCAGTTCGCCGCCTACGCCGGCCTCCGCCCGATCGACCCCCTCCACCTGGTCGTCGGCGACCTGGTGTTCTTCGCCGACAGCCCCGGCAACCCCAGCACCATCCACCACGTCGGCATGTACATCGGCAGGGGCCTGATGGTCGAGGCCCCCCACACCGGCGCCGTCGTCCGCACCTCCTCCATCTGGCGCCCCAGCTACGCCGGCGCCGTCCGCCCATCCTCCGAGGGGCCTCGCAGCTCAATCAGTCAGCGATGACGTCGCGGAGTCGGGCAGCGATCCGCTGGTAGGCGGGCGGGTCTTGGTGCTTGAGCGCTTGGAGGTCATCCAGCATCCGGTCGAGCTCGGCCACCGTGAGCCGCGGCGGACTGGTGTCACCCTTGAGCATCTGCACCTGCCGGACCAGATCCGAGAAGTCCTGCAACGCGTGCCGCTCGTCAGCGGTGAGATCCGTCCGCTCGCCAAGCCGCAGGTGGCCAATGACCACATCCAGCGCCTCCATGATCCGTCCCAGCTGGCGCCCGTAGCTGGCAACGTCCTCGATGATGCGCCGCTCGACCTCGGGATCGCCGGCGCGGACGTTGTTGATATTGATGAAGCCGGTCTGATCACTGAGCGACTTGATCCACGAAGTCCGGATCCACTGGGTAACGTCGCCTCCCAGCGGCCAGGTCCATGGCCACGAGACATCCGGACCCTGGCTCGATGACTGTCGATCCATCACAGCTGCTCCTCTTTCGTGGTCCGCGGCCCTAGGTTCCAGCACGTGGACAGCGCCGAACTCGCGATCCCCATGGCAGATTCGCCTTCACCCTCCCAGCACGTCAACGCCGGGACCGCGACAGCGAGAACGCCCCACCCTGCAGACCCCGTAGGCCGCTGTGGCCGGCGTCACCTCCGGCAAACTCCAGCTCGGTCAGTACCGCACTTGTCCGTCTGATGTGGCACCTGGGTGGCACATCAGACGGCATGCCCGCCGGGACCTACGACGCCCTAGGCTCGTACATCTGCTCGATCAGGGGCCGGATCGGCTGAGCTTACGGTCGGATGCGATAGGACCAAGCCGACCACCAGTGGAGCCCGCGAGTTCCCGGGGGCTCTGCGGCGAGGATCTGCCCCAGCTGGGCGACGCACTCGTCCCAGATCCACAGCGCCACGATCGCCGAGGTGTTGGGAGCCATGGTCCGCGCTTCGCCTGGAGAGCATCGGGACCTGGTCCCAGGACTTGCCGCAGAACTGGCAGCGGATCGAGGCAGGGCCCAGTGGCTCCGGCGGGGCCGGCTGCTGCTCGTCGTCGGCCTGGAGGTACGCCTCTTCGTCCCTGACGGCACAGACATGGGCGTCGTGTGGGGGCTGCTCGGCTCCTTCCACTGGTTACCTCCGATCCTACGAACGCTGATCCGGGTGAGGCCGCATGTCAGGATGAGCATCCCCGCGGAACGCGGGCACGCTCCGTCGCCTCACCAGCATCCCGCCCCGTCGCATCGTCGTCCTGGTCGACGGGGACGTCATCGCTACTCGCCAATGCTCCTGCTGGTCCGCTCGGGCTGGGCGGTCGCTCGGCCTGTTGCGACTTCACCAGTCCCAAGAATCCCGCGACGGCCAGGCACGTTCGTGCGTTCCTCGCCGTACTCAACCCGGCGACGTGAATCCCGAGGCTAGGCCGGTTGCCGCTGGAGTCGCCACAGCAGGAAGCCCATACCCAGGGCGGCGAGGGTCATGTCGTAGCGACCGCCGAGGCCCAAGAACAGGTTCAGCAGAAGGAAGAACGTGACGATGCCGGTCACGACGCGCAGCGCGTCTGGTCCTTCGAGACCGCCGGTCGCCCTTCGACGCACGAGCAGGATGCCGATGGCGACGGGGACCAGGCTGAGCGCCACCCCGATCTGCCACGGCAGCCCGGTCGACGGGATGGAATACACGCTGGCGAAGTGGACGGCGGTGCACACGAAGGCGATCAGCCCCAGGCGTGCCGACCCAGGATCGGACGGGCGCGCGGCCGTGGCGTGACCCGCGCCCAGAATGCTGCGAGGACCAGCAGGACGCACAGCAGCGCAGCCGCGAGGAGGACGGGGCCGGCGGGAGGTAGAACTCCTCCCAAGAGACGAACAGCACGGCGGCCATGGCAACGCCACACAGCCCCATCCCGACCGGCCCGATCCACGACTGGGTACGGTGGGTGGGGAACAGCCGTTCGACGACGACGGTCGCCGCGACAATGCTGACGGCGGCGTGGAAGATGGTCAGGTGGGTGGCGATGAGCACATTGACGTGCCAGACAACGCTGTAGTCGCCGACCCCGACCTCGGCCCAGTAGCTGGGGTCGTACCAGAACCTGTCGGCCAGGCCCTCCTCGTACACGCCGTAGGCCGCGCCGAGCAGGAGGAGCCCTGGCCATCCGAGCCCGTACCGATGGGCGACCTCACGACACAGCAGGGCCCCGCAGCCGTACATTCCGACGAGCAACGCGAGGTTCCACGGCAGCAGCATGTCGAGGGGAGCGGTGGCCGTTGACAGAACCTCCCCGAAGAAGGGCGCGACGACGAGAGGTGTCAACGACGGCAGGATCGTCCTGGATCGGCCAGGGGCATCCTCTCGCATGACCCACATGCAACCACAGCACGTGAGACGGCCGTTCCGGACAATGGAGTGACGTCCAGCAGAGTGTGTCGGCCGGCACGGCGACGGGATGCGGCCGATCTCTGGCCGGGTGTACGGAGGCCTAGAGCGACGCCTTCGTCGGCCTGTGCTGGCAGCGCTATAGGCGGATCGTCCCCGGCAGGGAGATCTCGGGGCTCGAGGAGGAATTCGACCCTTCCGCGACGGCGCCCCAACCATCCCCGAAAGGGCAGGTCAAAGCCATCACGTCCGGTAGTTGATCGAACGAGGCCGACCCTGGTCACCGCGTTAGGCGAGAGTCCGATCGCCATCCGAAAGGTTGCTGCTTCCGCCCCGGGTCCAGCCTGCCTACAGGGGGTTCTGCTATCGCTTGAACTCGCCGATGGCCTCGCCGAGCAGCCGGTTGAAGGTGTCGGGATCCTCCAGCATGAGGAAATGCCCAACCCCGGACATGACCACGGTCCTCACCGCATAACGCGAGAGTGCTTCGGTGTCGGTGGGCCGATAGTCGGGATTGATCGCGACGACGGGCGGCGTCAGCTCCCGTAGGCCTGCCAGGATGGCGCGGTCGTTGCCGACTGCGTGCTCCAGCGCGTCGATCGCGATCTCGGGAGGGGCGGCCGACATGTCCGCGGCCACCCGTTCGACCAGGTCGGCATCTGCATTAGGACCGAACATCCGCCGGACGAGGTCACGGGTTGCGGTGACGAAGTTCGCGCGAAACGGGACCAGGAACTCCTCGAGTTCCTCGCGGGTCAGCGGATCTCCAAGAGAGTTGTAGGTATCGGCCCAGACAACACCTACTACCTGGTCGCGCAGACGAAGGGCCGCCTCAACGACGACGTCGCCACCCATCGAGTGACCGATCAGCACCACGTTGCCCAGCCCCAGGTGCTCGACGACCGCCACCACGTCCTCACCGAAGGCCGGCATGGTCCAGGTCTTACGCCCGACGCCCGATTCCCCATGCCCTGCCAGATCGACGGTTACCGCCTGATGGCGCCCCGCGAAGGCGCCCAGCTGCCGGCTCCAGTAGCTACGGTCGCACGACCAGCCGTGGACGAACACCAGCGCCGGCGCTCGCGACCCGTGCACCTCGAACGACAAGGAGATGCCGTCCCTGGAAGCGGCGACCCCCCTCATCGGCTGCCTGCCCTGGCCATCATGGCGTCGCCATCATGGCTTCTGGGCGTCGCGCTCGCCAGCGGGGGAGGATGCCTCAACAATGCCTCGCAACCCGGGCCGTATCTCGGCGGGAGAGGTCCCCAGCCGTGGCTCGCCGAGCTGGGCGAACCTGGTGGGCAGGGACGGGATCGAACCGCCGACCTTGCGGTTTTCAGCCAGGTGCGGCGCGTTCAGATCCGTCCGGCGCACTTCGCTCCAGTCGTATTCGCCTGCTCAGCAGTGCTGCGGTGGGAGGGCCGGGTCGAGGTCTGACGCCTCGGGATCAGGCGTGGTTGGGAGGCGGTGGGGTTCGTAGCTCAGGGCACCAGGTGGGCGTTCCTGGCTTGGAGGCTGCGGAAGACGGCATTGACCCATGGGGGTTGCCGCTGATGTTGGCGAGGATGGCTGCCCAGGTGGGCCGAGGCACTTGGAGCCGTGCTCACCGGAAACGCCATCCTGCTGGCAGCCCCCACGTGCGGGGCTGAGCTCGATCAAGCGCCATGGCTCGGCCACGATGGCCTCGGGCAACAGGCTGTGGTCTCCGATGGCGAGCTGGGCGCCGCGGCCCTCCCCGTACTCTCGTGACAGGGCGAATGGGCCGCTGGCCTGGACACCACGAAGCCATCGCCGGTCTGGCGGCCCTCCAGGTTGCGGACTACTTCGGCGGCCATTGCCCGGTCGCTGACGGCGGCCAGGACGGTCCAAGCGCCGATCCGGTAGTGCAGCCAGTAGCCGTAGCCGGACAGGACGCCGGGATGTTCAGCCGCCTGCCACAGCTGGACCGGGCGGCCCTGGACGGTCTGGTAGTGCCCACTGGCCGATCTCCTTTGAGCCGCCCGGGGACCGGCCCGCCGCGGGCGAAGACCAGCTCGAACCGAGGTCCAGGATCCCGAACCCGTAGAAACGACACGTCCGGCTGCGCGCCCATGCCTGCCAGGTCGAGGGCGGCGGGTAGACCAGCTCGGCTGTGGAGCCGTCGGGGAAGGTGACCGGCAGGACCGTGCGGGCCCCCTCCCGGGTGGTCCTGGGTACGAAGCCGGCCGCGCTGGAACGGTGGACGACGAGGCGCTGGACGGTTCGCGGTCGTGGGTGCGGGGGCTCGCGGTCGCCAGCTACCCATGTCACCACCAAGCCGGCGCCGGTGAACACCGCCAGCGTCACGCCGGCGACCAGGACCCGAC
>Ga0111538_10002290_pt1 | contig 26988 bp, 28 predicted proteins | sample SoiMethybrSBSTD1_FD_79669 | JGI IMG/M metagenome (GOLD analysis project Ga0111538, IMG submission 79669) | Bulk soil microbial communities from a Populus tree surrounding site in Tennessee, USA - Soil MetaG P. TD hybrid SBSTD1 (version 2)... | ecosystem: Environmental > Terrestrial > Soil >...
CGCCCGACGACATCCTGCAGTTCGTCGCCGGCCTCCGCGAGCGCCTCGAAGCCGAGGTCGCGGCCGGCGGCTCGGGGGCCACGACGCCGACGCCGACGACGGCACCGGCCGCCGCCACGCCCGCGCCGGGCTGACGACGCGTTGGTCCGCAGCCGCCGACGCGTCCCCGTCGCCTCCACGATCTCCTCCGGTGGACGCAGGGCCGGGACGACCTGAGGTCGTCGGACGTCCCCGCACGCTCAGGCCTGGACGCCGCCGATCGGCTCCGGTAGGCGACCGGCGAAGTCGAGCAGGCCGACCCACCGGGGGCGGACCGCCAGGCGCGCCATGCGCACGGCGGCCGGGTCGAACTGGGCGATGTATGCACCCCCGGTGTCGGCACCGAGGTAGCGCTCGGCGGCCCGTGCGTACTCGTCGGCGATGCCGTCGACCTCGTCGACCCGCACCCGGCCGCGGATCTGCAGCACCGTCGGTGGCTGGTCGTGGGTGTCGATCGACAGGATGACGGCCGGGTTCCGCCGCAGGTGGTCGATCCGCCGCGCCGGCCGGGTGATGTGCGGTCCCGACACCCACGTCGCCATCACGACCTCGTCGCCCGTCCAGTGGAACCAGGTCGGGACGATGCGGGGCGTCCCGTCGGGGGCGACGTAGGCGAGGCGGGCGGGGATGGCCTGCTGGAGCAGGTCACGGGCGGCGGGCGCCTCCAGCAGGCCGACGTCACCCTGGGGGAGCGAGGCGATCGTCGGTTCGGTGGGCGTGGTCACGGGCGCGGCCTCCTCGGTTGGGGGAGCGGCCAGGACGCGCCGGCACCGGCCGCCCCCTCCTGACGGATCGGGGCGGTCCGGTTCATCGGTGGACGCCCGGCGGATCGGTTGGCCCGGTCGTCTCGAGGTCATGGGTTCCGGGCGACAGAGGATGAGGTGTGGGTTCCGCATGTGGAACCCATTGCCTCGCCCGCGGGAAAACGGAACCGATTGCCTCGCCGGTCGGTCGTCTCGCCGGCCGGCTCGGGCCGCCGGCCGGCGGCCAGCTCCGTCTCGCCGGTCGGTGCTACCAGGCGTCGGCGTCGGGGGGAGGTGCGATGTAGCGCGCCTTCGACCAGCAGGCGCCGTCCCACGTCACGGCCCACGTCGACCCCTTGGGCCAGATGAGGGGATCGCGGAACCTCGTGGTCGTGGCCTTGAGGATGCGCAGCAGCTCGGGGATCACGTCGCCGTGGCTGCACACCACGGCCGCCCGGGGCTCCTTGGCCAGCTCGTCGGCGAGCTCGAGGGCGGCCACGCCCCCCGCGCCCTCGCTCAGGCGGTCGTCGCTCTCGACCGGGAGCCGGAGGTGCCGGCCGAGGGGGTCGAGGGTCTGCACGCACCGGGCGTAGGGGCTCGACACGAGGCGGGTGACGCCGACGGAGCGCAGCGCGTCGGCGATCGAGTCGGACTGCCGGCGGCCGCGGTTGGTGAGCGGGCGGGCCTCGTCGGGACCGTCCCAGGACGAACGGCTGCCGGCGTGGGCATGGCGGACCACGTAGAGCCTCATGGTCGGGCCGGCCGTCGGGGGGCGGGAGGGGGGCGACCCGGCACCGCCCGATGATGCCAGACCGGTCGGGCCGCCCCCCACCGGACATGGGTCACATCGGACTCACCCCCACGGGGGAGGGCGGCCTGCCGCACCGCAGCACGGCGCCCGTGGCTCATCCGGCCGCCCCGGGCGCGGCGGCCAGGGCCCGGAGGTCGGCGAGCACGCCGGGGAGGGCGGCCAGCAGGCGGTCGACGTCGGCGTCGGTGGTCGACCAGCCGACCGAGAGCCGCAGGCTGTGGTGGGCGTCGACGCCCATCGCCTCGAGCACCGGGGACGGTTCGAGCGACTCGGACGAGCAGGCGCTGCCCGAGTGGGCGGCGATGCCGGCCCGGTCGAGGCCGAGCAGCACGGCCTGCGGCTCGATGCCCTCGACGCCGAGGCACACGATGTGCGGGAGCCGGTGGACGGGATCGCCGTACAGCCGCAGGCCGTCCAGCGCCCCGTCGCCGACGGCGCCGATCACCCGGTCGGTGAGCCGCACCTGGTGGGCGACCTCGGTCGCCAGCGGGGCGGCGCCGTCGGCGGCCAGTGCCGCGCAGGCCGCGCCGAGCCCGGCCAAGCCGGCCACGTTCTCGAGCCCGGCCCGGCGGGCGCGTTCCTGGTCGCCGCCGACCAGCAGGGGCGCCAGCCGCAGACCCCGCCGGACGAGCAGCGCGCCGGTGCCGGCGGGGCCCCCGAACTTGTGCCCGCTGATCGACATCAGATCGGCGCCCAGGGCGCGGAACCCTACAGGCGCGTGGCCCACGGCCTGGGCGGCGTCGACGTGCACGAGCACGCCGCGCTCGCGGCAGGCGGCGACCGCCTCGGCGACCGGTTGGACGGTGCCGACCTCGTGGTTGCCCCACTGCACGTGCACGAGGGCGGTGTCGTCGCGGACGGCGGCGAGCAGGGCGTCGACGTCGACCCGTCCGGCGCCGTCGACCGGGACGACCGTGACGTCCCCGTGCCGTGCCGCCGCCTGCCGCACGGCGGAGTGCTCGACCGCCGGCACGACCTGGTGGACGCCCCGCTCGGCGGCCCCCCAGCAGGCGGCGGCGATGGCCTCGCTCGCCCCGCCGGTGAACACGACCTCGCGGGGTCGGGCGCCCACGAGCTCCGCGACCTGCTCCCGGGCCCGCTCGACGGCCACGCGGGCCGCGAGGCCCTCGGCGTGGATGCGGCCCGGGTCGCCGGTGACGTCGAGGGCGGTGACCATCGCCGCCCGGGCCTCGGGCCGCAGCGGCGAGGTCGAGGCGTGGTCGAGGTACGACCGGCTGCTCACGGGGGGAACGCTAACGGCGCCCCACCGGTGGCCGCACCGCCGGCGGCCTGACTACGGCACCAGGACGATCTTGCCGAGCGTGTGGCCGTGCTCGAGCTCGCGATAGGCGTCCTGCACGTCGGCGAGGGGATAGGTGGCGGCGACCGGCAGGTCGAGGCGTCCGGCGGCGATGCGCCCGGCCAGGTCGGCCAGCACCTCGGGCCGGGCGCCCACCATGTTCCCGTCGGTGCGCGTGCCGTGCCGGGCGGCGGCGCCCCAGTCGATGATCGTGTCGATGCGGTCGGGCGCCACGCCGAGCTCGACGGCGAGGTCGACGTAGCCGTCGCCACGGGTGTCGACGAACGCGTCCACCCCCTGCGGCGCGGCGGCGCGGATGCGGTCGGCGACCCCGTCGCCGTAGGCGACCGGCACCACCCCGTGGGCCCGCAGCCAGTCGTGGTGCGGCTCGCTGGCGAGGCCGATCACAGTGGCTCCCGCGTCGACGGCGAGCTGCACCGCCAGCGAGCCGACGCCCCCGGCCGAGCCCGACACCACCAGCGTGTCGCCCGGGCTCAGGTCGACGGCGTGCACGGCCGCCCACGCGGTCGTGCCCACGACGAACAGCGCGCCGGCGACCTCCCAGGGCACGGCGGACGGCCGGGTCGTGAGGTGGTCGGCATCGACCACGACGAGCTCCGCCTGGCTGGCGCGCTCGTGCGTGAAGCCGATCACCTCGTCGCCGGGCGAGACGCCGGACACGCCCGGCCCGACCTCCTCGACGACGCCGGCCAGGTCGCTGCCCTGGCCCGACGGGAAGGTGGCGGGCCAGCGCTCGTGCACGAGGCCGGCGCGGATCGCCGCCTCGCCGGGGTTGACGCCGGCGGCGCGCACCCGCACGAGGACCTGGCCGTCGCCGGGCACCGGGCGGGGGACGTCGGCGACGTGCAACACGTCGATGTCGCCGTAGGTGTCGAAGCGGACTGCTCGGGGCATCGCGCCACCTCCTGGGGGTCGACCCCCGCGCCAACGGTCGCCGCCGGGCCGGCATTCCAGGTCCGGCACCGACCGGCGTGACCGCGCCGGGGGGCGGGGTCGCCCCGGCCGGCCCGCTACAGCTCGCTGCCCTGGACCGAGGTGACGCAGCGCTCGCCGCCGGTGGGCAGCGACAGCGAGGTCTCGGTCATCGGGTCCTGGCCGTACAGCGAGCCGAGCATGCCCTGCACCATGCCGCGGTCGACCGCGCAGATGACGGGGTGCTCGATGGCCGCCCCGCCGAACGGGCAGTGCTCGCTGACGATGCGAAGCTGCTCGCCGTGCTGCTCGGCATGGGCGGCGAAGCCGTGGGCGGTCAGGGCGTCGGCGACCGCGTGCAGCGCCGCCTGGAAGGAACGGTGCCGATCGGAGCCGGGTGCCATCGCCGCGGCCATGGCCCGCCCGTAGTCGACGCCCACCTCTTCGGCCAGCGCTGCGGCCCGCTCGTCGCCCAGCTCGCCCAGCGCCCGGCCGAGCAGCTCGACGAGCACGTCGTCGTGGCGCAGCGGCAGGTCGAGCGCGATCTCGGGAGCGACCACCCGGTAGCGCTTCGACGGGCGACCCGCGCCCCGACCCTCGGGCCGGGCGACCGTGACCTCGACGTACCCGCCGGCCACGAGCTTGTCGAGGTGGTGGCGGGCCACGTTGGGGTGGAGGTCGAACGTGTCGGCGACGGCGCCGGCGGTGGCGCCGTCGCCGTGCTCGTGCACGTAGAGGTAGATCTGTCGCCGCGTCGGGTCGCCGAACGCCGATGTGATGGCCGTCACGGCCGAGGCGAAATCGGTCGGGGAGAGGGGCGGCCGGTCCACGACCGGTATTCTACCTACGGCCGTAGTGGAAATCCCTGGCCGTGCCCGCACCCGCCCTCGCCGGGCTCGCGCGGGCCGACCCCCATCCCGTCCGGGAGCATGATGCCCGTCTCCGAAGACCAGGTCCTCGAGGCCCTCCGTCCGGTGGAAGACCCCGAGCTGCACCGCAGCATCGTCGACCTCGACATGGTGCGGCGCATCGACGTCGACGGCGGGAAGGTGGCGGTCACCGTCGCCCTCACCATCGCCGGGTGCCCGCTGCGGGCCGAGATCACCAACCGGGTCACCGGGGCGGTCGAGGCGCTCGCCGGGGTCGAGGCGTTCGACCTCGACTTCACGGTCATGACCGACGACGAGCGGGCCGCGCTGCGCACCAAGCTGCACGGCGACCCGAGCGCCACCGCCGGCAGCCAGCAGGCCCACGGCCACGCCGAGGGACGCGAGATCCCGTTCGCCGACCCCGGCAGCAAGACCCGCGTCCTGCTCGTCGCCTCGGGCAAGGGCGGCGTCGGCAAGTCGTCGGTGACCACCAACCTGTCGGTCGCCCTCGCTCGGCGCGGCCGCGACGTGGCGGTGGTCGACGCCGACGTGTGGGGCTTCTCGATCCCGCGCATGCTCGGCGTGCAGCATCCGCCGGTCGTGATCGACCAGATGCTGGTGCCGCCCGAGGCGCACGGCGTGCGCTGCATCTCGATGGGGTTCTTCGCCGCCGAGGACCAGCCGGTCATCTGGCGGGGCCCGATGCTGCACAAGGCGCTCGAGCAGTTCCTCACCGACGTCTTCTGGGACGACCCCGACTTCCTGGTCATCGACCTGCCGCCGGGCACGGGCGACATCTCGCTCAGCCTGTCGCAGTTCCTGCCCCGGGCCGAGGTGTACGTGGTGACGACGCCCCAACCGGCGGCCCAGCGGGTCGCCCAGCGCGCCGCGTTCATGGCGCAGAAGGTGAACCTCGAGGTCAAGGGCGTCATCGAGAACATGTCGTGGTTCACCGGCGACGACGGCAAGCGCTACGAGCTGTTCGGCGCGGGCGGCGGCGCCGACCTGGCGCAGCGCCTCGAGGTGCCGCTCCTCGGCCGGGTGCCTCTGGTGCCCGAGCTGCGGTCCGGCAGCGACTCGGGTCACCCGATCGTGACCACGCAGCCCGACGGCGAGGCCGCGGCCGTGTTCGCCCGGATCGCCGAGACCATCGACGTCGAGCTGGCCCCGCGCCGCCGGTACCACTCCGAGCTCCGCATCGGCTGATCCGGCCCGGCGGCCACGCGGCCGCCCGCTCCGCCCCCACCGCCTGCGGCTGATCCGGCCACACCGCCGGCCGCTCCGCGCTCCACCGCCTGCGTCGTGGCTCCGCCCTGCCGGCGACCGCGACCGCGGGCGAGGCCTCCGGCGGCAGCCGCCGGGCCTACGCCGGCAGCTCCCGCTGCAGGAACTCGACGACGGCGTCGTTGAAGGCGTCGTTGCGGTCGCCCGCCACCATGTGGCCGGCGCCGCCCACGTCGACGTACCGGGCGTGGGGCACGAGCTGCAGCATGTGCCGGGCGCCCTCCTCGGACAGCACGTCGCTCTGCCGGCCGCGCACGAGCAGCGTCGGCACGGTGAGCGCCCGTGCGGCGTCGTCGAGCCGATCCTCGTTGCGCAGGCTGCGGGTCTCGTCGGCCCGCCCGATCGTCATGAGGCTGGGGTCCCAGTGCCAGTACCACCGTCCGTCGGGACGCTGGCGCACGTTCTTGCGCAGGCCGTCGAGGTTGGTCGGCCGGGGCCGGTGCGGGTTGTAGGCGGCGACGGCGTCGGCGACCGCGTCGAGGTCGTCGAACCCGTCGAGGTGGCCGAGCATGAAGTCGGCGATGCGCTCGATGCCCTTCTGCTCGAGGCGCGGCGCGACGTCGACGAGCACGAGACCCGACGCCACGGTCGACCCGGCGGGCGCCTCGGCGATGGCGGCCAGCGAGCTGAGCCCGCCGAGCGACGCCCCGATCAGCACCGGTGGGCGGGCCTGGGCGGCGGCGACCGCCCGGATGTCGGCGGCGAACGCGTCGAGCGAGTAGCTGCCCTGCTCGCCGGCCCAGTCGCTGTCGCCGTGACCCCGCAGGTCGACGGTGGTGGCGCGCCAGCCCTTGTCGCCGAGGAGGCGGGCGGTGCCGTCCCAGGCGTGGCGGGTCTGCCCGCCGCCGTGGAAGAAGACGACGGGTGGCCCGTCCTCGGGGCCGTAGGCGTCGGCCGCCAGGGTCAGGCCGTCGCCGGCGAGGCGCAGGAGGGGGTCCATGCCGCCAGCCTGCCACTGCTGACGCGGCGACTGACAGAAGCGTCACCGGCTGCTCGGGACGAGCCGGCGGCCGCGGGGCCGTCCGGACCGTACGCTCGCCGGCGTGAGGTGCCCGCGGTGACCGACGACGGCGACTGGGCCGGGAAGCAGCTCGCGTTCACGACGGCCCACCTCGCCCGGGAGGGGGCCGAGCGCCGCCGGGTCAAGGTGCGGTGGTGGTCGGCGCCGACGTCTCGCAGGCCCGACGTCACCGGGATGGTGGCGCGCCTGTGGTCGGCCCGCCGCACGCGGCCCGGCGACGACCTGGTGTTCGTGGCCCTGTACGAGGTGGACGACCCGGTCGGGGCCCGCCCGTTCCTGGTCGTGCGGGCCCACGCGGGCGACCTGGCGGCGCCGAGCGGTCGGGCGACGGCGACCGTCCACGGGGCCGCGGTGCCGGGCGGCGCCCTGGTGGTCGAGGCTCGGGCCGGCACGATCGTGCCCGCCGAGCCGCCCGCCGAGCCGGGCGCCGACGCCCCGTCGTGGACCGAGGTCGACGCCGACCCGTCCTGACCCCCAACCGCCGCGATTTCCCCGTCAGGTTCGGGGGCTCCAGCCCCCGAACCTGACGGGGAAAACCTTCGTGGGTCGTGGTCGTGGGTCGTGGTGGAGGTCCGGGTCGGGGTCGGGGCGTGGGGTCGACGTCAGCCGGCGGCCGCGGCGGGCTCGTCCTCCGGTCGGGCGAACCCCGGCACCGGGCGGGGCCGGCGGTGCGCGATCACCTCGTCGACCAGCCCGTAGCTCACCGCCTCCTCGCCCCGCAGGATGTAGTCGCGGTCGATGTCGGCGACGATGCGGTCGCGGTCCTGGTGGGTGCGCTCGGTGAGGATGTCGATCATCCGCTCGCGCATGGTCACCATCTCGCGGACCGCGATCTCCATGTCGGACGACTGGCCCTGGGCCCCACCGTGGGGCTGGTGGATGAGGATGCGGGCGTTGGGCAGCGCGGAGCGGTGTCCCGGCTCGCCGGCGGCGAGCAGCACCGCGGCCGCCGAGCACGCCTGGCCCACGCAGACCGTGTGCACCGGCGGGCCCATGAACTGCATGGCGTCGTAGACCGCGAACAGGGCGGTCATGTCGCCGCCGGGGGAGTTGATGTACAGGTTGACCGGCCGCTCCATGTCCTCGCCCTCGAGGTGGAGCAGCTGGGCGATGATCAGGTTGGCGACGCTCTCGTCGAGCGCGGTGCCCAGGAAGACGATCCGCTCGCGCAGCAGGCGCGAGTAGATGTCGTAGGCGCGCTCGCCGCGGTTGGTGGTCTCGATGACGGTGGGGATGAGCACGGGGGCCTCCTCGACGGACGACGAGCAACCGAAAGGTTGCGTGTCGCACGGTAGGGGTGGACGGCGCGAAGCGCAACTGTAAGGTTGCACGCATGGCCGACGACGACGCGACGACGCCCCCCGCCACCGAGGCCCCCGCCGGGCACGAGGTCACCCGCACCGTCGAGGTCGACGCCGACGCCGACGACGTGTGGCGGGCCGTGTCCGACCCCGACGAGCGGGCGCGGTGGCTCGACGACCCCGACGCCGCGGTGCGCCGGGTGCGGGTCGACGAGAGCTCGCCGGGCGAGCGACTGGTGTGGACCTGGTGGCACCCGGGCGACGAGGGCGACGCCTCGACGGTCACGGTCGTGCTGCGCCCGGTGGCCGGCGGTGGCACGCGGGTGGTCGTGACCGAGGCGATGCCCGCCCCGCTGCCCGTGGCGCACGCGGCGGCGCGGGCCGGCGCCCCCACCGGGCTGCGGGCCGGTTCCGCCCTGGCCGGCGGCCGCCGTGCTCCGGGGTGGGTGCGGTGCCTCCACGACCGGTGGGACGCCCGCCTGCTCGGCCTCGAGCTGCTGTTCGTGGCCGCCCGTGCCGGCGTCGCCTGACGCCGGCGCGTCGGCCGGGCCCGCCGTCCCCGTCCGTGCCGGGTCGCGGGAACCGCCGGACGCGGTGTTCGCCGCGCTGGCCGACCCGACGCGGCGGGCGATCCTGCGCGCCGTCGCCGAGGACGGCCCCGTGACCGCCACGGCGCTCGCCGGACGGCTGCCGGTGACCCGCCAGGCCGTGGCCAAGCACCTCGGCCTGCTGCGCGAGGCCGGCCTGGTCGCCCCCGAGCGGGCGGGGCGCGAGACGCGGTTCACCGCGGTCGGCGCCCCGCTCGACGACCTGGCGACCTGGGCGGCCGACGCCGGGCGCCGGTGGGACGACCGCCTGGCCCGCCTCCGCCGTCACCTGGGCTGATCCGTCGGCGACCGCTGGCACGACGCGGCAGCCGCCGATGCGGGAGACGGGCGGCGCGGGCGTAGCCTCGTCTCCGTGGCGACCGACCACCCGCCCGCCGCTGAGCCGCCGCCCGCCACCGGCGACGACGACGTCCGGCTCGAGCCCGCTTCCGGGCCCGACCGCGGCGGCGCTCCGATCGGGCGGCGCATCGTGCTCGGCATGCTCGGCCTCGGCGCCGTCGGCATCGCCGTGGGCGACCGGGTGCAGGCCCGGCTCGAGTCGGCCCTGCGGCCCGTCACGCAGAACGATCCGACCGGCCTGTCGTCGTTCGTGCCGACCTCGGGGCGGTTCCGCATCTACTCGGTCACCAGCCAGATGCCGTCGCGCTCGCGCGAGGACTACCGGCTGACGGTCGACGGTCTGGTGGCGACGCCGCTCGACCTGTCGCTCGACGACCTGCTCACCCGTCCGCAGCGCGAGCTCGAGGTCGACTTCCAGTGCGTCACGGGCTGGCGGGTGCCCGAGGTGCGGTGGAGGGGCGTGCGGGTCGCCGACCTGCTCGACGAGGCCGGCGTGGCCGACGGCGCCACCCACCTGCGCATCTGGAGCTTCGACGGGGCCTACACCGAGAGCCTCACGCTCGAGCAGGCCCGCCGCGACGACGTGCTCGTGGCCCACGAGATGCTCGACGGACCGGTGACCCGCGAGCACGGCGGCCCGGTGCGCCTGTTCGTGGGCCCGATGTACGGCTACAAGTCGCTGAAGTGGCTCGAGCGCATCGAGGTCGTCGACGCCCTCCACGAGGGCTACTGGGAGGTGCGCGGCTACGACGTCGACGCCTGGGTCGGCCGGTCGAACGGCCGCGACGACGAGCCCACCTCGTGACCTGGCCACCGGCACTCCGGCCACCGGGAATCCGGCCACCGGCGCTCCGCCCCCTCGCGCTCCGCCCGCGGGCCCTCCGGCCGGTCCCGGCCCGGGTCGCGCCGTGAGCGCCGCCGGCGGGGGTGCGTACGGCGGGGGCGCCGACCGCGGCGGTGCGTACGGCGCGGGCGCCGACGGCGGCACCGGGCGCGGCGCCGTGGTGCGCCGGGCGAGGCCGTCTGCGGACCGCGCTCCGGCCGACGACGGGCCCCTGCTGGCCCGGTTCGCCGCCCCCGAGCGGGCGTTGCACTGGGCCACCGGCGTCGCGGTGCTCGTCTGCGCGGTGACGGGCCTGATCCTCTACGTCGGGCCGCTCACGGCCTGGGTCGGACGGCGGACCCTCGTGCGTGACGTCCACGTGATCGCGGGCGTGCTGATGCCGGTGCCCCTGGTGCTCGCCTACGCCGGGCGGTGGCGCACGTCGGTGCGGGCCGACGTCCGCCGCCTGGCCCGGTGGACCCGGGCCGATCGTCGGTGGTTGTGGTCGCGGGGCCGCGAGGCGGGCGACGGGGTCGGCAAGTTCAACGCGGGGCAGAAGGCCAACGCCGCCTTCGTGGCCGGGATGATCCCGATCATGCTGGTGACCGGGGCGATCATGCGCTGGTACGACCCGCTCGGCGTCGACATCACCTACCGCACGGGCGCCACCTTCGTGCACGACTGGACCGCCATCGCCACCTGGGTCGTGGTCACCGGGCACATCCTGTTCGCGCTGGCGGACCCGGTGTCGCTGCGGGGCATGCTCACCGGGCGCGTCCCCCGGCGGTGGGCCGAGGAGCACCACCCGCGGTGGGCGAGGGAGGCTGGCGCCGGCGTGGCGGTGGACGGCGCGGATCCGGGGTCCGGTGTCAGTGATGCCACCGACAGGCCCCTACGATGACCGCCGCCCGACACCAGGAGGAAGACGTGGACGTCCGCATCGGGGTCAAGAACTCACCCAAGGAGCTCGAGGTGATCCTCGAGGACGACACCGACGGCGAGGCGGTGCGCCAGCACGTCGACGCCGCCCTGGCCGACGGGGGCACGCTGTGGCTGACCGACCGCAAGGGCCGGCAGTACGGCATCCCGGTCGACAAGGTCAGCTACGTCGAGATCGGGTCGAGCGACGCCAGCCGGCGCATCGGCTTCGGGGGCTGACGCCGGCCGCTCCCGGCCCGACGTCCGCCCCGACCCCGCCCGCATGTCCACCGAGCTGCTCGACCGGCGCCTGCTGTTCGTCACCGGCAAGGGCGGCGTCGGCAAGACCACCATCGCCGCCGCGCTCGGCCAGCTCGCGTCGTCGCGCGGCAAGCGCACGCTGCTGTGCGAGGTCGACGCCAAGGGCAACCTCGCGGGCGCGTTCGAGACCGGCCCCACCCAGTTCCGCGAGCGCGAGATCGGCCCCGACCTGTGGGCGATGTCGATGGACACCGACGCCTCGCTCAAGGAGTACCTGAGCCTCCAGCTCAAGCTGCCCCTGCTGTCGCGGATCGGGCCGCTGGCCCGCACGTTCGACTTCGTCGCCAACGCCGCGCCCGGCGTCAAGGAGATCCTGGTCGTCGGCAAGCTCTGCTACGAGGTCCGCGAGCGCCACTACGACCTCGTGGTCGTCGACGCACCGGCCTCGGGGCACATCGTCGGCCAGCTGGCGGCCCCGCAGGCGATCCAGGACCTGGTGAAGGTCGGCAGCGTGCGCGACCAGACGGGCTGGATGCTCGACATCCTGTCCGACCCCGCCCAGACCGGCGCCGTGATCGTGGCCACGCCCGAGGAGATGCCGGTCAACGAGACCCTCGACCTGTCGGAGCGCCTCGCCGACGAGACCCGGGTCGACCTGGCGGCGGTGGTCGTCAACCGGGTGCTGCCCGAGCTGTTCGGGCGGGGCGAGGAGGTGGTGTTCCGGGCGCTGCGCGACGACACCGCCTCCGCGGCTCTGGCCGACGCCGTGGGCGGGCCGGTCGAACCCCTGCTCGAGGGGGCCGAGCTGGCCGTGAAGATGCGCCGCACCCGGGCCGAGCACCTCGGCGACCTGCGCGCGGGCCTCGGCCGGCGCGCCGAGCTGCTGTACGTCCCCGAGCTGTTCCAGCGCACCCACGGCGTGCGGGCCACCCGCCAGATCGCCGACGCCCTGTCGGCCGAGCTGGGCTACTGATGGCCGACCTCGCCACCGTGGCCGCCGCCGGACGCACCACCCGCGACGCGACGGGGCGCGACCGATGACCCCCAAGCGCCGCGCCAACGGCGGCACGTCGCTCGAGCCGCTGCTGGCGGCCAAGGAGATCGTCATCTGCTGCGGGTCGGGCGGCGTCGGCAAGACCACCACGGCCGCGTCCGCGGCCGCCATGGCCGCCGCCCACCTGGGCGGCAAGGTGCTCGTCATCACGGTCGACCCCGCCCGCCGGCTCGCCAACGCCCTCGGGCTCGAGCGGTTCGGCAACGCCGAGACCCAGGTGCCGCCCGAGCTGTTCGTCGAGGCCGGCGTCGAGCCCCGTGGCGAGCTGTGGGCGGCGATGCTCGACACCAAGCAGTCGTGGGACGAGCTCGTGCGGGCCCACGCGCCCGACGCCGCCACCCGCGACGCCATCCTCGCCAACCCCCTCTACGAGAACATCACCGGGCGCTTCGTCCAGAGCCACGACTACATCGCCATGGAGCGGCTCTACGAGATCCACGCCTCCGGCCGCTACGACCTGATCGTCGTCGACACGCCGCCCACGAGGAACGCCATCGACTTCCTCGAGGCGCCCGACCGCATGGCCGACTTCTTCTCGAGCCGCCTGCTGCGCTGGCTCACCGTGCCCGCCCGCAGCCGGGTGTTCACGATGGCGTCCAAGCCGTTCTACACGGTGGCCGATCGCATCCTCGGGTCGCAGTTCCTGCAGGACATCGCCGAGTTCTTCCTGCTCTTCCAGACGATGTACGACGGGTTCGTCGAGCGGGCCCAGGCCGTCACCCGCACGCTGTCCGACAACCGCACGACCTTCGTCGTCGTGTCGACGCTCGAGGCCTCGCCCGCCCGCGAGGCCGAGTTCTTCATCGACGCGCTGGCCAGCCGGAAGTACCCGCTGGGGGCGGTGGTGATCAACAAGGCGCTGCCGGCGCTGTTCCTCGAGCGGGGCGCCAAGAAGGTGGCCGAGCGCCTGTGCCGCGACGCGGGCCCGCTGGCCGAGCGCGTGGCGGCGGCGGCCCCGGTCGGCGAGGTGCCCCAGCTGGCCCGCGTGCTCGGCGAGGTGGGCGAGAGCTACCTCAACTTCCAGGTCGTCGCCACCCGCGAGGCCGAGCAGCGGGCCGAGCTCGCCCGGCACGCCGACGTCGTCGCCACGGTCCCGTTCGCCGACCACGACATCACCGACCTCGCGGGCCTGCTCGAGCTCGGCGGGTCGCTGTGGCGCTGACCCTCGCCGGGTAGCGAGACTCACGTCGATGGCCAGCCTCTCCGAGCTCGCCCGCTTCTTCACCCGGCTCGACACCTCGTCGGTCGCGCACCTGCAGCGCCTGGCGGCGAGCTGGGGGCTGCTCGCCGACTTCTGCTTCGCCGACCTGCTGCTGTTCGGGGTGGTCGGCGAGCCGCGCGACAACGGCGGCAACCGCTTCGTCGTCCTCGGGCAGGTGCGCCCGACGACCGCGCAGACCGTCTACCGGGCCGACTGGGTCGGCACGGTGCTCGAGGAGGAGGACCGGCCCCTCGTCGCCCGGGCCTACCGCCTCGGCGAGATCATCGAGGGCGAGATCACCATCTCGCCGCTCAAGGAGCGGGTGCGGGTGCTGTGCATCCCCATCCGGTTCCGCAACCAGGTCATCGGCGTGCTCACCCGCGAGTCGGCGCCGTCGTTCGGGCGGCAGCCGGGCGAGCTCGAGCGCACCTACGTCGACGTCTTCAACCGCTTCGCCCGCATGATCGCCAGCGGCGACTTCCCGTTCGACGCCGAGGACGTCGAGACCGAGGAGGCGCCGCGGGTCGGCGACGGCGTGATCGTCATCGACGCCTCCGGACGGGTCGAGTACACGTCGCCCAACGCGGTGTCGACGCTGCACCGGCTCGGCGTGCACGCCAACGCCGAGGGCCTGCGGTTCTCCGAGCTCGGCCTCGAGGAGTCGGTGGTCCGCACCGCCTTCGCCCTCGGCGTGCCGGTCACCGAGGAGCTGCCCCGGGGCGTCGACATCACCGTGCTCATGCGGGGCATCCCCCTGCTCGACCACGGCGCGGTGACCGGCGCCGTGGTGCTGCTGCGCGACATCTCCGAGCTGCGGCGCCGCGACCTGCTGCTGCTGTCGAAGGACGCCACGATCCGCGAGATCCACCACCGGGTGAAGAACAACCTGCAGACGATCTCGTCGCTGCTGCGCCTCCAGGGCCGCCGGCTGAGCACCGACGAGTCGCGCACCGCGATCGAGGAGTCGGTGCGCCGCATCCGGTCGATCGCCCTCGTCCACGAGATCCTGTCGCGCGAAGCGGGCGACGACGTGCCGTTCGTCGACATCGTCAAGCCGGTCGTGAACATGGTCGCCGACAGCATGATCTCGCCCGAGCACCCGATCCGCTTCGACGTCGAGGGCGACGGCGGCGTGCTGCCCGCCGGCGTGGCCACCCCCCTGGCGGTGGTGCTCAACGAGCTGCTCCAGAACGCGGTCGACCATGCCTACCCCCGCGACCTCGACCTCACGGGCGAGCCGGGCCGGGTCAAGGTGGCGATCGACCGCGACGACCGCACGCTCGGGCTGCGGGTCACCGACGACGGGGTCGGCCTGGCCGAGGGCTTCGACCTCGAGTCGTCCACCGGGCTGGGCCTGTCGATCGTCCGCACGCTGGTGACCAGCGACCTCACGGGCGACATCAGCGTGCGCTCGGGGTCGGGCGGCGGCGACCGGCCAGGCACCGAGGTCGTGCTGCGGGTGCCCATCCCGGTCGAGAACGACAGCGACCTCGCCGCAGCGAGGCCGAAATCGCGATGAGAGAGTGATGCGTGTCGCCCCGTCTGCGGGGCTTCCCCAGCTTCCCAGCGTGTCTGGCGTCGGCACCGGATGGTCGGTGCCGATGGCCCCCGACGAGCGGGGACCGGCTGTCTCAGGCGGTCGCCTTGCGGTTGCGGGCGACCCACTGACGGCGGAGCGCACGGCGCTCCTCTTCCGAGGTGCCACCCCAGATGCCACTGTCCTGGTTGGTGGTCAGGGCGTAGTCGAGGCAGCTCTTCTGGACGTCGCACGCACGGCAGACGGCCTTGGCGGTCTCGATCTGCTCGATCGCCGGACCAGTGGTGCCGACGGGGAAGAACAGATCGGGATCGGTGTCGCGACAGGCGCTGTTCTCACGCCAGTCGTCGCGCTCGATGGACAGGGACAAACTGCGGCTCTGCGTCAGGGCCACGGGACCTCCACGGCGGATTCGGGTCACCGGTTGTGACGAGTTTCACATGCCACCGCGGTCAGTATCCGAAGGCGTGCGGCTGTGACGGAGCAAAGATAACGGTCGGTTGGCGTTCCGGCAAGGATTTTTTTCCGCGTCGAAAGGTTGAGTTTTCGTGATACAGGTGATCGGACACCGCGGCGCCTCGCGCGACGAGCGCGAGAACACCGTCGCCGCCTTCCGGGCGGCGGCCGCCCAGGGAGCCGACGGCGTCGAGCTCGACGTCCGCCGCACGGCCGACGGCCGCCTCGCCGTCCACCACGACGCCCACCTCGCCGACGGGCGGCCGATCATCGCCACCACCTGGGACGACATGCCCGCGCACGTCCCCGACCTCGCGGCCGCGCTCGATGCCTGCCGGGGCCTCCGCACCGTCAACGTCGAGCTGAAGAACTGGCCCGACGACGTCGACTTCGACCCGACCCTCGCCGTCGTCGAGGCCGTCGTCGCCGCGCTCGCCGAGCGGTCCGACACCGAGCGTGCGGCCCTGCTCGTGTCGTGCTTCCACCTCCCGTCGCTCGACCGCGTGCGCGAGCTCGCCCCCGATCTGGCCACCGCCTGGCTCGTGATCGGGCCGGGCGTCGGCCCCGACGCCGACTCCTTGACCACAGAGGGTGGTGACGCCGCCGCGGCCACGGTGGCCGCCGCCGCCGACCGGGGCCACCGCGCCCTCCACCCGCACCACGCGTTCGTGAACGCCGACCTCGTCGCCGCCGCCCACGCCGTCGGGGTCGCCGTCAACACGTGGACGGTCGACGACGCCGACCGGATCCGCTGGCTCGCGGACGCCGGCGTCGACGCGGTGATCACCAACACGCCGGCCGTCGCGCTGGCGGTCCTCGGCCGCACCCCGGCCCGCTGAGCCCCGCCCCGGGTCGGGCGGTCGCCGGGGCGGCCCGGCTGGTCGTCGCCCGGGCCGACGGCCTAGGGCAGGACGAGGTCGAGCACGTCGGGCTCGTGGCGGAACTCGAGCACCTCGGCGTCGCCCAGGTGGTCGCCGTCGACCTGGTAGGGCACGGGCCCGTACGTGCGGACGGTGAGGGACTCGAGGTCGGTGCGCAGGTCGACCCACCGGCTGCGGCGCAGCGCCCGCCCCCGGCCGAGCGCCGAGCCGATGATGCGGATGAAGCGGCCGAAGTCCATGGTCCGCACCGTGACGGCCACCAGCCCCCGGTCGAGGGTGGCCTCGGGGGCGAGGTCGAGCGGCCGGTTGCCCAGGTACGTGTAGGGGTTGGTGTTGAGGACGATCGCCAGGTAGCCGTCGTCGACGACCGACCCGTCCGCGTGGTGCACCGAGAGCCGGGGCCGGGTGCGGTCGAAGTGGCGGATCCACGTGTCGAAGCCGGCGTAGACGAACAGCGGGTGCCCGGCGTAGCGCTTGAGGCCCGAGCGGCGCTCGACCTGCTCGACCACCGCGGCGTCGAACCCGACGCCCGTGTGGAACAGGAAGTAGCGACCGTTGACCGAGCCGAGCCCCACCCGGCGGATCGAGCGGCGGGCCAGCGCGTCGAGGAGCACGCCGGTGGCCTCGATCGGGTCGTTGGGCAGCCCGATCGTGCGGGCGAAGACGTTCGTGGACCCGCCCGGCAGCGGCGCCAGCGCGCAGGCGGTGCCGGCCAGACCGTTGGCGGCCTCGTTGAGCGTGCCGTCGCCCCCGAGCACCGCGACGACCTCGACGCCCGAGGCGGCCGCCCCCCGGGCGAGGCGGGTGGCGTGCCCGCGCCGGCTCGTCTCGGCGACGGTGACGTCGTGGTCGGCCGACAGCGCCTTGCCGATGACCACGCGGCCGCGGGGCGTCACCGACGAGGCGTTCGAGTTGACGAGGAGGACGACCCGCACAGCCGTCGCAACGTACCCGGGCCCGGGGGAGGGGTCGAGACGCGACCCCCCGATCGTGGCCACCGGCCGCCGGGGTGCGGGGCGGCCCGGGGCCGGCGGCGGCGAGGCGGGGCAGTCGTCCGTCGGCCCCGGGGACGCTCAAGGCTGCATCGTTACGCTGCCGACCCCCGGACACAGGAGGCGAGCACATGAGACGACTGACAGTGGTCCTCGGAGCGGTGCTGACGGGAGTGGTGCTCCTCGCCGGCCCGGCGTCGGCAGCGAGCGTGCACCTCAAGGGCGGTGCCAACGCCGAACCCGGCTTCCGGGACGGAGGCCTCGACCTGACCGCGTCAGGGGAGCTGGCCGGGCTCGGGAACGGTGACGTCGTCGTGACGATGACGGCGACCGCGGACGTGACGTCCACCTGCACGAACCAGGGAGGCAACGCCGCACCCGGGCAGAACCCGGCGCCGTTGACGGTCATCGGGAGCGTCACGATCCCCGCGAGCGAGATCAAGAACGGCACCACGCCGTTCTCGGTCACGACGGTCGCCCCACCGGCGGTCATCGCCGGGGCCCCCGACTGCGCCAACGCCAACTGGACCGAGACGATCGACGACCTGGCGTTCACGTCGGCCACGATCGTCGTCGAGCAGCCCGCGGGCGTGACCGTGCTGACCGTCAGCTGCACCATCGATCCCCCGTCGAGCGACGGCAGCGTCCCCCGGACGGCGGTGACCTGCACCCAGTCCTGACCGCACCGGCGGGAGGGTGCCGGCCCGCGGCCGTGCGGCCATCACGGACGCGGACCGGGCCCTCCCGAGGCGCATCGCCGATCGAACGAACCCCTACGCCCCGCTCCGGCGATCTGAGGGGCGGGGGTGGCGATGCGGAACCCCATCCGAGTCCTGGTGGTGGACGAGCCCTCGGAGGCGCAGCGACTGGAGCACCAGCTGCGCGCCGCCGGCTACGTCGCCGTGCACTGCACAGACGTCGACCGGGCAGCACGCCGGGCGTCCACGTTCCGGCCGGATGTGGTCGTGTCCGAGATGCACCTGCGCAACCACCTGGACGGTGCCCGTCTCGGGCGGCTGGTCTGCGGCGAGGGCGACGCGCTGCTCGTCTACGTCAGCCGTGACGGGTGCGCCACGAGCCGGATGGCCGGCTTCGACGCCGGCGCCGACGACTACCTGGTGAAGCCGTACGAGCCGGGGGAGCTCCTCGCCCGGCTCGAGGCCCACCTCCGCCGCGGTGGTCTGGTGAGCTCGCGCGTCACGCAGGTGGGCGAGCTGGTCGTCGACGAGGGCGCGCACCGGGCCGTCGTCGGCGACCACCTCGTCGACCTGGGGCCCACCGACTTCGCCCTGCTGGCCGTCCTCGCCCGTCACGCGGGCCAGGTCCTGTCGAAGCGCCACCTGCTCGAGCTCGTGTGGGGCTACGAGGCATCCGAGGAGAACCGCGTCGAGGTGCACGTCTGCCTGCTCCGGCGGCGACTCGGTCCCGAGGCCGCAGCGCTGATCCAGACGGTGCGCGGGGTCGGCTACGTGCTGCGGTCCGACGGGAGCGAGCTGCAGGTTCCGTAAAGGTTGGGGCCCTACAACGGGTGGCGGCCGACGGACAGGGAGTCACCATGCGGGCACGTGGACCGGGGCGGATCGGGAGGGAGGGGACACCGACGGCTCCGCCACGGGGTCGCACGTCGTGACCGGCACCGATCCGTGCACGGTCGCCATCGGCGGCCCGTGAGGTGGCGGGAACCCGCGTGCGCGAGACGTCGGGGGCCTGCCGCCTCGACCCCCGACGCTCGCGCCGCGAGGGGCCCCATCCCGGCGCACGCTCCCCGGGTACCCTCGGGGCGCTGCAGCGGACGGAGGGCGACGTGCGAGGGCAGCGGCGCAACGGGCAGGGCGACGACTTCGTGGCGGTCCTCGACGGGGCGCGCCGCGGCGAGTCGTGGGCGTTCCGTGAGCTGCACGCCGCCCTGGGCCCGGCGGTGGCCGGCTACCTCCGGGCGCACGGCGCCGAGGATCCCGACGACCTCGCGAGCGAGGTGTTCGTCGGGGTCCTGCGCGGCCTGGGCACGTTCGAGGGCGACGAGGAGGGCTTCCGGGCCTGGGTGTTCACGATCGCCCACCGCCGGCTGGCCGACGACCGTCGCCGTCGCCGGCGCCGTCCGGCCACGGTGCGTCTGCTCCGCGGCATGGACTGGCCCGGCTCCGCGGACGTGGCCGGCGACGCCCATCGCGCGCTCGCCACGGCCCGGGTCCGCGAGATCTGCGAACGGCTGGGGGAGGGGCAGCGGGACGTGCTGTTGCTGCGGCTGATCGGTCGCCTGACCGTCGACGAGGTCGCGGCGGCGATCGGGCGGTCGCCCGCGGCGGTCAAGGCGCTGCAGCGGCGGGGGCTGGCCGCCAGCGCGCGGATGATCGAGCAGGACGAGGTGGCGCTGTGACCCGGGGCCGGGCGATGGATGAGGACCTCGTTCCCGTCGGCGCGTTCGTCCGCGACCTCGACGCCGCGTGCGGCGGACCGCCGCCCGCCCCCTCGCCCGAGCTGGCCGAGCTGTTGGCGTCGGGCGCGCCGCCACGCCGGAGGGCGGGCCGGGTCGGCACGGCGGGCAAGGTCGCGCTGGCGCTCGCGCTGACGGGCACCGGGGTGGCCGCGGCCGACGTGGCCGACGTGCTGCCCCCGCCCGTGGAGCACGTCGTCCGCGAGGTCGCCGACCGCGTGTGGCCGTTCGAGCCGACGGACGGCGCCGCGTCGGGACGGGAACGGCTCGCCGCGGGTGCGCGCGCCACCGCGGTCGGCCACGGCGATGCTGCGGGGACCCCGCCGCCGGCGGACGGCGACGATCCGCTCCCCGACGGCGGCGGCGTCCCTGCGGCCGGACCCCAGCGCGCCGACCCCGCTGCCGGCCTCGACCCCGTCGCGGCCCCCGGCGGCACGGCGGCGCAACCTCCCGGTGGCACCGCCGGCGAGGCTGCGGTGGCACCGGACGGCGGCGGCTCGGACGGATCCACGTCGAACGGCACGGGAGAGCTCGACGCCACGGCGCCGGCATCGCTTCCGCCCCCGCGCTCCTCCGAGGGCCCCGCGCCCACCCCCAGGCCGGCCGTCCCCACCGGGGCGGACGATCGTCCGCCGCCCCAAGGGAGCCCACCGGCGTCCACGCCACCCCCGCCGGCGCCACACGATCGGGTCGCGGTCGCGCCGGCCGGGGCCGGCACGCCCCCGGGGGTCGCCGTCCCCGGCGCGCCGGCCGGTCGATCGGGTCGGGGCGGCGTCACGGCGTCCGCACCCGGCGGCCCCCCGCCGGCGCCCGGGGCCGCGACCGCACCCGCGGGTCCGGACCGGCACGGGCCGCAGCCGTCGCCACCAGGACCGCAGGGCATCCTGGCATCGCCCCCGCACTGAGTCCGATCCCGGTTACCGCGCGGTCACTTGCGCGGAGGGCGATTTGGACGGTCACGGAGGGGACAGGCAGCATGGCGCCCATGAACGTGGTCGTATGCGTGAAGCAGATCCCGGACCCCGCGGAGCCCGGGAAGCTCGAGGCCGACAACACCCTCGATCGCAGCGGCAAGCTGATCCTCGACGAGTCCGACAGCTACGGCGTCGAGATGGCTCTCCAGCTTGCCGATGCCGCCGGTGGCGGTGAGGTCACCCTGGTGTCGATGGCGCCGAACGGGGAGACCTCGGGTCTCCGCACGGCGCTCGCCATGGGGGCCGCCAAGGCGATCCTCGTCTCCGACGACGCCCTCTCGGGCGCCGGCGCCCTCGACACCGCCAAGGTCCTGGCCGCCGCCATCAAGCGGGCCGAGCCCGACCTGGTGCTGGCGGCCACCGAGTCGAGCGACGGCTACACCGGGACGGTGCCCGAGCAGGTCGCGGCGCTGCTGGGCCTGACCTCGGTGACCTTCGCCAAGGAGGTCCACATCGACGGGCAGGCGGTCAAGGTCCAGCGCCAGACCGAGCTGGGCTACGACGAGGTCGAGGCCGAGTTGCCGGCCCTCGTGTCGGTCACCGCCGGTGTGGTCGAGCCCCGCTACCCCAGCTTCAAGGGGATCATGGCCGCCAAGTCGAAGCCGGTCGACCAGCTGACCCTGAGCGACCTCGGCATCGACGCCGCCACGGTGGGCTCGGCCGGCGCCGGCCAGGAGATCGTGGCCGTCGACGACGCCCCCGCCCGCGAGGCCGGCGAGATCATCGAGGACGACGGCGAGGCCTTCGGCAAGATCGTCGCCTACCTCGAGAACCTCAAGGTCATCTGACCCAGCCGGACGAGACAGAAGGACACGAACGCACATGGCTCTCTCCCGCATCTGGGTCTACGCCGAGGCCGCCGACGGCAAGGTCGCCCCGATCACCCTCGAGATGCTCACCAAGGCCCGCGAGCTGGCCGGCACGGTCGAGGCGGTCTACGGCGACGGCGACACCGACGCCGTGGCCGAGGCCCTCGGCGCCCACGGCGCCACCAAGCTCTACGCCACCGGTGACCTGCAGGGGCACACGCCCGCAGTGCCCGTCGCGTCGGCGATCGCCAAGCTCATCGAGGGCGGCGACGCCCCCGACCTCATCCTGTTCGGCACCACCTACGAGGGCCGCGACGTCGCCGCCCGCCTGTCGGTGGCGCTCGACAAGCCGGTCATCACGAACAGCACCGACATCGCGGTCGACGGCGACGCCGTCGTGCTCACCGAGCCGGTGTTCGGCGGCACCAAGCTGGTGCGCACCAAGTTCACGACCGCCGGCCCCAACATCGCCCTGATCCGGCCCAAGTCGTTCGCGGCCGAGGAGTCGGGCGGCGGTGCCCCCGAGGTCGTCACCATCGAGGTGCCCGACTACGGCTCGGCCAAGGTCACCAACCGGCACGTCGAGGAGACCAGCGGCCCGAAGCTCGACGAGGCCGCCATCGTGGTCTCGGGCGGGCGCGGCCTGGGCGACGCCGAGAAGTACAAGGTCATCGAAGACCTGGCCAAGGCCCTCAAGGGCGCTCCCGGTGCCTCGCGGGCCATCGTCGACGCCGGCTGGGTGCCCTACAGCTACCAGGTGGGCCAGACCGGCAAGGTCGTGAAGCCCAACGTGTACATCGCCGCCGGCATCTCGGGTGCAACCCAGCACCTCGTCGGCATGAAGGGCGCCAAGAACATCATCGCCATCAACAAGGACGCCGAGGCGCCGATCTTCTCGGTCGCCGACCTCGGCATCGTGGGCGACGTCCACAAGGTGCTGCCCAAGCTGCTCGAGGCCCTCCAGGCCCGCTGAGCCACCCGCCGCACCCGCGGCGGCGACGACCATCGTTCACGGCGCTGCCGGGCCTGCGGGCCCGGCAGCGCCGCGTTCGGGTGAGCCCGGCCGTGCCCGCGACGCCGGTCAGGAGGAGCGGGCGGCGCCGGTCACGAGGAGAAGGTGTCGCAGCGGGTCCAGTCGCCCGACTCGAACCCTCGCTGGAACCACTGGCGGCGCTGATCGGACGACCCGTGCGTCCACGACTCGGGGTTCACCGACATGCCCGCCTGCTCCTGGATGCGGTCGTCTCCGACGGCCTCGGCCGCGGCCAGGCCCTCGTCGATGTCGCCCTCCTCGAGGCCGACGTCGCCCTGAGGGTCCTCCTGGCCACGCTGGTACACCGAGTTGGCCCACACGCCCGCGTAGCAGTCGGCCTGGAGCTCGAGGCGCACCGACCACTGGTTGGCCTCCTCCTCCGACGAGGCGGCCTGCTCCCGCGCGCGCACCTCGGCGCTGGTGCCGACGAGGTTCTGGACGTGGTGGCCGACCTCGTGGGCCACCACGTAGGCCTGGGCGAAGTCGCCGGGGGCGTCGAACCGGGCGGAGAGCTCGTCGAAGAAGTCGAGGTCGAGGTACACCTGGCTGTCGGCGGGGCAGTAGAAGGGGCCGACCGCCGACGTGGCGGCGCCGCAGCCGGTCTGCACCTGGCCGGTGAACGTGTTGACGGTGGCGTAGCCGTACTGCTCGCCGGCCTGCGTGAAGATGTCGGCCCAGACGGCCTGGGTGTCCTCGGCCAGGAACTCGACGAACTGCTCGTCCTCGCTCGGCGGCGCGTTCGGGTCCTCCTGCTCGCCGAGCACCTCGCCGAACCCGCTGAGGCCCCCGCCGCCTCCGCCGCCCAGCAGGACGGTGGCGAGCAGCACGATCACGCCGATGATGCCGGCGCCGCCGCCGGCCATCGCGGGGATGCCGAAGCCGCCCGACCCCCCTCGCCTCTGGTAGTGGTCGCTGTCGGTCCGTCGCCATCGCACGAGCACCTGCGTACCCCGCGCGAGCCCTCTGGAGCCAGCATGACGCTGGCGGACCCCCCGGCGGGGGCGGTCGCCGAGGGGCGCTGACACGCCACGAGGGTGGTGTACCCGTCACGCTCCGTGCCGAAATCGGCCAACATCGGGTGTCAGCAGGGAGAACGCGCACGGATCGTCTTGACCCGACGCCTCCGGTACGGCACCGTGCTGCGGCGGACTTCTCTCTCAGGGGAAGGGAGCCCAGTCGATGTCGGGGGAAGAGGCGCACGACATCAGAGGTCGCGCCCTGCTCACGGGCGTCGGCGTCGCGCTCACGGCGGCCGCGGCCTACGCGGTCTTCCTCGACGGCGAGCCCGTGGTCGACCAGTCGTCGCTGCGGCTGTCGGCGCTGTGGCTGGCGCTCGGCTTCCTGGTGTGCGAGGTGCTGGCGCTGCGCACCGAGCGCACCCACGGCGAGCAGTACGGGTTCACCCTGGCGCACGTCCCGCTGGCCGCGGGGCTGGTCTACGTGGCCCCGCCCGCCCTCGTCGCCGCCCGGGTCGTCGGGGCGCTCGTCGGCCTCGTCGTCATGCGGCAGCGCAACGCGTACGAGGCCTTCTACGAGCTGTGCGTCCACGCCGCGCAGGTCGTCGGCGCCATGGTGGTGTACCGGCTCGTCCTCGGTGACGCCGGTCCGTCGACCCTGCACGGCGCGATGGCGCTGGCGGTGGGCATCCTCGGTTCCTACCTCGTCGCCGCGGCCGCGCTCACCGTGCTGGTCACCGCCGTCACCGGGTCGTGGGTGGGCAGCTCCGCCGTCGTCGCCATGTTCCGCACGGGTGCGGTCGCCGGCACGCTGAACGGGGCGATCGGCATCGGCCTGGTGTTCACGCTCTGGCACGTCCCCAACGCCCTGCTCGTGGTCACGGGCATCGTGCTGGCCGGACTGGCGTGCAACGTCGCCTACCGGGGCCTGCTGCACCGCCACAAGCGGCTGCAGACGCACTACGCGTTCGTGTCGTCGGTCGTCCGGTCGACCGACCTGTCCGAGATCACCGCGTCCGTCCTCGAGGCCGCGCGCCAGCTCTTCCGCGCCGACGACGTGCTGCTGCTGCTGCGGCCGGCCGGTCCCGACGAACCCGCCCGGCGACTGCGCCTCGGCAGCGGTGGCCGCGAGGTGGTCGAGGTGCCGCCGCTGCGCCACGTGGCCGACCTGCAGTCGCTCATGCCCAGCGCCGAGCCGCAGTTCGTCACCGCCGACGAGTCGTCGCCCGAGTGGCTGCGGAGCCTCGGCAGCTTCGCCGCCCTGGCCGCGCCCCTGACGTCGACAGAGCGCGCCGTCGTCGGCGCGCTGGTCGTGACCCAGGCGCGGCGCAAGACCGTGGCCTCGTTCGGGATGGCCGACGCCGCGCTGCTGGGCACGCTGGCGGCCCAGGCGTCGATCGCCATCGAGAACGGCATGCTCTTCCACCGCCTCGAGCGCGAGGCCGCCGACCGGGCCCACCAGGCCACCCACGATCCGCTCACCGGCCTGCCCAACCGGGGCCGCCTGCAGGACATCGTGAGCGGCGCCATCGACGCGGCCTACTCCACCCGGGGCCGGGTCGGCCTGATGGTGGTCGACGTCGACTCGTTCAGCCAGGTCGTCGACGCGTTCGGGCACGACAGCGCCGACGGGCTGCTGATCCAGGCCTGCGGGCGCATCCGGGGCCTGCTGCCCGAGTCGGCCGCGCTCGCCCGCCTGGGCAACGAGCAGTTCGCCATCGTGCTGCCCGAGGTGGCCGACGCCGAGGCCGTCATCGGGTCGGCCCGGCTGCTGATCGCGGGCTTCGACCCGCCGTTCCAGACCGAGGGCGTTCTGCTCGCCCTCGGCGTCAACGTGGGCATCGCCGTCTACCCCGAGCAGGCGATCGACGTGCAGTCGCTGATCCAGCGGGCGCACATCGCCGCCGACACCGCCTCGCGGCGCCGCAGCGGGTGGGAGCTCTACGACCCGCGCGACGACCCGGCGACGCCGCGCCGGCTGGCGCTCGCCGCCGACCTGCGCGAGGCGCTCGAGACCGACGGGCTGGACGTCTGCTTCCAGCCCAAGGTCGAGCTGGCGACGGGCATCGTGCGGGGCGCCGAGGCGCTCGTCCGGTGGAACCACCCCCGCCTCGGGCGCGTGCGCCCCGACGAGTTCATCGCCATCGCCGAGCACACCGGCGACATCCGGGCGCTCACGATGATCGTGATGCGCAAGGCGCTCGCCGAGTGCCGCGGGTGGCGCGACTACGGGCTCGACCTCTCGGTCGCGGTCAACCTGTCGGCCCGCAACCTGCTCGACCTGCACCTCGTCGACGACGTCGCCGCCGCCATCGACGAGGCCGGCGTCCCGCCCGCCACGCTCACGCTCGAGCTCACCGAGAGCATGGTGATGAGCGAGTCGCAGCGGTCGGTCGACGTGCTCTCGGGCCTCAACGAGCTCGGCGTGCGGCTGTCGTGCGACGACTTCGGCACCGGCTACTCGTCGCTCGCCCACCTCCGGCGCCTGCCGATCGGCGAGATCAAGATCGACAAGTCGTTCATCGCCCGCATGGCGGTCGACGAGAGCGACCGGGCCATCGCCCGCTCGGTGCTCGCGCTCGGCCGCGACCTCGGGCTGGTCACGGTGGCCGAGGGCGTCGAGTCACGTGAGGGCTGGGACCTGCTGACCGCGCTCGGCTGCGACCTGGCCCAGGGCTTCGTCGTGTGCCCGCCGCTGACCGCCCACCAGTTCGGCGAGTGGCTCGACCGGCGGCCTCCCACCGAGTTCGCCTACCTCGACGACCGGTACGACGCGGAGCTGGCGGCGTTCCGGGGCGAGGCGATCGCGGTCTCGTCGTCGCCGGCGGCGCGTGCCCTGCCGGCCGGCGACGCGAGCGCGCCGACCGAGGCCGGGGGCCCGGGTGCCGACGCGGACGACGCCACCGGGCGGGACGCCCCCTCGCCCGAGGGCGAGGCCGACGACGAGGCCGACGACACCGCCGGCGCCGACGCCGAGGCCCCCGAGGTCGAGCCGACGGGAGCGCGAGGCGAGGCGACCGCTCCCGACGGCGGCGACGCCGACGACACGATCGAGGCCGACGGGACGGCCGACCGGAGCGCGGACGACGCGCCTGCGGCCGACGGCCCCGACGCCGCCGACGCCGCCGACGCGATCCCGGCCGGCGCCGACGTCACCGTGGCCGACGGGAACGGCGACGGGGCCGACGACGACGGGCCGGCGATCGTGCTCGCACCCGACGGCGCCACGGTCGTCGAGTTGCGCGTCGTGGCGGCCGGCGGCTCCGACGACGCTGACGGGGGCCCGGCCCGGGACGACGGCGGCACGGCCGCCGTCGACCTCGACGCCCGTCCGGGCGGCGATCAGACCAGCGGCCAGGGGTAGCAGCGCCCGCTGAGGTCGACGGGGAAGGTGCCGTCGCCCACCAGCGC